>Ga0126373_10000303_pt1 | contig 32614 bp, 22 predicted proteins | sample PanSoiMetPlot_11_FD_92545 | JGI IMG/M metagenome (GOLD analysis project Ga0126373, IMG submission 92545) | Tropical forest soil microbial communities from Panama - MetaG Plot_11 | ecosystem: Environmental > Terrestrial > Soil > Tropical forest > Bulk soil | place: Panama | collected 2016-02-17 | reverse complement strand
GCTCGCCGGTGCGGACGATCGAGGAAGTAGTGAACGATCCCCAGTCGGCCGTGCGGGGAATGTTCCCGCAGTTGAAAGACGTGGACAAGTCGTTCGTCACCGGCCTGCCCGTGAAGTTTTCCGCCACGCCGGGGCAGGTTAGCAGCGGGCCGCCGGAAGTTGGACAGCACAGCCGCGACATCCTGACCGAGTTGCTGGGACTGAGCTCGTCAAAGCTCAACGAGCTCGAGTCAACCGGAGTATTGCGGAGTCTGGCGCGACAGACGACACCTTCCTGATCTGGCCGCGTCCTGACCTACTGCGTACGCACTTCGGAAGAATCTGAGCGCTGCTGTTTCGCGAAGAAATCCAGCATGGGCGCAAAGTTCGGCTCGGCGACGCTGACGTGGCTGCCTCCCGGGACTTCTACGTAAGTGATCGGCACTCCGATCTTCTTTCCCGCTTCAACCATGCGGCGCGACTGGCTCACGTTAACGGTGCGGTCATCGTCACCATGCACGACGTACTCGGGAATGTTCTTGATTTTGACTATGCCGTTGGTGTCGCCGCCGCCGGAGATGGGCCCGAGCGCGGCGAACAACTCAGGATGGGCCATGGCGACGCTCCAGGTGCCGTAGCCACCCATAGAGTGGCCCATCAGATAAACACGCTTGAGGTCGATACGATAGTCGCGTTCGACTTCCTTCATGACGTCGAGTACGTCCTGCTCGGCCGAACCGCGATACATGGACGCGGTGTCGCGGCCTTTCGGGCAGACCACTATAAAGCCGAGGCGATCAGCTTCGCGCTTTAGGGTCTCTTTGTAGCCGTCGAACATGCTGTTCTCGTCGCCGCCCATGCCGTGGAGTGCGACTACAAGCGGCGCGGATTTGGAGCCATCGTAGGCAGCGGGAACGAAAATGCGGTAGGGCTGCAACGTACTGTCGACGCCCGAGCGGTACGCTTTGCGGAAGTCGCCGTGCTTGCCTGCAAATGGATCCCGGCCGGCGTTTACGTCATCTACAATGGACGTGGCCTTGGAGAATTCCTCGCGCAGGTTGTAGCGCGTAGGATTGATTTCACCGGAGTCGGCGTTGTTGTAGAGGGCGAGAGAGTATTCAGCGGTGGCGAGCGCCGGAGAACCCTGCTTGACCTTGGCGAGCTTTTCTTTCAACTGCTGCGCATCAGCCGAGAGGGCTTCGATGTTAACGGGCAGCGTCTTGGTGTAGGCAGCGCGCGCGGCGTCGCTCGGGGAACCACTGTCAGGAGAGAGCCTGACTTCCAGGTTGAAGTCGCCGGAGGCCGAGGCAGGAAGAGCAACTCGAGCCGTGAATGGAAGCACCGAGGCGTCCACTTTCAAGCCGGAAGCGAGCGTCTTCTCCTCGCTGGCGTCACGTTTTGCCGGTACGAGCGCGACCACCGCAGATAGTCTGACGCCCTTCTCGCGATCATCCCTGTAAAGCGGCGCGAGCGTGATGTTAACCGTTTTGCCGGGTTCGACCACGCCGTGATCGAGCTTTCCTTGTAAGGACACGGCCAGCTCATAGGTCGGCGTCCACTCGATTTTCCGCATCACGGCCATGCCTTGTTGGTAATCCTTCATCGCGTCGCCGTAATTTCTGGATTGCGCCGCTTTCTGGGCTTCGATGCCAAGACGTTCGGCTTCCTTGCGCTGTTCGTCGCTGAGCGGAAGACTGGCCCGTTGAGTGTTGTAGCCGACGGACGTGCGTAAAGCAAGTCCGGCATCCTGTGCGTTGAGGAACGACCCTGCGAGGAAACAGGGAAGGACGAGACGAGTTAGCAAGCGTGCCATGGGTCCGATTTTATCAGCAAATTTGTTGGGAAATGTTACACGATTTCTTCGGAAGTCACCGTTAGCCGGGCCACAAAATGAAGGCGCCCGCAGGAAGCAGAGTCTAATGAGCGCAGGCCTAACCAGCGCCGGAAAGGAGATTCGATGCGTAGGCATTTCGTCGGTTCGTCGCTACTGGCAGTTGTGCTGGCCGGCGGAAGCGCAAATGCGCAAAATTTGAATCGTGTGGATCAGCGGTTCGTCCAACTGGGAATCCAGGACGCGATGGCGCAGGTGAAACTCGCACAATTAGCTCAGCAGAACGGTTCGTCGCAACTGGTGAGGGACTTCGGAGCACGCATGGAGGCGGACTTTAGCAAAGTGAACGACCGGTTGAAGGAAATCGCTTCGAGCAATAGCGTGACGATTCCGGATACGCTCCGAACCAAAGATCAAGCGCTGTATGACCGGCTGTCTAAGCTCTCAGGCGCACAGCTTGACCGGGAATACATGCGGGCGATGGTGCTGTATAACGTGATGGACGTGGCAGCATTTCGTCGGGAATCTCAGTCGGCCTCGGACGCCACGGTTCGGGACCTTGCGACTAAGACGCTTCCAGTACTGGAAGAAAATTTGAAGATTGCCCGGGACGATAGCACCAAGCTGGGAATCAGCGCAGCGAAGTGAGTTGACAGGCTAAGTTTCAAATAGCGCTGATTACATCGGGCGCGACTTAGTGTTTCACGTCGGTTGCTGCTTTATTTCAGTCTTATTTACTTTCACGGTTACGTTTCGCCCGTTCCGAAATACGCCGCAGGAGCAAGAGTCCTATTTCCAGATCGACCCGATAGGGCGACCGGCGACGCGCTGCATCCTGCAGCGGCTAATCCAATTTGTGAGCGTGAACATAATGCGGTTTCTCTTTGTGTTTATCGTTAGTAGTGTTTCGAGCCTCGTTAGTAGTGTTTCGAGCCTCGCCGCCCAGGAGGCTGGATCTGCGCCTCCGGACGGCGGACTTTCTGCTGTAGTCGAGGGCCCGCGGGCTACAAATACGTCTCCGGGCAGTGCGGATGAACCTCTTGAATTGAAGCGGCAGACAGCGAATCAGCTTTGGTCCGCCGGCAAGATTACCGAAGCGGCCAACCGGTATCGCGAGATTCTTCGCAGGGACGAACTCGATACCTCCCAGATCTCGCATCGGGGCGTGGATCTGTTCTCGCTGGGATCGATGTTAGTGGAGTTGAACCGCTTCGACGAGGCCAAGTCGTGCTTTGAACGCGTTCTCGTGCTGTACCGCGATCATCCGGTCGATTCGGCGGAGGTGCTGGCCTCCTTAGCTGGGGTTCAGATCATTCAGGGCTCGTTCGTGGAGGCTGAACGCAGTCTCAAGATTGCGATCGCTGCGTTCACAAAGTACGTAGGGGCAAACGATATTCGGACTGCGCGCGCTTGGAATATCAACGCGTGGCTTTACACGATTTGGGGACGAATCAGCGACGCCGAAGAAGCGTCAAGGAAGGCACAGGCGATCGCCGAGCATGTAATGCCGCCGGACAACGTGGAACGATGCCGCTTTCTCGACTATCGCGCCGAGTATCTGGCGGCGATCGGCCGCTTTACGGACGCGGAGAAACTGTGGCGGCAAGCAACGGCTCTGCTTCAGAAGTCACAGGGGGAGGCAAGTCCGCAGTATGATTCCATATACCTTCATTTGGCCCAGGCGTACTCGTGGACGGGTGAGTATAAATTGGCGCAAGGGATGTTGAAACAATTCTTGGAAATCGAGCGGCAATTCCTGCCCGCAGGGTCCATCGCGCAGGCGGTGGGATTAGCGGAGCTTGGAAATACCTACACGCACCTTCGTCAATATGCGGACGCTGAGTCGACTCTGATGAGATCGATGGACATGTTGGCGCGGTTTTCGCATTCTGTTCCGCTGACGGATGCGTTCGTCGGGGCATACCTCGGCGACTATTATATGTCGCGAGGCCGATGGTCGGACGCTGAAAACTCGTACCGCAAGGCGATGGAGTTGCGCCGGCAAGCCGCGCCGGATAGCGCCTTGGTGGCGGCCTCAATGACCGAACTGGCGGCAGCGTTAGAAAAGCTGAAACGCAAGGATGAGGCCAAGAAGTTTAAGGAACAGGCGCAGGCGATCCTGGCGGTACAGCACAATCCCGGTTCGAGCGGCCAAACGGTAGACGTTAAATCTTTCCGCGCGAAGTAGCGCGGCAATGCCGATGTGTTGTGGACGCGCGAGGCGCGTCTGCTAAACTTGGTGCGCAATCGGCTGAAAATGCCCGGCGCGCCCGATGATTTCCCTCAACGCTGAATCCTCGCTGGTGGTGGCCGGAATTCTTGTCGCGCTTTGGCGAGGGACGGCGCGAAAGCCGTGGCCGGCCTGGAGCATCGCACGACCGGATATCGCCGCCTGGATCGCGCTGGCGCTCACCATCGCGCTCGCGTTCGGCTACATGGCGGGCACGTATTTTCTCTCCGACGATTTCCTTTTACTCAAGCACGCGCGCAGTGAGTGGACTTGGCGCGGGGTTTTCACCATCGGCGGAGGCGATGGATTTTTCCGGCCGTTGGGCGACATGTCGTACGCGCTGAGCGTGCGGGCGGCGGACTCCAATCCGGCTCTCTGGCACTGGATCGGATTTGCGCTGCACGCCGCCAATGGGGTGCTCGTATACGCGCTTGCAATGACGCTCGGATATTCGCGCTTTGCCGCCTGGCTTACGGGCACAGTGTTCGCGCTGCACGCGGCGCATCCAGAAGCCGTGGTTTGGATGGCGGGGCGATTCGATCTTCTGGCGGCGTTCTTTGTGCTGGCGGGCTTGATCGCGTTTCACATATATCTTGAGCGAGAAACGGCTGCGCTGGGTTGGTTAGCGATCGCCACGTCCGCGATGATCGCAGCGCTGCTATCCAAAGAGTCCGCGTATGCCTTTGGTCCGCTTGCGGCTCTCCTAGTCCTGTGCACGAATGGCACGCGTCGGCCGCGCGCGTGGAGCGCGGTATTGGGATTCGTACTGATCACCGCAGCAATGTTTACCTATCGATGGCGGCTACAGGGCGGATTGGGCGGCTACGGATCGGTCAGCGTGTTCGGGTCGGCCAAGGCGCTGCTTTTTCGAATGTGGGCAATCCTGTTTTTCCCAGTGAGTCGCGCGCTGCCGGCTGTCGGGTGGTGGTTCAGCCTGTTGACCCTAGGATATGCTGCGGCGTTGATTTTGTTGTTCTTGAGCCGGAGCGAGCGGGCCAAGCTTGCCTTCGCGCTGGGATTCGCGATTTTGACAGCAGCGCCGGCCATTGCTCAGTTGGCGATCGGGCCGGATCTCGAAAAGTCGCGTGTGCTCTATCTGCCGTCGGCCGGGTTCTGCCTGCTGGTGGGCGGACTCGCGGGAATTGCTCGCATGCGAACAGCGGTCGCGGCGGTACTCATAATCTTTCAAGCCGCCGCGCTTTGGCACAACCTGACAGGTTGGCGAATGGCGTCGGAAATGGTGGAGTCAGTGTGCAAAGCTGTGGCGGATTGCGCAGTACATAGTGAGGCAAATCCGCAGGTGAAGGGTCTGCCGCGAATCTGGCATGGAGTGTACACGTTTGCGAACGGTTTCGCTGAGTGCGTTGAGATGAATCGGAAACCGAAGGTGGATGCGACGCCGGGATCGGTGGGCTGCCAATTTAGATTCGATGACGCGACCGGCACGATCGAACCTGTACAATAGCCTGAGCCTGAAGTAGCATCGACGCGGGAAAACGCACCGGCAGGCGGAACAAAAATGGTTACGAGAGGAGAACAGAGCATGGCACTGGATACGGAGAAGTTGAATCAATTTCTGGGACAAGTGATCGGAGAGCTGGGAGCGGCCCTGAACGCGCCGCTGGTGCTCATCGGAGAGAAGCTGGGACTCTACAAAGCAATGGCCGGGGCTGGACCGATCACCCCTGCGGAGCTGGCGGCGAAGACCAAGACCGATGAGCGGTATGTACGTGAGTGGTTGAGCGCGCAAGCTGCGGGCGGGTATGTCACCTACGACGCGGCGAGGCAGAAGTTCACGTTGCCGGAGGAGCAGGCGTTCGCGTTGGCGATGGAAGACAGTCCTGCGTATTTGCCGGGCGCGTTTCACATTGTCAGCGCGGTAATCAAGGACGAATCGAAGCTGCTAGAGGCGTTTCGGACAGGCGATGGCGTGGGCTGGGACGAGCACGATACTTGCCTCTTCGAGGGGACGGAGAAGTTCTTCCGGCCGAATTACGCGGCGAACCTGGTGAGCTCGTGGATTCCGGCGCTAGACGGGATCGATCAGAAATTGAAAAAGGGCGGGCGCGTTGCGGACGTCGGGTGCGGGCATGGCGCCTCGACCATTCTGATGGCCCAGGCGTATCCGAACTCGCAGTTCGTGGGTTTCGATTATCATGGGCCGTCGGTGGGCTGGGCGCGCCGGGCTGCAGCGAGGGCGGGTGTGAAGAACGCGAGCTTCGAGGTCGCGACCGCGAAGGATTTTCATGGGGCGAAGTACGATTTCGTGGCGTTCTTCGACTGCCTGCATGATATGGGCGATCCCGAGGGGGCGGCGCGACATGTGCTCGAAATGCTGAATCCCGACGGGGCGTGGATGATCGTGGAGCCGTTCGCGCACGACCACTTGGAGAAAAATTTGAATCCGGTCGGCCGCGTCTTTTATTCGGCTTCGACGATGATTTGCACGCCGGCCTCAAGGGCGCAGGAAGTGGGGGCGTGTTTAGGCGCGCAGGCGGGCGAGGCCAGGATGCGGAAGGTCGTGACGTCGGCGGGGTTCAAGAACTTCAGGCGCGCGACGGAGACGCCGTTTAATTTGGTATACGAGGCCAAGGCTTAGTAATCAAGACGTGTGCGCATGAGTGCGCACACGGCACTTAGGAGTGCGTGCGCCACTACCACATCTTGCCGCCGGGCATCCAGCTCCGCGACACGTAGTCGACGAAGAATTGCCCAAGCAGCAGGATCATCCAAAAGAAACCGCCCGCGGCGAAGAGCTTCGTCAGCGGGCTTTCTGCCTTCAGGTTCATGAAGAAGAAGATCACCAGCGACATCTTAAAAAACGCGATGAGCAGCGCGACCACGATGTTCCACTGCCCTAAATCGATTTGAGCGATGTAATAGGTGGCGAAGGTCAAGAACGTAAGGATCGCCCAGATGGTGACGTAAGTACGAACGCTTGGGACTGAATGCATATTAGATTAGCTTCCTCGCGTTTCCGATCAAGTAGAGCAGCGGGAACAGGAAAATCCAGACGATGTCGACGAAGTGCCAGTAGAGGCCGCTGATTTCGACTGGCGTGAAGTACTTATGGCTAAAGATGCCACGTCTGGCCATCGTGAGAATCGTGATCATGATTCCCACACCGACGAGCATGTGGACGGCGTGGAAGCCGGTCATGAAGAAATAAAAACAGAAGAGAATTTGCGCCTGCTTGGCGTACTGAGCCTGATGCGGAAATTCCTTGGTGTTGCTGTAGTCCCAGTGTCCGGCGAACAAGGGAACCTTGTCGTCTACCCAGTGCTCGTGATACTCGAATCCCTTGATGACCAGGAAGGCGATTCCGAAGATCATCGTCAGGACCAGGAAAAGCTGGAGCGCTTTCTGACTTCCCAGGCGAGCCGAACGGACGGCCAGCGCCATTGTCAAGCTACTGACAATCAGTACTGCAGTGTTCGCCGCGCCGAACGCCGGATTCATGTGCATGCTGGTGCTAGCGAAAGCCCCCGGATACATGGAGCGATACACAGTGTAGGCTCCAAACATGCCGCCGAAGAACATAATTTCCGTGAGCAGGAAGACCCACATGCCGAGCGTGGCGGAGTCGAACTGCTGCTCCATGCTGTCGAAATGATGGCGGAGATAAGGTGAATGCTCAGCGTGCTCGGCGACTACGCCGTGCGAATCAGCCATGGTGCGACTCCTCGTGTGAGCTTTCGCTAGCGTAAGCGTAAGCGTCTTCAGTGACAACCGGCGGTGTATCGAAATTGAATGTTGGAGGCGGCGAACTGGTTTCCCACTCGAGGCCTTTCGCCTTCCAGGGATTGTTGCCGGCCGGCTTGCCGTACTTCAGCGACCAGAGCATGTAGATTAGCGGGATCACGTAGCCCAGGCCGAGCACCGAAGCCCCGGCGGTGGACATGACATTCAGCACCTGGAATTCAGGCGCGTACGCGTGATAGCGTCGCGGCTGGCCAAGGTAGCCGGTGATGAACTGCGGGAAGAACGTAAGGTTGAATCCAGCGAAAACCAGGAGCGCAGCGAAGCGCGCCCAGCCTTCCGGATACAGTTTGCCGGTGATCTTCGGCCACCAGAAGTGCATACCGCCAAGATAGGCCAGCACCATGCCGCCGACCATCACGTAGTGGAAGTGAGCGACGACGAAGTAAGTGTCGGTGACATGCACGTCAACGCCAAGCGTGGCGAGGAACAAGCCGGTCAAGCCGCCGATGGTGAAGAGTCCGATGAAGCCGAAAGCGTAGAGCATCGGCGTGTCGTAACTGATGGAGCCGCGGAACATCGTGGCGGTCCAGTTGAAGACTTTGACGGCGGACGGAACCGCGACGAGCATCGTCAGCAGCGAGAAGTAGAGGCTCGCGTACATCGACATGCCGGTGACGAACATGTGATGGCCCCAAACCAGGAATCCAATGATCGCGATGCCGAGACTCGATCCGGCAATGAACGGATAGCCGAAGATGCTCTTGCGCGAGAAGCAGGGGACAATTTCGCTGATGACACCCATGCCGGGAAGAATCATGATGTAGACGGCCGGGTGCGAGTAGAACCAAAACATGTGCTGGAACAGGATGGGATCGCCGCCTATTGCCGGATCGAAGATGCCGATGTGGAAGGCGCGTTCGAGTCCAACAAGAGCGAGCGTGATGGCGACCACGGGCGTACCGAGGACCTGAATCAGCGAAGTCGCGTAGTTGGCCCAGACGAACAACGGCAAGCGGCCCCATGTCATTCCGGGGGCGCGCATCTTGTGCACAGTGACGATGAAGTTCAGACCGGTAAGGATCGAGGAGAATCCGGCGATGAATACGCCCACGGCGGCGGTGATAACGAACGTGTTCGAGTAGGTACTGCTGAATGGCGTGTAGAAGGTCCAGCCCGTGTCGACACCGCCCAGCACTATCGCAGCCAGCGCGAAAATCGCCCCGGCGATGTAGATGTACCAACTCAAAAGGTTGATACGCGGGAATGCCAAGTCTTTCGCGCCGATTTGAATCGGCAGGAAAAAGTTTCCTAGCGTTGCGGGTATCGACGGTATCAGGAAGAAGAACACCATGACGATCCCGTGCATGGTGAAGAACTTGTTGTAGGTATCGGAATTGACGAGGTCGCCCTGGGGCGTTAGTAGCTCAACGCGGATCAGCGAGGCGAAGATCCCGCCGATGAAAAACATCACCGTGATCGAGATGATGTAGAGCACGGCGATTCGCTTATGGTCCTTGGTGAAGAGCCACGAGCGCCAGCCGTACTCCGAATTTAAGTAATTGGGGCTTTCCGCTACCTCGGGAGTTTGTAGTGCTGTACTCATTGTCTTGTGCCTGTGCTTGCGGCTGGAGCCGCAGCGGTTGGCGCGCCGGGAGCCCCGGTGATGGCCAACGATTTAATATAAACAACCAGCTGCAGCAACTGTTCTTCGCTGAGCTGGCCTTGATAGGTGGGCATGACGTCCGCCTTGTAGCCCTGAACCACTCTCGCGTTCGGATTGAGAATCGACTCGCGGATGTAGGCGTCGTCGGCGACGCGGGTGCTGCCGTCGGTGAACTGGATGCGCGATCCGTAGACGCCGCGTAGATTCGGGCAGCGGCCCTGGCGGTCGAGCTCATGGCAGGTAGAGCAGCCGAGCTGCTCGAACAATCGTCCGCCTTGGTCGGCCATGGTGCCCTCGGTGCCGCCACCGGCCAGCCAGTTCTCGTAGTCGCTCTCCGTCATGACGGTCACCCAGCCGACCATGCCGGAGTGCTCAGTGCCGCAGTATTCGGCGCAGAAGATGTGATAGCGGCCGGGCTTTGTTGCCGTGAACCACATGGTGTCGTAACGGCCCGGCACCACGTCGTGCTTGATGCGGAACGCCGGAATGAAGAAGCTATGGATCACGTCTTCGGAAGCGAGCGTGATTTTTACCGGATGGTTGACCGGAACATGCAGCTCGTTGATCTCGCGTTGGCCCTCCGGATACTGTATCTTCCACATCCACTGTTTGCCGACGACATAAATGTCCATGGCGTTGGCCGGCGGAGAGGCGTTGGCGAAGAAGATTTGCGCGCCCCACCAGAAGAAGCTCAACATCACGATGAAGGGGATAATCGACCAGGTGATTTCGAGAATCAGTGAGCCGTGAATGGGTTTGGGAATCTCATCATCGTGTTTCCGCCGGTATTTCACAGCGAAGAAGAATACGGCTGCAAAAATCAGCGCAGTCATCACGATGGTGACCACACCCAGGTAGGCGTACAGGTAATCGACCTGCCGCGCCATCGTGGAAGCTGCTTCTGGAAAAATGGGAACTTGCATCAGACCGGCCTTCCTTGTTGGAGGCTATTGGCCTGCCGCTCCTTGCGCAGCAGGGTAAAAATCAGTGCGCCCAGCGCCAGCACGCTGGCGGAGGCAACCACGCGCGTGACATTGGCGATCACGAGCCCATACTTGCCGTTGACGGGGTCGTAGTGGAAGCAGAACAATAGCACCTGGTCGGCGAAATTGCCGATCTTGTTTTTCGAAGCTTCCACGAGGCCGAGGCGCAGATCCTTGGGCTTGTACTCAATGCCATAGAAATATCGGGAAATCTTGCCTTCCGGCGTGATCACCATGATGCCGCTGGCGTGGGCATACTGCTTGGTGATTGGATCATATTTGTAGTGAAAACCCGCTGCTTCGGCGAGTTGTTTAATGTTGGGCTCTTCGCCGGTGAGGAAGTGCCATCCTTGCGCAGCGCCTTGGCGCTGGTACTTCTCGATGTAGTTGGCTTTCTTGGACGCGGCCAATTGCCAGGTTTCGTGCGGATTGAAACTGACTGTGACAACGTCGAAGTCCTGGCCAATCTGTAGCGAGATCTGCTCCATGCTATGCGTCAGGCCGTTCAGCACCATGTCGCAGAGCATAGGGCACTCGTAATAAACCAGTGCGAGCACCACCGGCTTCTGGCGGAAATACTGGCCGAGGCGCACTGTACGACCGGCTTCGTCGTGAAAGGTATCCTCGAGCGGGATCTGCCCATTGAGATTCTGATCGATCCCAACCCCGCGGACCATCGCAGGCAGGCCGAATTGCTGCGCCATCGCGACCGGGACGGCGGTGGCGAGCAACAACGCCGCGACGAAACTGGACTTACTTGGCATTGCTACTTCCTTGCGGTGCAGCCGGCGGATTTGCGGCCGGCGCCGCGGCGGGTTTCTTTCCCGCCGTGATGTCTTCGAGATAATTGCGCGTCGGCAGCCCTTTCGCAGCCAGCATGTCGATGGCTTTGTCGATGGGAACACGAACAATGCCGCGGTCCTTGTCGATAAGAGCGTAGGTTGAGAGAATGTGATCCTCGCGCGAGCGGATGCTCTGGAGCTCTTCCGCGGGGTGCTCTGCGATGCGCGGCTCAGGCGGAATCTGCTGGACCGACTGTTTTGCCGCCTGGTCCGGATGGTAGGTCGCCTTAAAGAACTGGAAGATGCCAATCACCAGCAGCGATACCAGGAAGGTCCCAATGATGAGGGCGAATAACGACCCGAAGACGAATGGAACACTAACCTCTTTCGTCTCGTGACCGATCCCGTTGTTGTGATTTTCGCTTGGATGATCCATGGTTAGTGTCCGTGCGAGTGAGCGCGCGAGTAAGTATTGCGCGGATCATCAGGAACCAGGAGCGGCCGCGCTTTGAGCTTGCCAAGGAAATACCAAAGCCAGATGCCGCACAGCCCGATGAGAACGGCGATGTCAGTCCAATAAATTTCCAGGCCGCGCTGGCGGAAGGCCGGCACCACGATCCAGAACACATCGATAATGCGCACAATGATCATCCATATGGCGACCATACGCAGGCGCTGCGGATTCTTCTTGATGAAGCGCATCAAGAGCAGAAAGAACGGAACGCAGAAGTGGAAGATCGAGATGAACCATGCCAAGTAACCCCAGCCGCCGCTGAAACGGCGGATATACCACGGGATTTCATCGGGCAGATTTTCGGACCAGATGATGATGAGCTGGGAAAACGCCAGGTAGGCCCAGAGCATCGTGAAGGCCAACATCAAGTTGCCCAAGTCGTGGTAGTGGGAAGTTTTGAGGAAGCTGGCGAAGGGCTCGCGGTCGGACAGCAGGATCATGAGCGCGATCACGAAGGAAAACGTCAGCAGAAACTCGCCGACTGTGAACATCCAAGGATAAATGGTGGAGTACCAGTTCGGCTCGAGCGACATGATCCAGTCGACAAAGGCGTAAGTGGTGGAAAGAGTGAAGATGAGAAGAGCAGGAGCGCTTGCGCCCTTAATTTTCTTGAAGAGGGCCGGGTCGCCGGTGCGGTCGTGTTCGTTGGCCATTCGCAGGATGCGCTGGCCGAAGAAGAACCAGATGGCGAAATACACGACCGTGCGGATGATAAAGAACGGCACACTCATATAGAAGGCCTTGTGCCCGACCGCGAAATCGTGCGCGCGCACTTCCGGATTTGTCCAGGAATAGAGAGTTTTGATTCCAATCAGAACGGGAATCACGAAAAGCGCGATGAGCGGCAGAGTCTGCAATCCGGACTCGATGAAGCGTCGAATTGCGACGCCCCAATTTCCGCCGACAACATTGTGGAGGAAGAAAATGCCAAGGCTGCCGAGGGCGAGGCCGGAGACAAAGATATAGGCGAACAAGTAAGACTGGAAGAAATGCTCGCGCGACTGCACTAGACCTACTACGCTCACAGCGAGCGCGATCACGCCGACGATCAGCGCGTTGCGCTGGATCTTGTCCACTTGTGGGCTCATGGTTTGGTTCGGCGTCATTGGTTAGCTCCTGCTGGCGGCGCGAAAGCGGGGACATTTGAGGGCGCCTTGACGTCCGAGATTTCTCCAGCCATGCGAGGCGGCAGCTCGACCGGAAGATTCTGGCGCTGATCCGCGGGGACGTCGTTCAATCTGGCAGACTCGCTCAATTGCAGGGCGCGGATGTAGGCGATCACGCGCCAGCGGTCATCGGACTGGACGCGAGAGGCGTAGCTCGGCATGGCTCCGTAACCGTTCGTGACGGCGTCGAAGAAATGTCCTACCGGTGCGTTCATGAGCCGCTGGCTATAATACGACGGCGGCTGCCGGAAACCGCGAAGGACCACAAGACCATTGCCGTCGCCGAGGCGTCCGTGACAGGGGGTGCAATAAATATTGAAGCGGTTTTGCCCGCGCTCGATGTCAGCCTTCGTGATGGGAATCGGAAATTCAGTGATGTCTTCGCCCGCGATCTTTCCGGTGTATCGGGCCTCGTCGATACGCAGATGCCCGCGCGCGACTGTACCGTCCACTGCCGGGCGCGCCGAACGGCCATCGGAGAAGAATGCGCTGGCAGCAAGCGGTTTGTAGCGCGGCTGGTTGTGCATGTCATCGCGGCAGGCCGCCAGGCCGGCGCATGCCAGAGCCGCTCCCGCGATGAGGATCTTATTTCTCAACTTCTGCCACCTCTTCAGGGTCGAGTCCTTCCAGGAACGCGCGAGTTTGCGCGAGATCGAATTTCGGATCGTTTGCTTCGATGCAGAGGAAGAACCGGTCGATCGAAGCGCGCTCGGAAAACGACTGAACGTTAAAAACTGGGTGATACGGCATGGGCAGCTTGTTCATAGCCAACATGCCGAGAGCAGAACTTAACGCCGCGAGAAGAATTGTGCATTCGAAAGTGATCGGAATGTACATGGGCCAGCTCACGAATGGCCGTCCGCCGACATTGTGCGGATAAGCGATGGTGGCGATCCACCAAAGCAACCCAAATCCTCCGACGCAGCCGGTCAGGCCGCCCATCAGCACTACTAGCGAAACGAAATTACGTTTGAAGCCGATAGCCTCGGCCAGGCCTTCGATCGGCATGGGCGAGTAAGCATCCATCTTGCGGTAGCCCGCACTGTAAGTCCGGTGCGCAGCGGCAACCAGCTGCTCGGGCGTTTCAAAACGCGCCATGATCCCGTACAAACCGTGTCGATCCCAGAAGGTTTCCGTCATGGCGATCAGTCTCCGTGCGCCGGGCTGGGCGACATGTCGTCATCGGCCACGTGCGGCGCCAGGTGATGCAGAACTTCCCGAACTTCAAAGATCGAAATCGAAGGCAAAGTGCGAACGAATAGAGCCATCAAAACCAGGAAAAACCCTAATGTGCCCACAAATACAGCCCAGTCCCACTGGGTAGGGTAGTAGACGCCCCAGGACGACGGGACGAAATCGCGCGCCAGACTGGTGATGACGATGATGAATCGTTCTAGCCACATGCCGACATTCACCACCAGCGACACAAGGAACAAGAGCGTGACATTCTGGCGGACGCGCCTGGACCACAGCGATTGTGGGATCAGAATATTGCACAGGATCAGCATCCAGAAGAAAAATCTATATGGCCCGGTGAAGGCGCGGTTCAAATACATAAATATTTCATGCGGATTGCCGCTGTACCATGACATGAACGCTTCCATCATGTAGCCGTAGGCGACGATCAAGCCGGTGCCGAGCATCAGCTTGGCGCAAGCATCCAGATGGCGCATGGTGATGAGATCTTCGAGATGCCACCACTTCCGCGTCGGGATGGCTAGTGTCAGCACCATAGCGAATCCGGAATAGATGGCGCCGGCGACGAAATAAGGGGGGAAGATCGTGGTGTGCCAGCCGGGCAGAAGGCTGATCGCGAAGTCGAAGCTGACCACAGTGTGGACGGAGAGAACCAGCGGTGTTGCCAAGCCGGCGAGCAACAGGTAGGCCATTTGGTAGCGCGACCAGTGCCTAGCGGATCCGCGCCAGCCCATCGCGAGCATGCCGAAGGTGAGCTTCTGCCACATCTTCTTGGCGCGATCGCGCATGCTGGCGAGATCCGGAATCAGGCCGATAAACCAGAATATGAGCGAGACGGTTAAGTAAGTCGAGACTGCGAAAACGTCCCACAGCAAAGGGCTGCGTGGCTGCGGCCACAACCACATGGAATTGGGATACGGAAGCAGCCAGTATGCCAGCCAGGGACGGCCAGTATGGAGAACAGGGAACATGCCGGCTTGCGCGACGGCGAATAGCGTCATGGCTTCGGAGAACCGGTTGATGGAAGTTCGCCAGTCCTGTTTGAGCAGCAGAAGAATCGCCGAGATCAGTGTGCCGGCGTGGCCGATACCGATCCACCAGACGAAGTTGACAATCGCGAAGCCCCAGGCGACGGGGATCATGATGCCCCAAACGCCTACGCCTTTATAGAGCAGCCAGAATCCACCTGCCAGCAAGCCTTGCAAGCCGATGAATGCGAGCAATAGAGTAATCCACCACTGACGCGGAGTTTTCTGGATCGGCTGAAGGACTACGTTGCCGATTTTGTCGGTAACCGTCGCGTAGTCGTACCCCGGGCCTATGATTTTATCCGGACCCGGATCGATCGCTTGTTTTTCTAATTCTTCGGTCTTCACGGCTAGCCTTTCTCCAGCTCCGGATTCGGATTCCGCAGACGGCCAAGATAGGTGGTGCGGGGCCGGGTATTCAAGTCCTCGAGCAAACTATAGTTTCTGGCTTGCGCCTTGAGCTGCGCTACGCGGCTCTTCGGATCGTTGATGTCTCCGAACACGATCGCTTGAGTGGGGCAAGCCTGTGCGCAAGCCGGGGTGATTTCGCCGTCGACGATGCGCCGGTTTTCTTTTTCCGATTGGATTTTCACCGCGTTGATGCGCTGGATACAGTAAGTGCACTTTTCCATCACGCCGCGGCTGCGGACCGTCACGTTCGGATTGCGCAGTCCATACAGACTCTGCGTCGTCCAGTCCGAATAGAGCAGGAAGTTGAAGCGCCGGACCTTGTATGGGCAGTTGTTGGAACAGTAGCGCGTGCCGACACAGCGGTTGTAGACCATCTGGTTGATGCCGTCGCCGCTGTGGACGGTCGCGGCGACCGGGCAAACTAATTCGCACGGCGCATTCTCGCACTGCATACAGGGAACAGGCTGGTAGTAGAGTTCAGGGTTGTCCAAGTCGCCTTTGAAGTAGCGGTCGACACGAATCCAGTACATGTGGCGACCGCGCGTCACTTCGAGCTTGCCGACCACGGCGATGTTGTTTTCAGAAACGCACGCTGCAACGCAGGAACTGCATCCGACGCAGGCGTTCAGGTCGAGCGTCATGCCCCACTTGTAGCCTTGATATCGAAAGTCCGGATATAGCGAGAGGTACTGCGGGAGCGGCTTGTCCTCTTCGATCTCTTCGGCAAACTGCGGTTTCTTTTTGTACTCTTCGAGGGAAGTTGAGCGGACCGGCTCCCCGACCTCCATAGTCTGAGTATGCTGCGTCGTTGCGAAGACGTGGCCGCTTCCCACCTTGCGCATCTCAAGACCCATGCCGGAATTCGGATCGCTCGAGGTCCGAAGCAGGTAGGAGTTGAATCCCACTTCGTTGCCCACCTGTCCAGCTTGGGTGCGGCCGAAGCCGAGATGCACGGTGGCGCTGTCCCCGGCGTGCCCCGGCATAATCCAGATCGGACCGGTTACGCTGCGCCCTTGATACTTCAACTCGACCACGTCCTGTGTGTTGAGATTGGCTTTCTGCGCGAGCGAAGGACTGATCCAAACCGCGTTGTCCCAGGTCATTTTTGTGGCTGGTTTGGGAAGTTCCTGAAGCCAGCCGTTGTTGGAGAACGCGCCGTCCCAGATCGTTGGATCGGGGCGGAACATGATTTCGAAACCAGTCAGCCCCTTAGGCGGCGTTGCAGGTGGAGTCTTGGGCGTGACATTGATCGCGGACAGCGCGGTATTCGGGACCACTCCGTCGTGCAGCGACTTCTGCCAGAAAACGTCGAAGTTACTGCCGGTGTTCTGCGATTGCCAGTAGCCGCGAACGATGTCGTACGGCAGCCGGCCGGGCTGTCCGGCGATGGTCGAGATCACTTCGTGCGGCTGTTTGCCTCCATACAGCGGAGCGATCAACGGTTGAACGAAGCTGACCGTCCCATCGAAGCCACGCACATCGCCCCACGATTCGAGATAGTGGGCTTCCGGTACATACCAGGTGCACTGTGCGGCGGTCTCGTCGGGGAACAACCCGAGATACGCCTTGAATCCGACTTTCTTCAGAGCGCCCGAGAAGTCGAGATCGGCGGGAGCGTTGTAGACGGCATTGACGCCCAGTGTGAGCAGCGTGTCCACTTTGCCGGCGTTCATGTCGGCGACGAGCTCGCGCAACGAATCGATTTGATCGGACGGGTTGCCTTCGATCGGATCTGTGTAGGTGACCGTTTTCCCAACGTTGCCGAGAGCCGCGTTCATGGCATGCGCCAGCGCGTGCACGGCTGGCGATTGATTTTCACCTGCGATCACGACGCACGATCCCTTGTGCGCATTCAAATCCTTGGCGATCGCATCAGCCTGCTTGAACGTCCCGGTGGGGGTGGCGCCCGAGACGCCCAACGCCGCTGCTAGATCCCAAGCGGCCGCTTCCACCTCACTCGCACGCATGGCATAGTGATGATCCGCCATCCCGCCTGTGGGTGTGGGCGACGGCTCGAGAACGTACAGGCGGTTCAACGTGGTCTGTTCCGGTGGCTTCCCTTGCGCCTGGACTTGCGGAGGGAGCACGACCGGCCCGGTATTCAGCGGCGCGTACTGCGCCGATTGTCCGGAGCGCGGCGGAATGGGCCCGTTCTGATAGCCTTCCTGCAAATCTTCCTTGGGCTGCGGCGTGTGCGTCACGTCCGTCAGCACGCGGCGTTTGTCGGAATACTGGCGGGCGTAGACGAGATTGCCCGGACCGCACGAGAGAAAATCGGAGTCGAGCGACACGACTACATCGGCTTGGTCGAAGTGGTAGATCGTGTTCACTGGCTTGCCGAAGGCGAGCACCGAACCACGATAGGAATTGTGCCGGCCGCAGGGCTCGTAACAATGCCATTTGGCGGATGGCATTTCCTTTAGCAGAGCTTGAATTAGCGAAGTCAGCGTGGGGGACGTGATCGTCTCCGTAAGGATCCGCAGGCCATCGCCGTGTTTGGTGAGCGCGAGCTCACGCGCCACTGCCAGGGCCGCCTGAAATGCGATCCAACTGCTGACCTGCCCTTTTTGCGTGACGGCCTGTCCGCGATCCGGATCGTACATCGTCAGGATCGAGCATTGCTGGAAATAGTCCGAAGCGCCCAGGCTTCCTGGGTGATCGGGATTGCCGTCAACCTTCGTCGGCCGGCCCAAATGACTGGTGACCAGCAATCCGGTTCCAACACCACCCATTTGCATCGCGGTGGCGTAATAGAGCGGGATGCCGGGCACGAATTCTTCCGGCTGGCGCACGTAGGGGACAATGGTTTCCCGCGGCTGCTTCGTGCAGGCCGTGAGGCCGGCGAATGCCAGCGACGCGCCCATCAGTTTCAGAAAATTCCGGCGGTTTGCCGGATTCAGCCACTCGGGCGAGCGCCCGGCGAACTCATCGTCGACAAAAGCGCGGAACTCCTCGGTGTCGGCGAGTTCCTCGAGGCTTTTCCAATATTCGGGACCTTGGGCTGACTCCAGCCGAGCCCGGATCTTGCTTAGATCAAGAGCGGGTTTTTCGTTCATCGATGGCACGTGTAGCAGTCGGTCAAACTTTGAATCTTATATTCCTCGACGAGCTTGCGCCCAAGCTCTTCCTGATTCGATGGCGCTTCGTACGCCATGTTGAAAACTTGGTCGCGCGGGCGTACGTATTTTTCGGGATTGCGGTGACAGTTGACGCACCAGTTCATGTACAGCGTATTTTCCTTGTACATGAGCGGCATCAGGTCTACGCGGCCGTGGCAGGTAGAACATCCGATGCCCTTGGCGACGTGGATGCTGTGGTTGAAGTAAACGAAGTCCGGTAGATCGTGAACACGCGTCCATTCGAGCGACTCGCCGCTGCGATAGCTGGCGCGCACGGGCTCGAGCATTTCGGCGTTCGACCAGATCTGCGAGTGGCAGCTCATGCAGATCTCGGTAGCGGGCAGACCAGCAAATGACGACGTCTCGACGGACGTGTGGCAGTAGCGACAATCTATACCGTCGTCAGTCACGTGGTGCTTGTGGCTGAAGGGGACCGGCTGCTCCTTGATCACCTTGACATCGGTGATGTAGGAACCGCGGTCCATCGAGTAGGCGAAGGCGAGCAGCAAGCCCGCTCCAATGACTACGGCGCCGATACTAATGTTAGAGATAGAGTTCGTGCTTCGATGGAAAAGCTGGGCCATCCAGATTTATCCTGTACGAACGTTCTATCGTATATCAGATTGCGATGAAATTGCAAAAAATATTCTCTGGCAGGTTTTTCTATGTATTTTAGATTACTGTTAGTAACGGTCGATTCGAGAAAACAAACAGCGAGAACGACCAATGAAGACCGGCCAAGGAATGCTGAAAACGGACTACGCGGCGAAGCGCTTTCCAACGGCCCGGCGGGCGCGCAGCAACCGGATGCGCACGGCAGTCTCAGTCCAGCCGTGTGCGCGAGCGATCTCTTGAACCTTGTAGCCCTCCAAGTAGTGGCGCTGAAGAACGAGCCGTTCGTTCTTCTTGCAATTACCTAGAATGCGGCGTACATCGATAGCGGCGAGATTGATGCGCGGGGGCGTGGGGAGTTCGGGCAAGGTTTGGAGGAAAGGCTCGCGGCGCACGAAACTGCGATGCAGGTTCAGTGCGATGCTGTTCATCCAGGTCAGAATCATCTTCGAGTCGCGCAACTGACCGAGGCGCTCCCACCCTTTAACCCATGCTGCCTGAGCAGTTTCCTGGGCAGAATCGTAAGTCAGGCCGCGCGACACCAGAAAACGAACCGTTAACCCATAGCCTTTCTGATACGCGCTTCCGTATTCTTCCCGTGTCATTTTTGCTCCTTTGTCATGGGTTTGGCCAATACTCAGCCGCTCGACGCGCCATCGAGTTGGGCAGTTTTCGGGCCACGGATAGTACGACTAGCCACCGAAGGCGTAAGTCCCATTCCACGTGCAACTAAGCATTCGATCTTAGAGCAAAAAATTGCACTTCTAAGGTGGCCACCGCTTCGGAAAGAATTTCTGCTCGGTGCAAAAATTTCCGACTTTTCTCGCATCCGGATGAAACATTTTGCCAGTTTCCGTCACAGGGCTGCTCAAGGGGGCCGGATCGATTCTTGTTCAAAATTGCACGCCGTCGCGGTCACTCGCACCCTCGAATTGATCTGTGGCAAAATCCGCACCTTTCTTCTTGACGGCTCGCAAGCGTTGCTGTAATCTTTCTGAAAGCCAGTAAGGGTTTCTCCAAGTTGAGTTTGCCCGAATTTAACGCGGGTTTTACCGACGCAACATTAGCCTAGCCTTCAGGGAAAGTAAACGGGGTTAAATCATTTATGAAGACGTTATTCCGCTCAGTTGTTTTGAGCGCGCTGTTCGCGCTGCAAGCCGTGAGTTCGCCGGTTGGAAGCGTCGCTGGTACGGTGAAAGATGCTTCCGGCGCGTTGGTCCCCGGAGTGAAATTGACAGTGACCAACACAGCCACCAACGCGAAACTCGAAACCACCACCAACTCCAACGGCGAATTCCAATTCCTGCAGCTTGCGCCCGCCGCCTACTCGCTGGCAGCCGAGGCGCAGGGGTTCAAGAAAATCAACATCCCAAGCGTTCTAGTGCAAGTAGATCAGATAACGCATTTGGAGCTGACGCTCGAGGTGGGAAGCCTCACCGAATCGGTACAGGTAGAAGCCGTTGCGCCGCTGTTGGAGAACGACAAGAGTACATTGAGCAGCGTGGTCAGCACCCGCACGATTTCTGACATGCCATTGAATGCCCGCCAGGTTCTTGACCTCGCGCTTGTCACGCCAGGGGTTCTCCCAACGGCGGCCGGTACGCAGGTTTTGAGTTTTAACGTCGCCGGGGCCCGTTCTCAGTCCAATATCTACATGTGGGACGGCGTCAGCAACATGGACACCCAGGTAAACAGCAATCTGAATAATTTCCGCATCACCGACGCTGTTCAGGAGTTCTCCGTTCAGACCAGTGTGGCGTCGGCTGAATATGGCCGCGGCACCGGCGGGGAGGTAGACGTGGTAACCAAGAGCGGCAGCAACGACTTCCATGGTTCCCTTTTTGAGTATCTCCGCAATTCAGACCTGGACGCAGCTGACTTCTTCACCAACCGAAACGGCGCTCCCAAGAACCCATTACATCGCAACCAGTATGGTGCAACGTTCGGTGGCCCCATCAAGCACAACAAGATCTTCTTCTTCGCCTCTTATGAAGGCTTTCGCCAAGTGGCACCAACCGTGAGCACGACGCGCGTGCCCACCGCTGCCGAGCGCGCGCAGGTGACGGACCCAATTTCAAAGGCACTATTGCAATTTTGGCCTCAGCCCAACACCACCGTGCCGGGGTCTGCAAACAATTTCATCGCCAACGTCGGGTCGACGACCTTCGACAGCACCGGGCTGATTCGAATGGACTATCGAATTAGCGATAAGGATATGCTTATCGGCCGTTTTGCCGATTACCAGGGAGTAACATTCACTCCCGGTGCTCTGCCCTCGCTGGGCGGCAACGGCAACGTGCCAGTCAGCCGCAACGGCTCGTTGGTTTGGGATCACACTTTCAGCCCGACGATACTGAACGAGTTTCGCATCGGCTATTCACGTAACCAGACGTTCATTACAGTGCAGGACGTTGGATTCAATGCCGCCAGCGTCTTTCAAACCAATGGCGCGCCGCTCGCGGGCGTGGTGGATGGTACAAAGAACCTCCAGGACTCCGGGTTGCCGACCATCACGGTGTCCGGCGGGTACGCGGTGCTTGGAAGCACTAGCAACCTGCCGCAAGGACGTATTACCAATACCACGGAACTGTTCGACAACTTCTCCTGGACTGCTCCATTCGGCAAGAGCAAGCACAATTTCCGCATGGGATACCACATCCGGGAAGAACAGGCTCGGCGCTATCTGGACGGCTCAGAGCGCGGCGTTTTCAACTTTGTCAACTGGTCCGACTTTGCTGCCGGTCAAGTGAATACGTCGACTTTTCGCAGCGGCAGCACGTTGGCATATTGGAATCGGTTGCCCTGGGATCTATATTGGCAGGATCAGTACAAAGCGAAAGACAACCTGACGCTGAATTACGGCATCCGCTATGAATATCCATCGGCGATCTATCAAAACCGCTTCGATGCCACCAATTTCATTCCAGGCGTCGGACCAGTGTTACTTGGCACAAATAAACTGCTCACGATAAACCCTAACGGACTCGGTCCAGCCGCCTTTGGCTACGCCCAGGCTCCATTCGCACTGGGCGACAGCGGCGTTCACGTCGATAAGAACAACTTCGGCCCGGTTCTCGGCCTGGCTTACACTCCACGCTTTGCCAAGAGCATTTTCGGAAACGACGACACCGTCATCCGTGCGGGATTTCGCATCGGCTATGATGACATCTTCAACAATATCCCGGCCAACATGGCGCTAAACGTCCCTTATAGTCTGACCACTTCGCAAGCCGCAGGCGTAACGCAGCCCAACAAATTTTCTTGGGCCACCGGCTACAACCAGGGCGTTTCGCTGGTCAAGCTCAATACAGATGGTACTCCGCATGTCGGCTTGATTTCCATTAATGCCGAAGACCCCAATATTCGCAGCGCCTATCTGTACCAATACAACCTCGGTATCCAGAGAAAGATGGGTAACAATTTCTCGCTCGAAGTGGATTACCAAGGTAGTGCGGCACACAAGTTAGGTCTGTTCGTAGACCAGAACCAGCCCTACGTTACTGTCAATAACCCTCTACTCCGAGGGAATCAGGCCCCGAACGTTCAGACTTTTCCTTATCCGCTGTTCGGGAGTATCGGCACTGGCTACGACATCGGCAACTCGATCTACAACGGCATGGTCGTCACAGCCAAGTATCAAGCCAAGAGTTATTTCCTTCAGGCGTCGTATGTTTACTCGAAGTCGATTGACGACGGTTCGGCATTCTTCAGCTCAACCTCAAATGGAGGCAACAGTGCCGCCGACCCGAGGCACTTGAATTTCGAGCGCGGTGCTTCTGACTTTGATACCCGCTCGCACGCCAGCATTCTGTACAGCATGGACGTACCGATTGGACCGGGGCATATGCTCCTAGGGTGGAACAATCCAATCAATCGCCAGGTGTTCGGTGGCTGGACAGTTTCTGGCCTCGTCACGGCTTCGACCGGCCAGCCCTTTACGGTTTATAATAGTTCGCAGGACTTCAGCGGGTTTAATCAATTCGTTGACCGGCCGGACATCATCGCCAGCGGTAAGCTTCCTCAGAACAACGGAAATCCGGATAGCGCGTTCGGCACTTTGGGCATGGGTCCGGGACTTGGATATTTCTCGGCTACACCGCCTACGGGTCGTCTCGGGACGGCGGGCCGGAACCAGTTTTACGGCCCGGGCCTGTTCAACTGGGACCTGGCAGCAGCCAAGAACTTCGCGATCACGGAAAATCGGATCAAGCTCCAATTCCGCGGGGATTTCTTTAATCTGTTCAACAACGTGAACTTCGCGAATCCGGTTCACAACGAGAGCAGCGCGCTATTCGGTCAGATCACACAGACGCTGGGCAGCGCGGTGGCAACATCGGTTGGAACCACCGGCGGCGCGTACGGCGGGGCACGGCAGATCCAGTTCTCGCTGCGGCTGGTTTTCTAATTTCGAAGTTTCGATTCGTTTACAGCCGGTCCCCGCGTTTCGCGATGGACCGGCTTTTTTCATCCCTTCTTATCCCGGATTGGCCCTTCCGGACTATTCGCGTCCCAAATCTTACTATTGGGGTCCCAAATCTTGTAGAACGCAGCAATGACAACCTGTTACAATGGGCGCTCCGAGGCCGGGTACTGGGGCCGGTTCCTCTTGCGAAATCTGGGGGGCTGTTACCTTGAGGCGGTTCGGAAAGTCAATTCAATTTAGGTTTCTCCGGACAAGGCTCTCATTGTGATCACGAACCCTCCGACCACGGATCTGCGGCCAGCAGAAGGCGAGCATGTCAAAGTACCGCCCCAGGTCCACAGGCCGTCGCCGAAGCCGAAAGCCCGTGGCATCATTTGGGTGCTGCTGTTCTTAATCGTCATTGCTGTAACTGGTTATGCCGTTTGGCGAGCTAGTAAGCCGGGCTTCATTCCTCCCAGCAATCAAGGTTTTGGCGGCGGAGGAGGAGGTCGCGGAGGCGGTCGTGGACGGGGCGGCTTCGGCGGCGATGTGCTACCGGTCGTGACCGCGAAAGCCAAGTCCTTGCCGGTCCCGGTTTATTTGAATGGCCTGGGCAACGTGACGGCGTTTTACACGGTGACGGTGAAGTCGCGGGTGGACGGTCAGCTCATGAACGTCAACTTCCAGGAAGGCGACTTTGTAAAAGAAGGTCAAGTCCTGTGCGAAATCGATCCGCGGCCCTTTCAGGTGATGTTGGAGCAAGCGCAGGGGACACTAGCGCACGATCAGGCTCTCCTCGAGAACGCTAAGCTGGACCTGCAGCGCTACCAGGTCCTGGTGACGCAGGACGCGATTCCCACTCAGCAATTGGATACGCAGAAGGCCCTGGTTGCGCAGTACGAGGGCAACATCAAGCAGGATCTGGCGAACATCAATAACGCCAAGCTCCAGTTAGTCTATTCGAAGATCACGGCTCCGATCACTGGCCGAATCGGCCTTCGACTGGTCGATCCGGGGAACATCGTTCATGCCTCCGACGCGAACGGGATGATCGTGATCACCCAGCTACAGCCCATTTCTGTCCTGTTCACGATTCCCGAAGATAACCTTCCCCAAGTAATGGGTAAGCTGCGGGCTGGAGCCAAGCTGCCCGTAGAGGCATGGAATCGCGACAATTCGAAGAGGCTCGCGAGCGGCACGCTGCTGACGATGGACAACCAGATCGACAGCACCACCGGGACATCGAAACTGAAGGCGGTTTTTGAGAACAAGGATTTTGAACTGTTCCCGAACCAATTCGTGAACATCCGCCTGCTGGTGGAGACGCTGCAGAACCAGACCGTGATCCCGACGGTCGCGGTGCAGAATGGGCAGCAGGGAACGTTTGTGTACGTGATCGACGATCAGCAGGTCGCACACATTCGGAACGTTCAGGTGCTGTCTTCGGATCAGTCCGGGGCCGACATCAAAAGCGGTCTTCAGGTGGGCGCGGAAGTCGCTGTGGATGGTGCCGACCGTCTGTCGGATGGCTCTCACGTGCGCGTTCGCGAGGCCGGCGAAACGGAGCGGCAAGCGGCGGCCGATGCGGCCGCATTTGCGCAGCGAGGGCGCGGCGGACGGGGACGACGTGGCGCGCAAGGCCAAGGCCAAGGTGCCCCAGGCGGCCAAGCTGCTCCGGGCGTCCAACGCAATCCCGCAGGCCAGAACCCGAGCGGCCAGGGCTTCACGAATCCCACCGGTGGCGGCCAGCCTCAGGGCGCGGACGGACAGCACCGGTTCGGTAATGGTCAGTTCGGAGGGCGCGGCGGCCGCGGGCGTGGTAAGTCCAGTCAGTAGAGAAAGCAGTACACCGTGAGCCCATCTCGAATATTCATCCAGCGCCCGGTCGCTACGTCCCTGATGATGGCAGGCGTGGTTTTGGTCGGCGTGGTTGCGTATTTACAACTCCCGGTCTCGGCCCTGCCGCAGGTTGATTACCCCACCATCCAGGTCCAAACGTTCTATCCGGGCGCGAGCCCGGAGGTGATGACCTCTGCCGTCACGGCGCCGCTCGAAAAACAGTTCGGGCAGGTTCCGGGACTGAATCAGATGACGTCGATCAGCTCTTTCGGCAGCTCGCTGATCACGCTCCAATTCGTTCTCGATCTGAACATTGACATCGCGGAGCAGGAAGTGCAAGCGGCCATCAACCAAGCCGGCACCTATCTGCCAACGTTGCTGCCGAATCCGCCAATATACAGCAAGATCAATCCGGCTGACGCGCCGGTACTTACGCTCGCCATCACATCGAAGACGGTTCCCCTGATCAACGTGGAAGAGTACGCCGAGGTCCGCATGGCGCAGCGGATTTCGCAGCTCAAGGGAGTGGGATATGTGAGCATCAGCGGCGGGCAGCGGCGCGCGGTTCGTGTTCAGGCCAATCCAACCGCGCTGGCGTCCTATGGCCTAAGCCTGGATACGCTCCGGACAGCACTCAGCAGCGCCAACGTGAATCAGGCCAAAGGGAACTTCGACGGGAAAGATCAGGCCTGGACCATCAACGACAACGATCAGCTCAATTCCGGCGACCAGTACAAGCCAATCATCATTGCGTATCGCAACGGCGCGCCGGTACGGTTGACCGATGTGGCCAGGATCGTCGACGCTCCAGAAAACACCAAGCAGGCCGCGTGGGTGAATGCGAATCAAGCCATCGTACTCAACATTCAGCGCCAGCCGGGAACGAACATCATCGCCGTAGTGGATTCCATCAAGGCGCTGCTTCCGCAGATCCAGGCGTCGCTGCCGACCGGCGTGGACGTGAAAGTGATCACTGACCGCACCACGACGATACGCGCTTCGGTTAAGGATGTGGAGTTCGAGTTGATGCTCACCATTGCATTGGTTGTGATGGTGATCTTCTTGTTTATCCGCAGTCTATCCGCCACCATTATTCCGGGCATCGCGGTGCCGCTCTCGCTGGTCGGCACATTCGGCGTGATGTACCTGCTCGGCTACAGCCTGGATAACCTCTCGCTAATGGCGCTCACGATTTCCACTGGTTTCGTAGTGGACGACGCCATCGTAATGATCGAGAACATCTCGCGCTATATCGAAATGGGCGACTCGGCGATGGAAGCCGCGCTGAAGGGTTCGGCAGAAATCGGATTCACCATCGTGTCGTTGACAGTATCGCTGATCGCGGTATTGATTCCGCTGTTGTTCATGGCCGATATCGTGGGCCGCTTGTTCCGCGAATTCGCTGTGACGCTGGCTGTGACGATCGTGTTCTCGGCGTTCGTTTCGCTGACGCTGACACCGATGATGTCGGCTCGCATCTTGAAGCACAAGCCCGAGCACGAGCGCGGCCGGCTCTACCATTGGTCGGAGTGGTGTTTCGTGAAGAGCATCGAGCAGTACGGCAAGATGGTTCAAGTCGTCCTGCGCCATCAGACGCTCACTCTGCTGGTTGCGCTGGGAACACTGGTCCTCACGATTTACCTGTACAACATCGTGCCGAAAGGCTTCTTTCCGGTTCAGGACACGGGAGCGATTCTTGGCATCTCGCAGGCGCCGGAAACAGTGTCATTCCCTGCTATGGCAGAGCGCCAACAGGCCCTGGGCAAGGTGATCCTTCAGGACCCCGCAGTTGAGAGCCTCACGTCGTTTATCGGCATCGACGGCCAAAATACAACGATGAATAGCGGGCGAATCCAAATCAACCTGAAGCCGCTTGAAGAGCGCACGACCGATCGCGCCACCGACGTCATTCGCCGTTTGCAGACCAAGCTGCAGGATCAGGTACCCGGAATCGCGCTGTACATGCAGCCGGTTCAGGATCTGACGGTCGAGGATCGCATCAGCCGCACGCAGTATCAATACGCCGTCGACGCCCCTGACAAGTCCATCCTGGACGAATGGGTGCCGAAACTCGAAGCCAAGATGAAGCAGATCCCCGAGCTGCGGGACGTGGCCACCGATCAGTTGAACGGCGGCGTGGGACTGCGCGTAGATATCGATCGCGATACAGCGGGGCGGTTGGGAATTACTCCGCAGAACGTCGACGATGCGCTGTACGATGCATTCGGACAGCGTCAGGTATCGACCATCTTCACGCAGTCCAATCAGTACCACGTGGTTCTCGAAGCCGGACCGCAGTGGCAAATGAGCGCGGCGGCATTGAAGGATATCTACGTGCAGATCGGCGCCGCGTCGCAGAATTTAGCCTCTACCATCGCGTTGGCAGGAACGAATACGGCGCTGACCGGCGCGGCGCCCATCGCGCAGGCGCCGCTGGGTTCGTTCACCCGCGTGATTCCTGTAAAGCAGGCGATCACGATCAACCACCAGGCGCAGTTCCCAGTGGTAACAATGTCGTTCAATCTGGCACCGGGCGCGTCGCTCGGCACTGCGGTACAGCACATCCGGGATGCAACGAAGAGTCTGGGGATGCCCGCCAGCATCGAGCCCACGTTCCAAGGGACGGCGCGGGCGTTTGAGAATTCGCTGGCGAACGAATCGATGCTGATTCTCGCCGCGATCGTCACGGTCTATATCGTCTTGGGCGTTTTGTACGAAAGCTACATCCACCCGCTGACGATTCTTTCCACACTGCCGTCGGCGGGCGTCGGCGCAATCCTGGCCTTGATGCTGTTCCACGAGGATCTGGACGTCATTGCGCTGATCGGAATCATTCTTCTCATCGGCATCGTGAAAAAGAACGCCATCATGATGATCGACTTTGCGCTGGAAGCCGAACGCAATCAGGGCAAGACGCCGGAGGAAGCGATCTATCAAGCCTGCCTGCTGCGCTTCCGTCCCATCATGATGACAACGATGGCCGCGCTGCTTGGCGCCGTGCCTTTGGCCTTTGGTAGCGGTGTGGGCAGCGAACTGCGTAAGCCGCTCGGCATCAGCATCATCGGCGGATTATTGATCAGCCAGGTACTGACGCTGTTCACCACTCCGGTGGTTTATTTGTGGTTCGGACGAATTGCGGCGTGGGTGTCGCACTTGCGCGGCAAGAAGCCGGCGGTGAACGACTACTCGCTTCCAGAGACTATATGAGCAGCAATATCTCCGCGCCGTTCATCAAGCGTCCTGTAGCGACCACGCTGCTCACGGTCGCAGTGGTGTTGGCCGGTGGAATGGCTTACACGCTGCTTCCCGTTGCCCCGCTTCCGCAGATCGATTATCCGACCATCTTCGTGAACGCCGGCCTTCCTGGAGGCAGCCCCGAAGTGATGGCGGCGTCAGTGGCCACTCCGCTCGAAAAGCAGTTCACCCGCATCGCGGGCGTGACGGAGATGACGTCATCGAGTTCGGTGGGCTCGGCGAACGTCGTTCTGCAGTTCGACTTGAATCGCGATATCAACGCCGCGGCGCGCGACGTTCAGGCGGCAATCAACGCGGCTGCCGGCAACTTACCGGCGAATCTGCCTACCAATCCGCGCTATCGCAAGGTCAATCCGTCCGACGCCCCCATCATAATTCTGTCCATGACCAGCGACGTGGTGCCGCGACCGCAGTTGTACGACCTCGCCTCATCGATTTTCGCGCAGAAGCTTTCACAGGTAAAAGGCGTTGGCCAGGTCAATGTGGGCGGCAGCTCCCTCCCGGCTGTCCGAGTGGAGGTGAATCCGCAGCCGGTGTCTGACTACAACGTCGGCTTGGACCAGATCGGCACATTCTTGCAGGGCGCGAATGCGAATAAGCCACAGGGTGAGATTGTCGGTAACTCAACTGCGTGGACCCTTTCCGCCACCGATCAGCTCCTTCAGGCCAAGGACTACAAAGACCTCATCGTCGTCTTCCGTAATGGCGCGCCGGTGCGGCTGTCGGATCTAGGCCGAGTGATCGATGGAACTGAGGACGTGCGCAACATGGGGCTGTCGAATGGCAAGCCCGCGGTGCTCCTGCAAATCAGTCGCCAGCCGAACGCCAATATCATCGACACCGTTGACCGCATCAAGGCTCTGCTTCCTCAGTTCCGTGCAACCTTGCCGCCCAACGTGCAGCTCAACATCGATACCGACCGCACGCTGACTATCCGTTCTTCAGTCTTCGATGCCCAGCGCAACATGGTGATCTCGATTTCGCTCGTGATCTTCGTCGTGTTTGTATTCCTGCGGAATATACCCGCGACTATCATTCCGAGCATCTCGGTTCCCGTATCGTTGATCGCTACCTTCGGCGTCATGTATATGTGGGGATACACGCTGGACAACCTGTCGCTGATGGGACTTGCGATCGCGACCGGATTCGTGGTGGACGACGCAATCGTCGTGATCGAGAACATCACCCGCCACATTGAGAACGGGCTCACGCCGATGCGCGCCGCACTCAAAGGCGCCCAAGAGATTGGGTTCACGGTCCTCTCGATGAGCATCTCTCTGATTGCCGTGTTCATCCCGATCTTGTTGATGGGTGGCATCGTCGGCCGTCTGTTCCGCGAATTCGCCGTGGTGCTCTCCGTGGCCATCTTCATGTCGCTGCTTGTCTCACTGACTACAACGCCCATGATGTGCGCGCGCATGTTAAAGAACAAGCACGAGCACGGCAAGATGTACAACTTCGGGGAGCGCATCTTTCAGTGGGTCCTTTCAACCTACGCTTCGGCCTTGCAGGCCGTCCTGAACCAGACCGTGCCGGTGATGATCGTGATGGGTCTCACCATGGGGGTGAGCGTTTATTTGTACATAAAAATCCCCAAGGGGTTTTTCCCGCAGCAGGACACCGGGCGATTGCAGGGCAACGTCATGGGCCAGCAGCATATTTCGTATCAGGCGCTGGTCGAGAAGGTGAAGTGGTTTGAAGAGCAGGTGCGCAACGACCCGGCGGTCGACGTGGTGAATGTCACGGCGGGAGGGAACGCCGGCGGACGCGGCGGCGCAAACAACGCCAACATGAACATCCAGCTCAAGCCCTTCGCGCAGCGCGGGGGGCTCACTTCAGACCAGGTGATCGCGCGCATCCGGCAAAAGACGCAGGGTATGCCAGGAGCGGTTCTCTACTTGCAAAACTCGCAAGATATCCGCGTCGGCGGACGGCAGAGTAATGCGCAATATCAGTACACGCTGCAATCGCCCGATCTGGACATGCTTGCCAAATGGGGTCCCCGCGTGCTGGCGCGGCTTTCTCTGATTCCGCAGCTCGTGGACGTCAGCTCCGACCAGCAGAACTCCGGGCTTTCCTCGCAAGTAGTGATCGATCGCGACACGGCTTCGCGCTTGGGCCTCACCGCGCAAGCAGTAGACAGCGCGCTTTACGATGCGTTCGGACAGCGTCAGGTATCGACCATGTACAAGTCGATCAATCAGTATCATGTGGTACTGGCGCTTCAGCAGCAGTGGTGGGAGAGTCCCTCATTCCTCAACACGATTTACGTGCAGACGCCACGCGGGCTTTCGATTCCTCTCTCGACGTTCACACATTTTCGCGAAGGTATTACGCCGTTGTCATTGGCCCACCAAGGACAGTTTCCTTCCACCACGATTTCGTTTAATCTCCCTGACGGCGTGTCGCTGAGCGATGCCGTAAAGGCCATCAACCAGGCGCAACTCGATATCGGAATGCCGGCCAGCATCACGGGTAAGTTCGCCGGGACCGCCCAACAATTTCAGGATTCGCTCTCGAGCCAACCTATCCTGATCGGTACGGCTCTGCTCGCGGTCTACATTATCCTCGGAATGCTGTACGAGAGCCTGATTCATCCGCTCACGATCATCTCTACGCTGCCGTCGGCCGGTGTAGGCGCTCTCATCGCTCTGGTCTTGTTCAAGACGCAGCTCACGATCGTGGCGCTGATCGGTATCATCCTGCTGATCGGTATCGTGAAAAAGAACGCCATCATGATGATCGATTTCGCCCTCGCCGCGGAACGCAACGAGGGCCTGAGCACGCGCGATTCGATCTTCCAGGCCTGTATGCTGCGCTTCCGCCCCATCATGATGACTACAGCCTGCGCCTTACTGGGCGGCCTCCCGCTGGCGCTGGGTCTCGGTTCCGGATCGGAGCTCCGCCAACCACTCGGAATTACTATCGTCGGCGGGCTCATGGTGAGCCAGATGCTGACGCTTTTCACTACGCCTGTGATTTATCTTTCGCTCGACCGGCTCCGTCTCCGCTTCAAGCGTTCCCAGCCTGAGTACAAACACCGGCCTGGCATCCTCATCCCTGGCGGTTCTACGGGAGATTAATGAAACGTTCCTGGCCCCTAGCAGCTTTCGCCTTTCTGTTTTGCTCGGCATGCGCCGTTGGCCCTAAGTACCAACGGCCGACCGCGGTCGCGCCCCCGGCTCTTAAAGAGCTCGCCGGCAACGATCAATGGAAGATGGCTACGCCGAGCGACGAACTGATGAAGGGCAAGTGGTGGGAGACTTTCGGATTCGCGGAATTGAATCGTCTGGAGGAGATGATCAACATCGACAACCAGAACGTCAAGGCGGCCGAAGCGCAGTTCCGCCAGGCGCGTGCGCTAATGCAAGGCAATCGCGCCAACTACTATCCCACCATTGGATCGGCGCCCGCGATTACGCAAACCGATAGCGGTAAGCATGCGGGGCGGCTCGGTGGGACTTCGCAAACTTTTTCGCTTCCGGCAACCGTGAGCTGGGAACCTGACTTGTGGGGCCGCGTGCGGTTGTCCGTGGAAAGCGCCACGGCCAGCGCGCAAGTGAGCGCCGCGGACCTCGAGAATGTCCGGTTGAGCGCTCAGGCGACATTGGCTGCGGACTATTTCATATTGGTCGCCAATGACATGCAACAGGCGATTCTGCAAAACACCATCGCGGCTTACCAGAGAAATCTGCAATTGACGGTTAATCGGTACAACGGAGGAGTCGCCTCGAAGAGCGATGTAACTTTGGCTCAGACTTCACTCGCGGGCGCCCAGGCTCAAAGCACCGAGCTCCGCATCGCGCGGGCCACGAACGAACACGCCATCGCGGTGCTGGTCGGAAAAACGCCGACGGAGTTCGGCATTCCCGTAGCGAAAATCGAGGGCCCGCCCCCACCG
>Ga0126373_10000301_pt1 | contig 32674 bp, 24 predicted proteins | sample PanSoiMetPlot_11_FD_92545 | JGI IMG/M metagenome (GOLD analysis project Ga0126373, IMG submission 92545) | Tropical forest soil microbial communities from Panama - MetaG Plot_11 | ecosystem: Environmental > Terrestrial > Soil > Tropical forest > Bulk soil | place: Panama | collected 2016-02-17 | reverse complement strand
TAGTTCTTCGAGCATCCGGAGCCCGAATACGGGGGCCTTAACGGTGTGGTGAAGGACATGAAGCCTGATCAAACCGGAATAGAGATCCCGGTCAGCATTGAGGTCATCTTTCTTTGAATGGATATTCACAAGGAGGGAAAGACGGCAGCTTCGATCCGATGTGCCAAACCGACCCAACTCAATACCGATTGATGCCGACGTATGGACCGCCCTGTTGCTGAGAACTAGTCTCAAAGACCTCGGCACCAACGGGCTGTTGAATTTTATGACGAGCAGGAGCAAAGACCATCTTGATTTGTTCCGAATCAGCTAAATTTTGTTGCAGACGACAATAACCCAAAGTTAAGTTGGCCTTCAAAAGGCTCAAAACGGTAATAGTTTCCTTCCCGCCATTAACAACAAAAGTGACGTCACTCACAACAAGCGCGTCACTTCCTAGCTTCTAGTAGCGTAGACTTTCCTACGGGCCAGACGCTTCTAAAATTCCGCTACGGCAAGTCACAGCCGGAGGGAGGGTGTATGCCATCTAGAATGGCGCGGGCAATGTGGTCATTCTTGATTCTGTTGACGTCAATTAGCGCGATTAGAGCGCAAGGCACTCGGGCCCTGCGCGGAGGGTCTCTCAATACCTACTTCATCGATGTCGAAGGCGGGCAGGCTACGCTTGTGATTTCGCCTTCCGGCGAATCGCTCCTGATTGACGCTGGCAATCCAGGCGCGCGAGACGCCGATCGCATAGTCGCAATCGCCAAACTGGCTGGTCTAAACCAGATCGAATACCTCGTGGTCACCCACTACGACGCGGATCATGTCGGAGGCGTCAAAGACGTAGTCGATCGGATCCCGGTCCGAAACTTCGTCGACCATGGCCCCAGAATTCCCGACCAAGGCGTTTTCCCTTCTCCGAACTATCAAGCGATAGTGCAGCGAGTCGATGCTGCTTATGCAGCCGCAGTTTCGACCGGTCGACATATGGAAGTGAAGCCGGGGGACAAGCTACCAATACACGGCATCGATGTGCAGATCGTGTCCGGCCAAGGCGCAATAATGCAAAAACCACTGCTAGGCGCGGGTGCGGTCAATCCCCTGTGCCAGGATTTTGAGCCGCAGGAAGAGGACAAAACCGAAAATATTCGTTCGGTGGGCGTCGTCATTAACCTGGGACGCTTCCGCATGCTGGATCTAGGTGACCTGACCTGGAACAAAGAGAAGGAGTTGGTCTGTCCTACCAACTTAATAGGGACCGTGGATGTCTATCTCACTACTCATCATGGCCTGAACCTCTCCGGCCCGCCAGTGATCGTGCACGCCGTACGGCCTCGAGTCGCGGTGGTGAACAACGGACCTCGTAAGGGCGACTCGAGTGAAACTTGGAAAACCCTCAAGTCCTCGCCGGGCCTAGAGGACATATGGCAGCTCCATTACTCGGTTGGCAGGCCACCGAACCCCAGTTTCCACGAGTCAGCCAATAATGGCGGACCGGAGTTGAATGCGCCCGAGCAGTTCATCGCTAACATTGAGGAGAACGCCGCCCATACGCCGGCCTATGCGATCAAACTTGCAGCGCGGCCAGATGGCAGTTTCACGCTGACCAATCTGCGTAACAGCTTCACGAAGGACTATGCGTCTCCATCGGGCCGCGCGGCACCGCTCCCGCCTCCCAAATTTCATCACATCCACATCAACTCGGTCGATCCCAACAAGGCGCTTGATTGGTATTCCAAGTACTGGCCAGGGGGCAGAAAGACAACCGTAGCGGGCTTCCCCGCGTTCCAGGGTTCGGATATCTATTTGCTATATACAAAGGTCCAGACACAAGCTCCCGGAGCCTTCAACAAAACGCTCCACCGTTCGGTGCCGCAAAGCCCGTTTTGGACGTTCGGATCGGGAGTTATTGATCCTGCGGGACTCGTAGATCGCCTAACCAAACTTGACTCGAAGGCTTTCAAATTCCTGCCGGTATATTCGGGCCCCGATGATCGGAAAGGTGTGATTCGGTCGGCGCTCGCACCGCAGGGAGATCAATTACTGACCGTTTCGCAATTGCGGGAAAGAGCGGCGCGGGAGAAGAGCGCCCGCCCTGAAGCCAGGCCTGGCAACCAGGATTTTGGATATCTCATCGATCCCGATGGTATGCTCGTCGAGTTCAACTCGGCGCCTGAGGACAATTTCTGGTCTCACAACCACTATCGGCATGAACAACCGCTTTGTGCAGCCAACTGGTATGTAGAACACCTTGGAATGCAGATTCCGCCGGTGCGCGATACCCAGTCCGGGCAGTTGGTCGCCCACGAGCGCTGGGATCCTTGCGAGGTACCGATCGGGGAAGTTGGATATCCAAGTTTCATGCCGCAGGGTCAGCTACGGATTCCGATTGGAGCAGTACGGTTCGCCAACGGTAGCTGGGCCTGGTACACGCGGCAGTGCCAGGACGGGCGTTGTGGTCCGGGGAATGATAAGCAACTGGTTCCCTCGCGGGGCCAAGTCGTTGATCACGTAGGTCTGGCCTACCCCGACTTGGACGCCGTAATGGCGCACCTCAAGGCCACCGGTGTTCCCATCCTAGAAGGACCTTATAGATTCGGCGGGTCTCGCGCAATCATGGTTCAAGACCTGGACGGGCTGTCCCTGGAATTGATTGAAATCCGGCCGTAAGTCAATGCTTGGCAGAACGTAGCAGTCTGTGACAAATTTTGCCCGCTTCATAACAAAGCTGGTTGACGTACAATGCGTTGACGGATAACATGTTCCCCACGTAATCTTGTGTCCGGATTATTGGAGGCTGAATGAGTGTACGTAGATCCGTTCCATTGGCGCTGATGGCGTGCGGTTATCTTTTGATGTCGGCCGGAGCTGCAGCTCAGAGTGGCGGCGCACGCGTCGATATCTCCCAAAAAGATATCGGCGGTGTGGTCACGAGTGCGAAAGGCCCCGAGGCCGGCGTCTGGGTGATCGCTGAGACCACCGATCTGCCAACCAAATTTGCTCGGATCGTGGTAACTGATGACCAAGGGCGTTATCTGGTACCCGACCTTCCGCAGGCGAACTACCAAGTCTTTGTTCGTGGCTATGGTCTAGTCGATTCGCAGCGTCAGTCCGCTAAACCCGGCCAGCACTTGGATTTGAAGGCCCAGACCGCACCCGATGCCCGGGCGGCCGCACAAGTTTATCCGGCCGCCTGGTGGCTATCCATGCTCAACCTGCCGGATGACAAGGAGTATCAGAAGAAGTTCTCGATGGATATGAAGGAGTGTTACGACTGCCATCAAGTTGGCAGCAAGATGACGCGCGAGATCTCAGAAAAGTCGGCGCCAGATGCTAAATCGACAGCTCAGGCCTGGGACCTCCGGACCAAGGTTGGCCCCTCGGGTCCTGCCATGGGTAATTTCTTCCTGGCAATCGGTCCGCAACGTTCGGCGTTTGCAGAATGGACCGACCGCATCGCGAAAGGCGAAGCCCCCAAGGTCGCACCGCCCCGGCCAACGGGCGTAGAACGCAATCTGGTCATCACGGAATGGGATTGGGGGACGCCCAAAGATGGGCGTTCGGACAATGCAGCCTCCGATACACGCAACGCCAGAATCAATGCGAACGGAAAGGTGTATGGCGCCTCGGAAATGACCGACATCCTCACCGTGCTTGATCCGGTGGCCAACAAATCCGAAACGTTGAAAGTGCCTTCGGAAGCGACGCCATTGAACATGCCGTTCAACGCATCGCCAACACCTTCACCATACTGGGGGCCAAACACGTGGACGCGAAGCGGCGATCCACGCAGCGTGGCGATCGACGCCAAGGGCCGTGTGTGGGTTGCTGTGCGCGGCCGCGATAACCAGAAAGAACCACCCTGGTGCGGTGCTGATGGCAACAAGTTCGGCAAGTTCTATCCTATGAAGCAGAGTGGCCGGCAGCTTGCCATGTACGATCCAAAAACTCACGAGTGGTCCCGGGTCGACACCTGCTTCAGTGCGGATCACAACCAGATCAGCGCGGATAACTTTATTTATTTCGGTGTTGGTTCGGCCATCGCCTGGGTGGACATTAATACCTGGGACAAAACTCACGATTCGGAAGCCTCGCAAGGTTGGTGTCCTGGGATTATCGATACCAACGGTAACGGCAAGATTGACCTGGGATGGACCGAACCGAACCAACCAATAGATCCAACCAAGGATCACCGGATCACTTTCGGAGCCTACTCAATCACGATCAGCGCTAAGGACGGCGCGCTGTGGGTATCAGGTATCGGGCGTGGGGACAAGCGGCTGGTGCGGGTTGTGAAAGGCGCGAATCCGCCCGAGTCATGCAGGACGGAATTTTACGAGCCTCCCGCGAACCAGGCGATAGAAGTCATCGGCTCGGGCGGCGTAGATTCCGACGCCAATGGCGTGGTTTGGCAGAATTGGCGCGCGAGCGGCCATTTCGCATCTTTCGATCGCGGCAAGTGCAAGAGCACCGCCGATCCGCAAGCTACTGGGCAGAGTTGCCCGGAAGGGTGGGCTTTCTATCGCATGAACGACCCGACCTACGGCAACAGCATCTATCATGCCAACGAGAGCTATCTGACCCACATGGACACCTGGGACGTCCTAGGTCTAGGCAAAGATGCTCCCATGTACGGTTCAGTGAACACAGATGCTATCGAAGTCCTCTCGCCACAGACCAAGCAGTTCGTTACCCTCCGAGTGCCTTACCCACTGGGATTTTTCGCTCGATCGGCTAACGGGCGAATCGACGACCCGAAGGCGGGTTGGAAGGGTAAGGGACTCTGGGCAGACTACGCGAGCTACGCCGGCTGGCATATCGAGGGCGGTCCCGGTACGCTGCCTAAAGCGATAAAATTCCAGATGCGCCCTAATCCTCTGGCTCGATAAGAGACGACTGGCGAGCAAGTAGGGCCTAGAGCCCCAGCGAGATTGTGCGTTCGAAAGCCGGCAGGCACTCGGAATGTCGGGCGCGCTCGGCTCAGCAAGCGTGCCTGTTCGGCCGAATGAAGGAGTATAGGATGCCGTCGGAGACATCGGTTCGAGGAGGTAGAGGAATTAGCGTTGTTCTTGCGCTCTCGTTTTTAGGCGGCGCGAAGTTGTTGGGACAGACTCCTGGTGCCAGCGAGCAGAAAGCTTCGAAACCTGAAACCTTCGCGGCGAGCACAGCGAATGTAACGACGGGTGGTGGAGAGAAGCTACGGATTCAAGTGTTTCGTTGGTCGACCGACGAAGATCGGGAAAAATTGATGGTGACGTTGAAAGAGAAGGGCGCGGAGCAGCTCGACACCACCCTGCAGGCGCTGCCCGAATCAGGCTACATCTGGACCGATGAAAGTCTCGGGTACAGCGTACACTATGCGTATCGTGAGTCCCTCAAGAACGGCGGTGAACTTGTGATTTTGGCGACCGACCGTCCGCTTGGATCTTGGAGCGGTCACCCTTGGACGGCGAAATCCGCAGGCAATCCTATCAGTTATCCGTATTCAGTGATCGAACTGGTTCTAAACAGCAGCGGGCGCGGTCAAGGGAGAATGTCGCTCGTCTCGAAAGTTGTTGCGAGCGAGGCCCAAAAGACCATAATGCTTGAGGGAAACGAATCTTCCCCCGCCGTTCTCATCAACGTGCAACGAACCAACGACCATTCAAATTGAGATTTTTATCGAGCCGGCATGTTAAGTAGCCCGGGGGAATCGCACCCCGAGGCTCTCCCAGAACTGTACGTGAGCGTCTCCACTCATACAGCTCCTATGGTGAAAAACCGGCTACGCGGGTGCTCCCAAAGCGCAAGCAGGTTGGGCTGACGATCGAGAACCGACATCAGCCAAGTCCATGCTCGACTCCGGTGATTGCGTAGCTTCTTATATTCCGACAAGCCCAGCGAACCAACGATTGGCCGACATCCCTATCGATGGGCCGGAGCGCCGAAGGCATGAAGCGCCCATAGTAGCTGAACCATCCCCGAAGTTTGGGATTGATGATCCGAGCCAGATCTTCGATGGACTTCCCCCGACAGCGATGCAACTTCCATCCTCGGACCTCATCCCGGATTTTCTGCGCCGCATTCTTCGAGATGGTCCTGCACCTGCAAGCCGGTTCGAGGGGCCGTCCCTCATCAGCCGTATCGTTGCGCAAAACCGAACAACGCAACCGCGATTCTCCGTTTTGCTCATGACGCAATTAGAAAATCAGCTTGATCGCAAACTGAAATTCGCGCGGGTCTTCGGCGCTGGTTATCACTCCGAAATTGGAAGCTCCGAATATCCTCCCTGGCAGATCGAAGTTGGGGTGATTGAAAATGTTGTATACATCGCACCGGAATTGCAGTTGGAGACTCTCGTTTAGGCGCGCTTCTTTCTGCATTGCAATGTCTAAGTCCGTGAGACCTGGCCCGAGCACAACGTTTCTTCCAGACGTTCCAAAGCTGTTTTGGGCAGGCAACGCAAAAGCGTTGATGTTAAACCATTCTGAGGGCGTGTGTGGGCCATTATTCGGATTGCCGACTAGATTGGGACGCTCCAGGTTATTCCCGTTGACCAGTCCAATATGTGCGACGTCCTGGCCCGCGGCAGAGGACAGATTCACAGTAAAGGGAGCGCCACTCTGGACAATCATTATCGCACTTGTGTGCCAGCCGGCAACAAGACGATGGAGCCATCCAGTGGTTGGCTTGGCGAAGGGAAGGGCATAAAGAAGACTGACAGTGGCGCGTTGTCGATGGTCGAAACTAGAATCAGCTTTCTCAAGAGCCGGCGCGTACACATTTTGCGGCAGATTATATTCCGCATTCGTCGTGCCGGCATCGGACGCGTCGTCCATGGATTTTGACCACGTATAACTGGCGTTGAACGACAAGCCCTTTGCGAATTGGCGTCTTGTTTTCAGGGTCAAGCCATTGAAGGTTGCCCAGCCATCCCAGCGAATCGTTGTAAAGGAGCTCAGTTGCGGATAAGGACGTGATCCGCCAAACGTCATCGGGATGTTGAGGGCTGTCGCACTATCGGCATGAACGGTTCGGGATCCGATGTATTCGGCCTCTACGGTCGTGCTCGATCCAATCTGCCGTTGCACGGCGAAATTCCAAACTTCGTTGTACTCAATCGCAAAGCTATGGTTAACACCGTTGGCGCCGACCGCGCCCATCGGACTGGCGGACAAGATGTCTTCGGTTGTATAAGAGGGCGTTGCAGCGGCGTTACTTACCGTCTTAATAAGGAAGAAAGGAATATTTTCCGCAAGATTCTGGAGAACGCTGTAGGCTGCCTGGTTGGTGTAGATGCCAAATCCCGCGCGAAGCACTGTCTGAGCGCGTGGAGTGGTCCAGGCCAGCCCGATGCGGGGAGACAACCGCAAGCTCTTCGGAGTCAGCAAACTGTTGTTCCATCCAACGCTCGCGGCGGACGCAATCGGAATGGGGCTCAACGAGGCGACTGCAGTCGCCGATGACGGCAAAGTTGATGGTATGCCCGCGACCACAAACACTGGACCGCCGGTGGCTGAAAGATCGATATCAGAGGTCTGACTCGGTTGCGCTACAAGATTTTGATTGAACTCATAACGCAAGCCGGCGTCAACGGTGAGATTTGACCTGACATGCCAAGAATCCTGAATGTAGAAGTGGGCCCAGTTCGTAGTGGCGTTCTCAGCCCCTTCGCCAATCCCTACCTGCGCTTGGGACGGATAACCTAAGAGGAAATCGGCGAGGGCATTGCCTGTGTAGGCGCCGCTAAACGTAAAAACGCCCCGTGTATCGTTCGGGTAAGAGGGATTGAAGCTGAGGTGGAAAAAATATGCCCCAAACTGGAGGGTGTGGTTCCAACGCTGGAGACTGAGGTTGTCGTACAACTCGAAATTCCGATCGGTCCGAGTAGTAAAGCCCGTGGCGTCACCCATGGTCGAGAACAGATTACTAAGGGAAACTTGAGGGAATCCAGTATCGGCAAGATTTTCGGTCGTGCCGCGGATACCGTACTGGCTTGCAAAGTTGTTGCCCGCATTGGGGTCGCTCTGGCCGCCTGAGACATTGAGCCAGCCGAAGCGAAACTCGTTCAGAAAGCTCGGCGAAAAAATGTGAGTCTCGCCTACCGAAAGGCTAACCGAGTGGGTTGTCAGCGCTCGCCCGAATCCGGGCAGGAGGCCTCATTGAGGACGCTGGAGCCAAAGGGGTCAACTTCATTCGCATCAAAAACCGAGGCGCGGAGATAGGCACTATCGTGCGACGAGAATTGATGATCCACGCGAACGCTACCTTGATTGTTGCGGTTGTCTTGCTTGTCGACCGCCAACAAGTTACTGCTGTTGCCTGAAAGATTCGGAAGAGGCACTCTGCTCAGCAAAGCCTCCGCGGCGCTGTCCAGAGGAAGGTTGATTGTGTTTCCTGGGAACGGAGCGCCCGTGAAAGGATTATTGATGGTGGTGCTAAAAACCCCAGACCGTTGTGCAAACATTGGAACGCCAAACAAATGAGACAACGATTTGCGAACCTGAACGCCGCCATAGTCGATAAAGAAAAATGTCTTGTCGCGCGCCAACGGGCCTCCCAGACTTCCGCCGAACTGATTCTCCCGAAATGGAGGTGTGGAGTGATTCGCGATTGCAAAGAAGTTCTTGGCATCGAAGATGTCGTTCCTCAGAAACTCGTAGAAGCTCGAATGGAAGCGATTGGTTCCCGACCGCGTGAGCACGTTGATTACGCCGCCTGATTTTCCGCCGAACTCCGCCGAGTAATTCGTCTTGGATATGTTAAATTCTTCGATGGCTTCAGGGGGCGGGTCTAGCACTACGTTGTTGAAGTATTCATCGGTCACACTCACTCCATCCAATAAAAAAAGGTTGTGGCCTGTTCGCTGTCCGAGAATGTTGACCAGCTTTCCAGTCTGCTGCAGCGAATCGCCTCGCGTCCCGCCCGGCGGGCTCACAATCCCCGCACTCATCAGCGACAACTGAAGGAATTCGCGGTCCTTTAGGGGAAAGCCGAGGACCTGCTGGCTGTCCACTACATCCCTGATTGCAGCCGGTTCTGTTTGCAAAGGCCCGGCTCCTTCTTGGACCACCACTACTTCGCTTTGTTCACCCACCGTCAGGACAAAATCTTGGCGGATTCGATCACCGATGTGAAGAATAAGGTTCTCGAAGGAGGCTTGGTTGAATCCTTGTCTACTGATAGTCAGAGAATAACTACCGACAGGAACTTGCGTGAACAAATATTCCCCTGAGTCGTTCGTCACGGCCGTGAATTTCACTTGAGTAGCAGCGCTCACGGCGGTTATTGTGGCATGCGGGACGCTGTAGCCGACGACATCCTTGACGACGCCACCTATCTCCGCCGTGTTCATCTGACCGAAGGCAACCAAGCATAAAAGCGTCGTGCAGGCAAGGAACTCAACGTAACGGGTTACTTTAGACGCCATACGGTATGAGCAGAAATTACCGATTCGTGCGGCTTAGCAACGAGCAGCTTAGCCGGCATTACTAGTGTTCTAGGTTTCTATGAACTTGTTCGTGCTCCGCAATGGCTTTATCCTGCCGAGCTTTTGCGCCTTGCCGCCGCGCCGATTGCAGGTTCGCCTGTCGGGTACCCTCCGAGTTCACCCCGAACATCGAAACGAGTTGCTCCAGGTTGTTGCTGTCGCAACTTGGGCATCTGGGTTGAGAGGAGCCGCGTACCAGCGCTTCGAAACGAGTTCCGCAATCGAGGCATTCAAGTTCGTATAAGGGCATGCAGCCTCCCGCGGTGATCAATCGCGCAACGCAAAAGCAAAGAGAGCGTGACCCGAGGCGATTACCACGTATTGTTTGCCGTCCACCTCATAGGAAATCGGCCCGGCTGCCATCTGGCCTCCTAAGTTGCTCTTCCAAAGTAATCGGCCGTTGCGAGCGTCGAGCGCTTGAAAATAGCCTTCCCGGCCGCCCGTGAACAGCACATTGGAGTCCGTAGTCAGAATTCCGCTGTCGGTGACATCGGTCATGGTGTAGGTCCATTCCCTGTTTCCAGTGTGGGGATCGATGGCGATGACGCCTCCGTAGCCGGCGGCTTCAGTCCAGTTGTTGATGGCTCCGCGGCGCAAGGTCGGAACTGCGGGCGCATTCGGTATGGGCCCAACCGGCCGAGGCACGCCTCCACCGTAGAACGTGCCGGGGCGATAATCCGGCTTCGACTCGCGGTAGGCGCTTCCGTAGTTGTCCCAGATCGACAAGTAAAACAGACCGGTCTGCGGACTGAAAGAAGGCGAATACCAGTTGGTGCCGCCCTGGTTGCCTGGATAAGTAGGCTGGCCTTCCGGCTGGCGGGTCTGGATGGGACGTCCCTTGGCATCGAATCCACTCATCCAATTCACTTTCACGAACGGTTTGCCGAGTAGGAATTGTCCATTGGTCCGATCCAGCACATAGAAGTTCCCGTTGCGGTTGCCCCACATCATCAATTTGCGGCGGTCGCCATTCCAGTCCATGTCGGCTAGGACGGGAATCTGGACGGCATCGTAGTCGTAGCCGTCATTGGGTGTGAACTGGTAGTGCCATTTGATCTTGCCGGTATCAGCGTCCAAAGCCACGACCGAAGAGGTGTACAGGTTATCGCCACGGCGCGCATCGGGGTTCCAGTCCGGTCCCGGGTTGCCGATGCCCCAGTAGATGAGGTTCAGATCCGGATCGAAAGAACCAGTCAGCCAGGCCGGGCCGCCACCGTGCTGCCAGTCATCGCCCTCCCAGGTTTCATGGCCGGGTTCGCCGGGGCCGGGAATCGTGTTAAAACGCCAAGCCTCCCTGCCTGTAGCTGCATCGTAAGCTGCGACGAATCCGCGAATGCCGTACTCGCCTCCGGCGATTCCGATCACTACTTTGTCTTTCACGACCAGCGGAGCGCACGTGAACGAATACCCGACGTTGTAATTCGGCGTCACCTTGTTAATCCAGACCGGCTTCCCGCTTCTGGTGTCCAGGGCGATCAATTGGCCGTCGAGAGTCCCATAAAAGAGTGTGTTGCCGAGAATCGCCACGCCGCGATTCACGGACCCGCAGCAAGGCTTGATGTCGTTAGGAAGGTTGTGCCTGTAAATCCAGAAAACGCGCCCGCTCTTGGCATCCAGCGCAACCACATCATTCACCGGCTGCGTGAAGTACATGATCCCATCGACCACGAGTGGCGTTGCTTCGAAATTTTGCAGGGACGAATCCACCTGAAAAACCCACTTCTGTTCGAGATTGCCCGCGTTGGTGGGATCAATCTGCTTTAACGGGCTGTGCCGGAGGCTCGAATAGCCGCCCGAATAGCTCAGCCAATTCTGCGGTTCCCGGTCCGGATGGAGCAGCCGGTCGAAGGTCACCTGTGCCCGAAGTGTCAGCGACGCAGACGAAACTGCCAGCAGTGCGATGATAAGGCGTCCGGACATGTTCATTTTCCTTTCAGAGACACTAGGTATGCCACGACATCGGACGTCTCTTGGTCGTTAAGAACGTTCTTAGCGGGCGGCATGGAAGATTTCGTCAGGATGGTGTACTCGCGAAGATCCGCTTTGGAGAGCGACAGCAGCCGCTCGTGGTCGTCGATGAGCTGAACCGTGTAGGTGTCTTCGTTCAGGCGGCGCCCGCTAATGGTTTTGCCATCCTTCATTACGATGTGGATCGGACGATTGATCGGAAGCATTACGCTCGAAGGATCGTTCAGGGCCAGCTGGAGTGTGCTGGCGGCCCGGGCTGTGCCGATGTCGCTCAGATCCGGCGCCAAGCGCGAACCCTTGCCGTTGACCGCGTGGCAGGTGTTGCAGCGTCCCTTTCCTTCAAACAGCGCACGCCCTTGAGACGCATCGCCGAGTGCGACCGCGGCGGTGTTGAAGTCCCGCATATTGCGGAGAAAGGCGATGATACCGGTCATCTGCGCGGTATCGAGCTGCCGGCCGGGCATGGAGGTGCCCGGAATGCCGACCGTCACGATCCGCCGCAATTCATCATCGGTCGATGCGTTGCGGTATCTTCCGCTCTTGAGATCGACTCCCGCGATCGAATCGCCGTTCGGCCCGTGGCACGTGCTGCACTGCGCCGCGTAGACGGTCGCTCCGTATTGAATATCAGCTTGGGCGTATTCGCCGGCATGCAGAGTCTGCTGCTGTGCCCATCCCGGCGTTAACGAAAGAGTGAGCAGGCTCACTAGAAGCAAACATTTGTAAAGCATCCACGCTCCTCCGGCCGAGCCGGTTTCTAGAATGAAAGGCGTCCACCGAATTGTACCTGGAACGAATTTGGAAGCGTTGAAACTGCGCCGAATCCACCGATGTACCCGGTCGGTTTTTCGAAGGTTGCGGGCGCGTATTGAGCCGTCCCATAGCTGGCTCCAAAGTTCGCCTTGTCAGTGATGTTGTAGAGTTCACCAAACAGTGAAAGATTCAAGCGGTCTCTCCAAACGAAATGCCTCGCAACCCGCGTGCTGAGCATAAAAAGTGGATTGCCTCTCTGGCTGTTGATACCGGCAGGTTGGCCGTTCGCGTTGAGGACGAAAAGGCTTCCATCCCCACTTGGATTGGGGGCCCGATAGATGCTGTACGGACGCGCGGAGGCCGCCGTCAAAGTCGGCGCGACTTCGATCTTGAACGGAAGATTGAACACGCCGCTGGCCGTTACGCGATGCCGCTCGTCGTAGGAGGTCGGTCCGTATTCGTACGGCGCATAGATATATCCGCCAGTGGCTGAGGGCGTCTGGGGATATATCGCGGCCGTTCGAATCGTGCCGTCGCCGCTTCCACCCATTGCATTCGACCAAGCCAGAATGTAGTTCACCTGGAAGGATGCCTTGGTTGAGAAACGACGCTCGAAGTGAACTACGGTCTCATCGTAGAGGGAGTGGTCTACGGCAGAGGCGATGTTCACGGGCCCCATAATCGTGGAACTGCCTAACACGCTTTGGAAAGTCGCCGCCAGCGGCCTGACACCGTTGATTAGCGGATTGACATCCAGCGTACGCCAGAGATTAACGCCCAATATGTCCGTGTGATCGACCGAGAGCACGGAACTGCTACCTACAGCATGAGACCATCCAGCGTGAAATTGCCGTGTCTGCGCATCCCTCGTGTTTTTCGGATCGTACCAATATCCGGCGGTGTTCAGGCCCGGTACCAGCGTCGTCGATATCGGTGGAATCGGAGGAAGCGGAGTCTGGCCAAAGACGAACTTTGCTAACTGGCCCTGGCCAATAGCAGGATCGATGATTGTCGAGGCGTAGTAGATGCCCGTCTGGGGCGGGCTTAGATAGTCCCGCTGGTAGGTGGTATTTTTGATTTGGTCCGCAAAGAAAACGCCATAGCTAATGCGAATCACGTCTTTGCCATTACCGCGCGGATCCCATGCGACGCCGATGCGTGGCTGCCAATCACTGAAGCTAGGGAGGGTGGGAAGCGAACCATAGGGGCTGCCGATCGCTTTAAGCGCAAGGTAGGCGACGTTTAAAGCGCGATTGTTGTCGCTATTGAATAGACTGAAAACGTCCCAGCGCAGCCCCAGGTTCAATGTCAGCCTGGACGAAACTTTGAAATCGTCTTGCGCATACAGGCCCAGAGTCCAGTTGTCCTTTGAATAATACGTTCCGACAGCCTGGCCGCCGCCGTTGACGGCTTGGCTATACTCGGTGATCGAACGGATGATTCCTGGCGTCGCAAAGCCCTCGGGGAACTGGCCGGTGGTGTTGTTAATGATCGTAGTGGGATCGGCGAAGAAGGAGATGGTTCCTGGAGAGCCGCCGGCGAAGAACCCGCCATAGGTGGGAAGGTAAGTGTAATCGACCCCAAACTTGAGCGCGTGCCGGCCAATCAGTTTCGAGAGATCGTCACGCCAAGTCCATTTCCTTTCGCGCGTAAACCAGTCCCCATAGGCGTAAGAGATCCCAGACGATAGCGAGATGAACGCGAGGGACTCGCCGAGGCAGGAATCCGCTCCCAAAGACGGGGTGTTAAACGGGCAATGCGGGTACTGATTGTCGTGTTTAAAGCTGATCCACTGCGCGGTGAAGGAGTTTACCGTAGTGGGACTAATCACCCAGGTTTCTCCTGCGGCCGCGTTCATCAGGAACTGAATGTTCTTGTCCTGGTATGGCTCCCAATTGAAGTTAATAGCGGTAGCACCGGAAAAATCGTTCTCAATAGAACCGTTTTCCCCGGACCATCGAAAGTATACGGAATGATTCGAAGCTGGCTGCCAATTGACCTTGCCCATGTACAAATAGTCGCGCGAGGGTTCTGGAATGGAGCCGTTCACGACGATGTTGAGCGCAGGAAACGCTGACGCTAAGGCCTGCAGCTGTCCAATCTGCGCACCACTCCGGGGAACGCTGTAGTTCTGCTTGATGTATTCGAGAGATCCGAAGTAAAACAGCTTGTCTTTGATGACCGGCCCGCCAACCGCACCGCCAAACTGGTTTCGTAGGAATGGAGGTTTACCGAGACCGCCATGTGCAGGATCGGAGAAATAGTCGGTCCTAATGAGGTCCTGGTTCCGGTAGTAGCCGAATGCAGAGCCATGAATCGCGTTTGTCCCAGATTTGGTGGCGATCAGAACCTGGCCGGTCCCTCTGCCGTATTCTGCATTGGCACCGTTGGTCAGGGTCTTGAATTCCAGGACACTATCGAGGTTGTATGCGATCATCGTGCCGCCGCATTGGTCCTCTTTGTCTTCGATGCCGTCAACAAGTGTGTCGTAGTTCGTGCCCCCGCCACCGCCGATCGAAACCCAATTGGACGAGGCGCCATGTGCCGAAACTGTACCTGCTACTTCTCGTGCGCCCGGGATTAGGTTCATCATCGCGGCCATGCTGCGGTTCAACATGGGCAACTCGGCGACTTCCCCTGGCCGGATGGATCCGCCCTGTGTGGCTTGAGTTGCTTCAACCAGCGCCGCCTGCGCCTCGACCGTAATGTTTTGTCGAACCTCGCCGACCGACATTTGGAGATCTACGGCTAAACTCGCCCCCGTCAGCAATTCGACGCCTTTCCTCTCAGCGGCCGTAAACCCTGGAGCTTCTGCTTTGATATCGTAATTCCCGGGAACGAGGGCTGGAACGTTATATAGTCCTTCGGTATTGGTTACGGTCGTGCGCGTTATGCCCGCGGCTGTACTAATGACCGTAACCGATGCATTCGGGACCACTGCGCCCTGTTGGTCGACCACGCGGCCGTTGATGTTCGCGGAAGCCTGACCGAACAATAAAGCATGACTGCTCAACGCTAAACTGGCGACATAGCCTGCTCTTTTCCCCATAACGTCTCCTTCGACCGAAATCCTCTCGGATCAACCCGTCTACTTGGACAAACTCAGTTCTCCGTTTGAAACCTGAAGAAGCGTGCCCAGTTTGCGAGAGTATATCTCTGTCGAGCTTGATCGAAGCCGGGTTTGTAACGAGTTGTGTCTATTTTGTTGCAGACCGTGCCTGCAGACCTTTAGGGAGAGCCGGCATTGACCTTGCGACTCTTAGCCATGCCGTGTATGATGTTCACCGGCTGATGGGAACACAGTCATGGTCGCTTGATGTGTGGCGAAAACGATCGGAATCGATCCTTCCCTTCTTATTTTTGTGGATAGTCCTAACGGTAGTTGGATCCACTTCGACAGCACCCGGTGGCTTTGAGCGAGGTTGGCTCGAAGGGCTGCAACGATCGGCAATTGGCTGGACGGTGTGGGCGTTGTTGGTTCCCGTTTTGATTGTTGTCGATCGCCTTCTGCCCGTCTCAAGGGACGCGCTCTTCATGCGGTTCGTGTTTCACATTCCCCTGAGTTTTGTTTTTACAGCAATAAAGCGATTGCTGAACACAGTCGTGGTATCGATCATCTTGCATGGCGAACCTGAACGATCGCACAGACTGCTGGAAACCTTGCGTTTTTCGTTTAAAGGACAGTTCCAGTCGACATTTCTCAATTACTGGATCGTGATCCTGATCTACTACGCCATTAGCTATCAGAGATACATCAAAGGCCGCGAACTTCAACGGTTGGAGCTAGAGCGTCAAATATCCGAGTCGCGTTTGGAAGCGTTGCGGACCCAGCTGCGTCCTAGCTTTCTGTTCAACGCGCTCAGATCTATTTCTGTCTCGCTTGAGCATAGTCCCCGAGTCGCCCGCCAAAAATTAGGAGAGCTCGGTGACCTGCTTCGCATGGGCGTAGCGCATTCGGAAGAGCAGGAAGTACCACTAGCTCAGGAGATCGGATTTCTCGAACATTACGTCGAGATCCAGCAGACAACACCAAACAGCTTCAGGTTATCAATCAGGCCAGACCCCGACGTCCTGCATGCACTCGTTCCTACCTTTATCCTGCAGCCCTTGGTCGATACGGCGATTCTTACGGAAAAGGTTTCTGATTCAGCCCATAGGCAGGTGGAGTTCAGGGCCTGGCGAACCGATGGGAGACTGCATTTGCAGGTCGAAGACCGCGAGTCGCGTCCGCCAAATGGCGAAGACCTGGGCATTGGTGTGTTGAGTCTTCAGGAAAGACTCAAACGCCTTTATGGCGAAGTCAATCAGCGCTTTGAGATCGTTAGAGTGCCAGGTCAGGGACTTCGGGTGGACGTAAGCATTCCGTTTCGTGAAGGATGATCACAGGAATGCAAGCAATGGAGCGACAATGGTGGGTCCGGCATATGAACGCCCTTCTCCCCGCCGGGCTCTTTTGGCTGATTTTGGTTGCGGTCTCGTCAACTCAGATCGCGCCAGCAGGCCTGGAGCTGACCTGGCCACAGGCACTCCGCAGGTCGGCAATCACTTGGACAGTTTGGGCGCTCTTGCTGCCTCTGATTATCCAACTGGATAGAAAGCTCCCTATTGCCAAAGATTCGCTTTTCGGGCGGTTCCTTTTCCACGTTCCTTTGAGCCTCTTATTCCCTACGCTGAAGCAGTTGCTAGTTGCAGGCGTCGTTGCAGTGTTCCTGAAATCCGGCCCGGAATTGACCATAGATTCGCTCCACGCATCGTTTAAAGGAACCTTCCAAGCGGCCGTTCTTGCTTACTGGGTGGTGATCTTTCTTTACATCACGTTCAACTACAACAGGCATTTGAAAGAACAAGAAATCCGAAACGCGGAACTCAGTCGGCTCGCTGCCCAGTCCCGACTGGAAATCTTACGGGCACAGCTACACCCTCATTTCTTATTCAACGCCTTGAACACTGTCTCGGCCCATGTCGAGCGCAGCCCACTTACAGCTCGACGAATGCTCGAAGAGCTCGAGGAACTCCTTAGAATGGCGTTGGCCCACTCGGAAGACCGCGAGGTCCCTTTAGGACGGGAGATTGCTTTTGTCGAACACTATTTGGCTATCCAGAAGGTTCGATTCAAAGACCGCCTCGTCGCGACGGTAAAGGCAGATGGCGACGTGCTCGATGCTCTAGTTCCGACTTTTATTCTCCAGCCACTCGTTGAAAATGCAGTTCTATACGGACTGTCCCCGCGCATGGAGAAGGGGGTGGTGGAAGTTCGCGCCTGGCGCAGCAACGGGCAACTGCATCTTGCCGTCCAAGACGATGGGCCGGGGTTGCCGCGGGATTGGGATCCGGAAGAGAGCGTAGGAATTGGCATTTCCAATACGCGGGAACGGCTGCGCCAGTTGTACGGCGAGCCCAACCAGTCTTTTTCCATCAGCAGCGAGGTGGGGCGGGGAGTTTGCGTGGAAATGAGCATGCCTTTTCATCGGGGATAGGGAATCTTTACTGCTATGAAGAAGCTTCGCGTAGTGGTTGTAGATGATGAAGTTCCTGCCCGTGAGCGCCTCGTTGAGTTGCTAGAAAAGCAGCCGGATATCGAACTGGCTGCAGTGGCAAGGAATGGCGAAGAGGCAGTTCAAGTCATTCCTTCGGAAGCTCCCGATCTAGTATTTCTCGACGTGCAAATGCCAGGCTTGGATGGCTTCGGTGTGCTTCGTAAGATCACGCCCGAATTTACTCCGCCAACAATCTTCGTAACTGCGCACGATAGATATGCAATTCAGGCTTTTGAAGCTCAGGCTCTGGACTACCTATTGAAACCATTCAGCGACGAGCGCTTCGAAGCCACTCTTCAACGTGCGCGCGAGCACCTCAGGACCAGGGCGGCGGGTGAGCTCTCGCTCCGTCTGGCGCGGCTTCTCGGTGATGCTAATGGACCCGCCGAAAAGCCCGCATACCACGACCGCATCGCGATTAGGTCTGGAACGCGGGTAATATTCCTCGAAGTTCGGGATATCGACTGGATCGAGGCCGCCGGCGTCTACCTGTATCTCCACGTCGGATCGAAATCATACTTATATCGAGCCACCGTGGGACAACTGTATGAGCGCCTCGATCCGCAAGTCTTCCTGCGGATTCACCGTTCGACTATAGTCAACAGCGAGCGCATCATAGAGCTCAAGAGCCGAGCGCACGGCGACTACGTAATCGTATTGAAAAATGGTACTGAACTCACAATAAGTCGCGGTTTCCGTCCTCAATTGGAGAGTTGGCTTCGCCGCGCTCTTTAACTCCTGTTTTTTCTCTCCTTTCCGCCTAGCGCCCGCAGCTCACAACAATATCCCTGCCATTCGTTACATCACCCATTGCAACCCTTCGGCGGCCATGTCATTGATTAAGATGGGAAGGTACCTGGAAGCCCGTCCGAATCCTTATGAACTCCGCGAGTCGCCAACCATTGCAATTTGCATTACAATGCGAGTCGAAGGCTAAGGATTAAACGACATGACGCCGACTTGCAAGTATGTCGCATTAATGATGGGTGTGATGCTGCGTCTGTTGGCATTCGCGGGTGATCCCCAAGCGGGATCTGGCCGTTCCGAAAGACCGGGGTCAAACGGGGCGTTAGCCAATCGTCCGACTCCTGCGGGCTCTATGCTTTCCCGGTATTGCCTCAGTTGCCACAACGAAAAACTGAAAACTGGTGGGGTGACGCTTTCCGTTGCTGACCTAAACGATATTCCTGCGCAAGCCCAAAAGTGGGAAAAAGTAATCCGTAAACTGCGAACGAAAACCATGCCTCCGGCCGGTGTTGCTAGGCCCGATCAGGCTGGATATGACGCTACGGCGGCGTATCTAGAGAACAAGATTGACGAAGCTGCCGCGGCCCATCCTAACCCGGGCCACACAGAAGCCGTGCATCGGTTGAATCGTACGGAATATCAGAACGCCATTCGCGATCTATTGGCTTTAGAGATCGACGGCAGCACACTTCTCCCCGCCGACGATCAGAGCTACGGCTTTGATAATATTGCCGGAGTTCTGAAGATGTCACCAACGCTGCTGGAGCGCTACATGGGTGCAGCGCGAGAAATCAGCCGGCTGGCCGTAGGCAGCTCCAAGCAAGCGCCGACAGAGGAAACTGTGCGCTTACGTTCGGATCTTTCGCAGTATGAGCAAATAGAGGGCCTGCCGTTCGGTACGCGCGGAGGCGCGGCTGTCCAATATAACTTTCCTCAGGATGGCGACTACATTATAAAAGCGGAGTTGCTGGATCTGTTCGCCGGTGCACAGGTGAAAGAGCCGCATCAACTTGAGGTCGCAATTGATGGCGAACGGGTGAAGGTATTTACTCTGGCGCCGAGGCGCCCAGCAGCACGGCCCGCAGCGCAAGAAAAGACGCAAGGGCAGGACCAGCGTCAAGAACCGCCGAAGCCCTCGCCGGAAGAATTGCAAGCACTCGGCTTCGGAGGTAAACCGCCTGAGTTTGAAGTTCGGGTCCCGGTGAAGGCTGGCCCACGACTGGTAACCGTCACGTTTGTAAAGAAAACTTCGGCCTTGGCAGAATCGATACGGCAGCCGTTCGCACGGCCACACGGGGAAGGCGATTACTTGTTGTACCAGCCCCACTTGGGGACGGTAACCATTGCGGGTCCGTTTAATGCACAAGGTGCGCACGATACACCCAGCCGGGACCGAATCTTTTCATGCTATCCGTCTCGATTGACAGAAGAGGCCCCCTGCGCAAGGCAGATTCTCGCTGCCTTGGCGCGACGCGCCTACCGGCGGCCGGTCGGTGAAGCGGACATAGCGGGTCTGCTGACCTTCTACAATGAGGGGCGCGCTACGGCTGATTTCGAGGCCGGAATCGAGCGAGGACTCAGAGCGATCTTAGTTAGTCCGGATTTCCTATACCGAGTGGAGATGCCGAGAGCCGCCGCAAACGGCGGATCGACTCCCCTCAGCGATCCGGAAATCGCCTCGCGCCTGTCGTTCTTTCTATGGAGTAGCATTCCCGACGATGAGCTGCTCAACGTTGCAACGCAAGGTAAGCTGCATGATCCAGCTGTACTTGAAAAGGAAGTGCGACGGATGTTGGTCGACCAGCGCTCCTCAGCACTCGCGGCGAATTTTGCTGGTCAATGGTTGCGGCTGCGAAACGTACTCGGCCAAGAACCGGACGATGTATTATTCCCTAACTTCAATGATAACCTGCGGCACGATTTCGTGAGAGAGACCGAGCTCTTCTTTGGAAGCATCGTAAGGGAAAATCGCAGTGTCCTAGACTTGCTAACGGCCGACTACAGCTTCTTGAACGAAAGGCTGGCGGATTTCTACGGCATTCCAAATGTGCGCGGGAACTACTTCCGCCGGGTAACGCTTTCGGATCCGAATCGTCGCGGACTGTTAGGCCAGGCGAGCATTCTCACGGTGACGTCTTATTCGGATAGGACTTCGCCCGTTGGCCGAGGCAAATGGATTCTTGAAAATATCGTAGGTGCGCCGCCGCCGCCCAAACCGGCGAATGTTCCCGACCTGAAAGAAAATGGCACCAATGGCCAATTTCTCTCGATGCGGGAACGAATGGAGCAGCATCGTGCCAACCCGGCTTGCGCCGGATGCCATGCGCGAATGGATCCCATCGGTTTCGCGATGGAGAACTTCGACGCGGTGGGAAGGTTTCGGTCGAGTGCCGAGAACGGCCAGACGATTGACGCCTCGGGCACGTTGCCGGATGGAACCAGATTTAATGGTCCGGCCGAGCTTGAGAAACTTCTGGCGAATTACCCGGACCAATTTGTCACCGTAGTCGCGGAGAAGCTCTTTGTGTACGCCTTAGGTCGCGGCATTGAGTATTACGACCAGCCGACTATCCGAGAAATGGTCCGGGGAGCATCACACGACAACTACAGCTTCGCATCCTTGGCTCTGCAGTTAGTGAAGAGCACGCCATTCACGCAGCGGAGCACTTCGCCGCTGCTAGCGGCCAAAGAAAGGGGCATTCAATGATCATCGAAAAGAAGGCGCTACCCCGTCGCGCCCTTTTGAAGGGCATGGGAATAACTTTGGGGCTGCCATTCTTGGATGCAATGGTCCCGGCCCTCGGAGCGGCGCCGGCGCCGCCTCGCCGTTTGGGCTTCGTTTATATTCCCAACGGCGCGGTTATGTCGAAATGGCGCCCTACCGAAGAAAGCGCTTTGCAAGAGCTACCAGCGACTCTTAGACCGCTCGAACCGTTCAAGGATCAGGTCGTGATTCCAGTCGGCCTGAGCCAACGAATGGCGGAAGCCTTTGGTGACGGAAACGGTGACCATTCGCGGGCAGGGGCCGTTTATTTGAGCGGCGTACATCCCAAACACACCGAGGGGGCCGATGTCAAAAACGGCATTACTGTGGACCAGATTGCGGCGCGGGAGCTTGGCAAAGACACTCGCCTGAGATCGCTGGAGATGGCGATGGAGCAGGTGTTCCTGATCGGCAACTGCGACAACGGCTATAGTTGCGCATATACCAATAGCATTTCCTGGCGGACGCCGACCGATCCCAACCCAATGGAGACGAATCCGCGCGTGATATTCGAGCGTTGTTTCGGCGACGGAGGAAGTGCCGCGGAGCGGACGGCGCAAATCCGCCAGGACCGTAGCATCCTCGATTTCGTAAACACCGGAATCGCCAGCTTGCAGAAACGATTGGGTGCGGCGGACCGCAGCGTGGTCAACGACTATCTGGATTCGGTACGTGAGATGGAACGGCGAATCCAAATTGCCGAACGTCAGAACGGCGAATCGCCACTCGCCCTGCCGGAGCGACCGGTTGGAATTCCCGAGGCGTATGAAGACCACGCCAAGCTGATGTTCGACTTAATCGCGCTGGCTTTCCGCGCCGATATCACTCGTGTATTTACATTTACTCTTGGCAAGGAGCAAACAAATCAGCCGTATCCGCAGATCGGTGTCAACGATTCGCATCACGCGATTTCGCACCACCAGAACGATCCCGTGAAATTGGAAAAAGGACACAAGATTAACAAGTATCACGTTGAACTCGTGGCCTATTTTCTGAGCAAGCTTAAGGCCACGCCTGAAGGGAACGGCAATTTGCTCGATCACGCTTTGGTGCTTCACGGCGGGGGCATCAGCGATGCCGACGCGCATTCGCACGTCAATCTTCCGTTAGTTCTGATTGGCGGGGGCGGGGGTTCCGTGAGGGGCGGCCGCGTCCTCCGATATCCCGTCGATACTCCGATGAACAATCTCCACCTCGCCCTCCTCGATAAGGCCGGTGTGCATATGGACAACTTCGGCGATTCCAGCGCAATGTTGCCGTTGTAGGAGCAGCTGATGTCTTTGAAACTGGAGATGCACGCAATAAGGTTGGTACGAGCATCGTTGTTTTTTTTGATTCCCTTTTCCGCCTTCGCCGGCGCTGGCGAGAACAGCCTGCTTATTCAAGCAGTGAAGGACGCGAATCAAGAAGCAGTCAAAAGCCTTTTGCAGCGCGGTGCGAGTGCCAACGCCAAGCAGACAGACGGGACCACAGCCCTCGCATGGGCTGTAAGCCGTAACGATGTCGAAATCGCCAAACTGCTGATTAGCGCGGGCGCCGACGTCAAAGCGGTAAATCGATATGGCGCAAGTCCTCTGCTGATTGCCTGTCGCAACGGAGGCGTAGCCGTAGTGGAAGAACTGCTCAAGGCTGGCGCTGACCCGAATAGCGCCCTGCCCGAGGGCGAAACTGCGGTAATGACCGCTGCACGCGAGGGCAATCTAGAGGTGGTTCGAGCACTCTATCGGGCGGGAGCCAATGTGAACGCCCGGGAAAGTTGGCATAACCAGACGGCTCTTATGCGGGCGGCAGCGGGAAATTATTCGGCTGAAATCGAAACGCTCAAAGAATTGGGAGCAGACCTCAACGCTCGATCGGATGGCGGCTTCACGCCGTTTTTGTTTGCGGTTCGAGAAGGCCACCTCGAGGCGGTTCAAGCGTTGCTCAAGCTTGGCGCGAATGTGAACGATACGATTCAGCCCCAAAAGGCGCCACCGTCGGCGCGTATGCCGGCGAACTACATCGACAACAATGTCAACCGCGGTCGAATGATTAATGCAGTCTCGGGTGCGCCAATGCGCCCGGCCGGACCAGGCGGTACGAGTGCCTTGATATTGGCGATGGCCAATGCCCATTTTGCTTTAGCGAAGTACCTGATTGAGCAAGGAGCCGATGTAGATGCTGCTGCACAGGGCTGGAGTCCCTTGATCCAACTCGAATATGTGCGCAGGCCAAACCACGGCAAAGGTCTTCCTCCCCCCGAGGCGATTGATTCATTTGATAGCCTCGAGCTGGCCAAGATACTTCTGGCGAAGGGCGCTGATCCCAACGCGCGTCAAGCCAAGGAGATTAACGACGGCCAGCGGAACTATCAAAACCGAGTCGGTGCGACCGCGTTCTTTCTGGCTGCCAAGCATGCCGACATACCGATGATGCGGCTGCTCGCCGAGCACGGTGCAGATCCGCTAATAAAAACGGAGGATGGTACAACTGCTCTCGCTGCCGCGGCCGGTGTAGGGATTTGGAACGTCGGCGAAAGCGCTGGAACGAACGAAGAGGCCTTCGAAGCAGTAAAGCTGGCCTACAAACTCGGTTGCCGGGACGTTAACATGGCGGACATCTTCGGTTATGGCCCGCTGCACGGAGCAGCGTTGCGCGGATCCCCCGAGATAATTCAGTTTTTAGTCGACAAAGGAGCGGACCTGACGGCTAAGACGAAAGATGAGAAGTGGACGGCTCTTCGTATTGCCGACGGCGTTTACTATACGGGTACGGTGAAACGTGGCCGTGAGGCCGGCGCGCTATTGCGCAAGCTCCTCGAAGCCCGCGGGTTGCCCGTTCCAGAATTTAGGGATGACGTGGATTATGGTATTGCGCACCAGCAAGTCGCGCCATAGCATCGAGGCTATTGCGCTCTGGCCGGGAGGGTATGGAAGGAGATGCCCATGCTTTGGCATGCAATAAAAGCTGTAGCGTTTTCGCTCTCCACTCTTGTCGCGATCTCAAGCCTCATGATCGCCGCCGAGCCTGATCGTCGGGTGGTGAATGCGGCTGCGGACCAGGATAAAGCCCTGGTGCGATCGTTGCTCGGGCAAGGGGCCGATGTGAACGCGGCCCGCGCCGATGGTTCGACCGCTCTCTTGTGGGCAGCTCACTGGGACGACGCCGAAACGGTTGACGCTTTGCTACGCGCGGGAGCCAAAGTCAATGCTGCCGATGACCACGGTGTCACACCGTTGGCTCAAGCAGCCGAGAACCGTAGCCTGCCGATGGTCGAACACCTTTTGAAGGCCGGCGCGAATCCCAACGCCGCTGAGATCAGCGGGTTGACGCCTCTAATGACGGCTACCCACACCGGAAACGTTGAAATCGTAAGGACACTCCTGGCGCATGGCGCTGATGTGAACGCTTCCACAACAGAAACGAAGAACACTGCGTTGATGTGGGCCGTGGCAGATCGCAATCAGCAGATAGCCAAGATCCTGATTGACGCACACGCGGACTTGCATGCTTCTACAGCCAAGGGGTTCACACCGTTGCTCTACGCTGCGCGCAATGGTGATATCGATATGGCTAAGATTCTGATCGCCGCCCGTGTCAATCCGAATGAGACAGGCACTGACGATACCCATGCACTGCCTCTCTCAATCGTAAAAGGACACACGGATTTTGCGGTATTTCTACTCGACCAGGGTGCCGATCCAAATGGTGATATCGACGGAATTCCGGCGCTGCAGGCTGCCGCTGGCGCCGTTGATCTGTGGCTAAGCAATTGGGCACGGAAACATGAAGGCCTGAGCGATTACAGTGGTTTTGGCGCGGGTGCCTTCGGCATGACTGGTCGACTGGGTCTGGTCAAAGCGCTTCTGACTCATGGTGCAAACCCGAACAGCCGCATCAGCCTCTCCGCGATGTTCATGGGGTACATCGGACATCCCACGAAAGGTGCTTTCGAACCGTTCGCCTGCGGCACCGGTGACGTTCGTGGTGCTACGCCTCTTTGGGTTGCCGCATACGCTGCGAATGGCAGCGTCGGTGGCTTCGGTGGTGACGGCGCTCGGCTGCGCGATATGACGCGCGGTGAAGGCAGTTCGGATATTATCCGAGCCCTGCTTACGGCTGGCGCCGATTTTCGCCTTGCGACAGATGATGGAACAACCCCTCTCATGGTCGCGGCAGGGCTTGGCCGAGCGACTTTTACACCAGGTAAGCCGCGCGGTACACGTTCGCCAGGAGCCGAAGAGGCGGTAAAGCTCTTAGTGGAAGCTGGCGCGAACGTGAATGCCAGGAATGAAGCTGATTTTACAGCCTTGCATGGAGCGGCTTTTCGCGGTTTGAACGAGGTCATCGAGTTCTTGGTGGCGCACGGGGCGGACATCGATGCCCGAGATTATCGGGGCCGTACCCCGTTCCGGATTGCCGAAGGTGCCAAGCAATCGTTCCAATTTCAGGCATGGCCGGAGACAGCGGAGCTTTTGAAGCGCCTGGGTGCCAATACACGTCTTGGAGTGCCGGGTACGGTTCAAGAACGTCTCCGGGATGTTCCAGCTACGGCCCAAGAGGTGTCGGCCGCGCGCTGAATGGAGCCCTTGATTTGAATAGCTTTTGCGCGTGCTTGAACTGGAGCTTAAGGGGAAGGTGTCGCTCATAACATAATCGGCGCCGCTCATTACATTTCTAAGAGGACCTGACCTTGTATGTGTAAGAATTACCATCGGATATTTATGATAGGCTGCGAACTTCGCATAACTGTCCGTACCCTGCTGGCCATCGGTGTTGCCGTTTTTGGCGTAGAGGTTTTAACTGCTGGACAAGCCGCTGGATCGAGCCCCTCAATTGATCGTTCCCTCTTAGATAAATATTGCGTTACTTGCCATAACGAAAAACTCAAGACCGGCGGGCTCGCCCTGGATAAAGTGGATATCAACAACGTGTCTACCAACTCCGAGGTGATGGAAAAGGTGGTCCGTAAGCTTCGCAGCCGCCAAATGCCCCCGGATGGACTGCCTAGGCCCGATCAGGCGACGATGGACAAGTTTGCCGCAACTCTCGAAGTGGCACTGGATCGTGCCGCCGAAACGGCGCCCGACCCTGGGAGAGTCGTCGCGCATCGCCTTAACCGCGCAGAGTATGTAAATGTAATTCATGATCTGCTGGCGCTCGATATTGACGGGTCTGAGTTTCTCCCGAGCGACATGGCTGGCTTTGGATTTGACAACAACGCTGATGTCCTCTCCATTACGCCGGGCTTGCTGGCGCGTTACATGTCGGCAGCCACCAAAATCAGTCGTCTGGCGCTAGCCAGCCCGGACAATCGAGCCGTGGTGAAGCTGTATAAGGTCGAGATTGGTACGAGACAGAACGCGCGAATGGGGGAAGATATGCCATTTGCGACACATGGCGGTCTGTCGGTGCACCATACATTTCCACTTGACGGCGAATATGTTTTTCGGATGCGCCTCAAGCGTAACGCTACTGTCGGCACGATCGAGGGCATCGAGGAGGATACGAATCAAATTGAGCTCCGCCTTGATCATGGTCTGGTGAAGCGGTTTCCGATTGGCGGCGAATTCAAAGGCCCGGACCCCGGTGTCCTTATCGCGCCTCCCGAGGATGATGTCGAGGGGGCGAAGGTGCACAACTACCGCCTGAACGCCGATAAGTCGCTCGAAATCCGCGTTCCCGTGAAAGCTGGCACACGGCTCATCGCTGCAACATTTGAAGATGCCCTGCCGACTCCCCTCGATGCCGGTCGGCGGCGCGCCGGTTTGGTCGAAGACAGCGACATTGGACTCGACACGCTAGAGATCGCAGGACCGTTTAACCCGGAAACTCCCCAGGAAACACCCAGTCGTCAGAGAATATTCGTCTGCCGACCCTCGACGGCGCGCGAAGAAGAACCTTGTGCGGCCAAAATCATCGCCACGCTTGCTCGGCGAGCGTATCGCCGCCCTGTGCAGGAGAACGATATCCAGCCGTTGCTCGGGATCTATAAGCAAGGCCGTAATGATCGTGACTTCGACGCAGGTATTGAACGAGCCGTGGAAGCCCTGCTTTCCTCGCCCAAATTCCTGGTACGGATCGAACGCGCGAAACCTGGCGCAGCGCCCGGAAGCGTTTATCGGATCAATGATCTGGAACTTGCATCACGTCTATCGTTCTTCCTGTGGCGAAGTATTCCCGATGAGGAATTGCTGGATCTGGCTGAGCGCGGCAAATTAAGTGATCAGACGGTTCTCTCGAACCAAATCCATCGCATGATCGCCGACAAGCGCTCGATGCGGTTCATGGATGATTTTGTCACCCAGTGGCTCGAGGTGCGAAACATCCATTCGCATGATGCCGATCGAGTGAAGTTCCCGGACTTTGACCCCACCCTTCGGGAAGCCATGGCCCGTGAGACCGAACTGTTCTTCGAAAGTCAGGTGCGGGAGGACCGCCCCATCGAGGAATTGCTTTCGGCAAACTACACGTACCTGAATGAACGTTTGGCGCGGCACTACGGAATCGATAATGTTTACGGAAGCCACTTCCGCCGCGTTACGCTCGCCGATGACCGGCGATTTGGGCTACTCGGACAGGCCAGCATTCTCACGGTGAGTTCGTATGTGGATCGCACATCGGTGGTTTTGCGCGGAAAATGGATACTGTCCAACCTTTTGGGAACACCGCCGACCCCGCCGCCGCCGAATGTCCCACCGCTTAAGGAAAATGATGGCAAAAGCAAGCCTCTTGCGCTTCGCGAGCGGATGGAGGAGCATCGCAAGAATGCCGTCTGCGCGGGCTGCCACAACTCCATGGACCCGCTCGGTTTTGCACTGGAACATTTTGATGCGACGGGAAAATGGCGTGAGAACGATCAAGGCGCAGAGATCAACGCCAACATCAGCTGGTCGGGTAAAACGGTCGAGAGTCCCAAGGACTTTCGAGAAGCCCTGCTTTCTCGAAAGTACCAGTTTGTACGCACGGTTACGGAAAAGCTTTTGACATACGCGATCGACCGTGGGGTCGATTACACCGACGCGTCGATTGTTCGGAAAATCGACCGGGATATCGCCAATGATGGCGACCATTGGTCGGCGCTAATAACAGGCATTGTGAAGAGCGTTCCTTTTGAGATGAGGAGAGTTCCGGAGGGCAGCTCCACCGCTACTGCTGTGGCCAAGAAATAGGAGAAACCAGTCATGATTGTCGCCAACAAACATCTGTCCCGTCGAATGATGTTGCGCGGTTTTGGCGCGGCTTTGGCGTTGCCGATGCTGGACAGTATGATTCCCGCGTTGAATGCTCAAAAGACGGGGCCACTCCGCCGCTTTGGCGTCTTCTATGTACCCAATGGGATGTCAATGCCCTATTGGTTTCCGAAGACAGAAGGGCCTATCTCAGAGTTGCCGGCGACCCTGGTTTCCTTGCAGGAATTAAAAGACAAGGTGCTCCTCATGGGTGGATTGGCGGATGAGTCGGCGAACCAGGTTAAGGGTGGCGGTGACCATGCCCGTTCCGCCGGTACGTTCCTCACGTGCGTGCCATTCAAAATCACGGCCGGGGCGGACGTTTTCGGATCCATATCTGTGGATCAAATCGCCGCTCGCCAGTTCGCCAAAGAAACGCAATTAGCCTCAATCGAGCTCGGCATCGAGTCAAATGCAATGGTCGGCAATTGCGATGGAGGCGCTAGCTGCGCCTACACCAATACCATCGCATGGAGCGCGCCCACTACTCCCCTGCCAATCGAAAATGACCCGAGAGCTGTATTCGAGCGGCTGTTCGGTACCTCTGGCAGCACCGATACGGCGGCCCGCATGGCGCGCATCAAGCGCGATCAAAGCATCCTCGATTTCGTTAGCGGTGAGATCAGCGGATTGGAGAAGGTCATTGGGCCGCGCGACAGGACCAAACTTGATGAGTATCTTGATTCAGTCCGTGACATAGAGCGGCGCATACAAATGGCGGAGGCGCAAAATACCCGGGAGCTTCCGGTTGTGGATCAACCCGTGGGAATTCCCACCGACTACGCGCAACACGCCAAGCTAATGATGGACTTGCTTGTCCTGGCTTATCAGACGGACATGACGCGAGTCAGCACATTTATGTTGGCACGCGAGGTAAGCGCTCACGCTTACCCGGAAATCGGAGTGCCTGATTCGCATCATCCGGTTTCGCATCATCAGGATGAACCAGCCAAACTCGAACGTCTGCACAAAATCAACGAGTATCACTTCCAGCAATTCGCATATTTTGTGAAGAAACTAGCCAGTACTAAAGAAGGGGACGGCACTATGCTCGACAACACCCTGCTTTTGTACGGTACTGGAATTAGCGACAGTAATACGCATTTTCACGACGACCTGCCGATCGCCCTCATCGGACCAGGAATCAAAGGCGGCCGCTATATTCGCAATCCTAAAGGTACTCCGTTGGCGAATCTGCATAGGACTATTCTCGAGAAGCTTGGCTGTGGGGACTCGGTGGTGCCCTGGTCCTATACGAACAATGTGGGGCACGTAGAGACCGGAGAAGTGTTAGCAAAGAAGTTTGGCGACAGCACCGGGACTCTCACGAATCTCGCTTAAGCGGCGCGAAAATGAACGGTCTGCGCATTTCATTCACGGCGTTCCTGTTGGCGAGCCTGGCGGGTGCGGCCGTCGGCGACAAGCCGTACCCGGTTTTCACGCCCGATAATTTTGCTAACAACATGCGACTGTTGGGCCCGAATTTTGGCGCTGTCAATGCCGCGCTCGCTAAGGGGGACTTCGAGAACGCGAAGGCCCATCTCGTCCGATCCCGCGAGTTGCTCGCAATTACCGTCACCTTCTGGCGGGATAGGAAGAAGGACGATGCGCTCAAGATGCTCCGCGACACCTTGACTAGGATGGACGAACTCGACAACATCCTGTCAAGCGAATCGATCGACCAAGCTGCAGCGCTGGCAACCGCAAAACAAGTAGGGGGCGGCTGCCAAAGCTGCCATTCCTTGTATCGCGAGCAAATTCCCGGCACAAAAGGCTACCGGGTTAAAGACGGATCACGGCAATAGTCAGCGCCCCGGCGCCATCCAGCAATCGAAGACGGTTTGTTTCCCAGCTGAGGAGGTAAATGTGAAATGCCCGATTCGACGGACTTGAAAGTAGTCGGCGAGCAGCTCCCGTTTCCTTGGGGCGGCGTTTCTGCGTCAAGGGGGGCCCCCGGAGGAGGGCTCGTTTCCATCACTTGCAGCGCCGCGAAGCCAAAGCGCTAGTGACCAGCGTAGCAGAAGATCCGCGGTCTGCGGCACGGTCGCGTTGATCGCGCCGAAGGAGCAAGATAAGGGCTACGGCGCCGCCTTCTTCTGCTCATCGAGCGTACGCAGATACACGTCCTCGTTGATCTTCAGTTCCGCGAGATAGCCGTCCGGGTCGATGAACGGGTTGGGTCCCTTGCCTAACTTCGCGAACTTCTCCTGCATGCGATACATCGCTGGATGCGACCCCAGCGGCACGTCGCAGTGCAACGCACGCAGAGTCTTGAAGCTGCGCGCGTAGTCGGCCGCGATGTCTGGATAGTCCGCGTTGTTGACCAGCTTGACTCCCGGATTCACGCCCACACTGCCGACGATCACCACATCATACGGCTTCCCGCCCTCTTGTACTGTCATGGTCCAGGTGGTGCAACCCTTCGTGTGTCCGGCAGTGAGATGCGCGGTCAAGGTCGAGCCCCCGAGCGCAACCTGATCGCCGTCATGCAGCACCTTGTCGATCGGATGCGGCTTGCCACCGGGCTTCATCGCCTGTAGCGCCGGGACGTCCTGCTCTATGGCCATCACTTGCGCAGCGGTCAGTTCCTTGACCATGGCGTCGCCTTCCATATGATCGCCGTGCGCATGGCTGCCGAGCAGAATCTTAATGTCTTGAAAGCGGAATCCCAGCTTTTCGACCGAGGCGCGAATCACCGGGACTGTGGCCTCGAAGTCGCTGTTGATCAGGATCAGCCCAGCCGGCGTACTGACGAGAAACGAGCCCAGCGCCTGCGGTCCGACAAAGTAGAGGTTCGCGATGATCTTGTGCGGCGGGAACGGGTCGTTCACATGGTCGCGCGGGCCCAGGTTGCGCGCGATAAGATCCGCCGGCGTCATTGGCACTTTGCCCTCTTGCGCACTAAGTCGACCGGCGGTGCAAACGGCGAGCAACGATCCGAGAATCCATGAGCTCCTTAACATAGTATGGGAAGCATATCACTCCCAGCGCCGAATCATGGCGTCCGCAAGTTCGAGGCGATATGCTCAGGGTCAAGCCGCGCTAGTCGCGAACTCAGTGTGTTTGGCTCGCGGCGACTACGGTAGCGTTCTGTTCGTGTGCAGCCCGCATCTCGACTTTGCATGACCGACGATCGGCATCTCAACAAAGACACCTGGCTTTAGCACGGGCTTCTGCCAATACAGAGTACACGCGCTAGCGATCAAGATTGATCCAACTAGGCACACCTCTATTACCGATGTCATAACCAACTCCTCAAGGAGAGTTCGAGACCAGTATGCCGGAGATGTCAAGCTGACATTCTCAGTGCGCCGGCTTGGGCCAGCTCCGTCTGATATTTGATTTACTCGGATTACGACGTCGAGCGCCAGAGTAGATGGGCGCTGCGCGAATCGGTCGAATTCACCATTCAGACAAGAAGGGCTACGCCATGTCCAAAAACCGGCTACACCGAGTTCAAGAACCGCCTCGACTATTCCGGCCACGGCTCCGCGGCTCGGCGTGCGCGGAGTCTCGATCATCGGCGACGGCCACGGCAATGCCATCCAGAACGCCAATTCGGTCGCCGACGAGTTCTGCCAGGGCAAGGTCAACCCGCGCATTGAAGAAGATCTCGTCTTAGCGACGTAACGTCGTGCCGTCGGCCTACTGCCCGACGTCGAACACGACGTTCGACGGCGAAGTCTTACCCAAGGTGGACACCGTAATCGGATATTCACCGTTCGTTATTTGCGGAACAGTGAAATTCACCTGGAACTGCCCCGGCACCACGAGCGCTGCCGCCAAGACCACAGCGTCCACTCCGCCGATCGTCACGGTTACTCCCGTGATCGGGATCGGGGAAGTGACCGCTCCTGAAGAAGTCGGACCCAACCCCGCCGCGTAAAGCTGTATGATGTCCCCCGGTTTAGCTTTGTGGGTACCGGGAACGACCGCGGGGTCGCCCATAAGCGAGTAATCCTGGAACAGCGCAGCGGCGTAGTTTTTCGATTGGACCGTATAGTAGTAAACGCTCGGTTCGATTTGCGCGACCGGGGACTGTGAGAACGTTGCTGCCCAGGCCGAGGCGGAACACCTGGACCGTCATAGTCCCACTTGATGTTCGATGGCGCTTGCGCATTTACCTGCCCAGGACTGATGAAGTACACCGGCGCGGGAGCGCCGTTGACCCACACTTCCACGCCGTTGAGATCCGTCGGCAACTGACCCGAAGCTACAAAGTCGCTGCCGCCCCAGATCC
>Ga0126373_10000300_pt1 | contig 32680 bp, 26 predicted proteins | sample PanSoiMetPlot_11_FD_92545 | JGI IMG/M metagenome (GOLD analysis project Ga0126373, IMG submission 92545) | Tropical forest soil microbial communities from Panama - MetaG Plot_11 | ecosystem: Environmental > Terrestrial > Soil > Tropical forest > Bulk soil | place: Panama | collected 2016-02-17 | reverse complement strand
GTACAAGTTGCGCTTACCGTGATCGGACCGGCAGACGCGCCGGTGGTGTTCAAAGTCGCCACGTTTCCATTGCCCGAGACGGTGCCCCCGCTCGAGGTCCAGCCAGATACCGAGACCGGCACGCCGTCTGGGCTGGTGCAGGTGCAAGTCACCGTCACCGGACTGCCTGCTTGCGCGCTTGCCGGATCAGCCGAGCAGCTCATCGTCGGCGGATTCTTCGGCGGCTCTTTCACCGTGTAGGTGGCGTTGCAGGTCGCCTCGTTGTTCTTCTTCATCTTTGGGTCGGTCACATGCGCCGTAACCGTATAGTTGCCGCCCGCCACGCCCTTGGTATCGATGGTGGCAGTGGTGTCCTTACCGGAGACTGTTCCGCCATTGCCAGACCAGCTGTAGTTCAGCGTGTGCTTCGGGTTGAAGTTACTCGCCGAAGCTGTCGCCGTGACGGGTTCACCCTGCATAACCTCCGCATGGTCCACCGAGCAACTGGCGGCGGGCGGGGCTACCGGGCCTCCGCCGAATTCCATCACTACACCGGTGCGCAACCGCACTCCCTGGTAGCTGGGGCGGCGAAGGTCGGGCTGATTGGCGCCCACTTGCTTCGCAAAGTTCTGGCGCGCCCATTGGTAGTCCGCCTCAATCAGGCGGAAGTCGACGTGCCGGATGATCTTCAAGTCAATGCCGCCGCCTAGAATTGCTCCAATGCCGTTGTGGCCACCAAAGCTGGCGGTGTTCAAGTGATTCAGCCCGATCAGGGTGTGCACGAACATATTGATTCCGTCGCCGCGATACATTGCGCGGGGGCCGATCGAGTAGGTCTGAAAATCGTTGCCGTTTTTATAATTCCCGCCGAAATCGCCTTCCAGTGCGAAGTTCGGATGGAAGTTGTAAGCTCCAGCCAGGCCGAAGCCCGCCGGCATGCTGGGAAGCTTGAAGGGCAGAACGTTCCCGTTCACATCGATTCCGTCAGGAATATTTCCGCCTGGGTTCAGCCATTGATACCCCGCAAACAGGTCAAACTTGGGGGGCGTTTCCTGTTGCGCAACAGCGCCAATGCAGAATGCCGCAAGGGTCAATAAAAGACAGGCGGGGAAACGCACACCTTTTCGTGGATCGCAACAAAGTGACATGTAATCCTCCGGAACTAGACCACAATCGCGATTCGACTGCTAGCTATGATTCGTGCGACCAGCTGGATCTGGCCGCGACTGCGAGTACCCGGGACCTAAACAACGGTGGGACAGCACTTATTCATGACGGCAAATTCTACAGCAATCGCATCCTAAAGCGAAAGGATGGACGCAGAATATTACCTTACCTGTTGACTATAGCGATCCAGTTTGGGCGAAAAACCACGGCTGACGCACTAATCTCAGTTTGATATTTCGCGCCCGAAACCGTATCGTCTCTAGTGAAGCTTTCATTACCAGATGTCGGTGCAGAACCTCGCCTCCCGACCGTCTCGGCTTGCGGGTATGGCCGCTTCCAACCATAATGCACATGGGGTTCCGCTCATCCGTATGAATCAGGAAAGAGTACTCATCGTCGAGGACGAGGAGAACGAACGAACCGGTCTGGCGGAGTTGGTTTCGGCCTGGGGGTATCAGGTGGAAACCGCGGCCGATGGCATGGAGGCGCTGGACAAAGTCAGCCAGTGGCTTCCCTCGATCGTGGTCACCGATATAAAGATGCCTCGCATGGGAGGCATGGAGTTGCTGGAACGCCTCGCTGGCCAAACCCACACCATGTCGGTCATCGTCGTCACCGCTCAGGGTACGATCGAAAGCGCCGTGCAAGCCATGCGCACCGGCGCCTACGACTACATCACCAAGCCGATCGATGCGGATCGTCTTCGAACCATCTTGCAGAACGCCGGGGAGCTGATCGGAACCCGCGTCGAACTGGAAGTCACCAAGAAAAAACTCCGGAATTCGGGAACCCTCGGCCAACTGGTGGGCGCCTCGCGCAAAATGCAGGAGATCTTCCACCTCATCGAAATGGTCGCACCCAGCACCGCCTCCGTTCTGATCACCGGCGAAAGTGGAACTGGAAAGGAAATGGTCGCGCGTACCATCCACGAGCTCAGCGCCCGCCGCTCCAAGCCCTTTGTACCTATCAACTGCGCGGCGATTCCCGAGACCTTGATTGAAAGCGAAATCTTCGGCCACGAGAAAGGCGCCTTCACCGGCGCGCTCGAGCGGCGCACCGGTTGCTTCGAACTCGCCGAGGGCGGCACCCTGTTGCTGGATGAGATCGGCGAAATGCCGATCGGTACCCAAGCCAAACTGCTGCGTGTCCTCGAAGATCGCAAGCTTCGCCGGTTGGGGAGCAAGGTCGAGACCTCGGTGGATGTTCGCGTCCTGGCGGCGACCAACAAAGTGCCTGACGAAGCGGTGGCCAGCGGCCAATTGCGCAATGACCTTTATTACCGACTGAACGTCTTCAACATCCACATGCCCGCGCTGCGCGAGCACAAGGAAGACATTCAGGATCTGGTCCAGGCGTTGCTGGCCGAAATGAATGCCAAGCACGGACGCAAAGTCGCCGCCATCAGCGACGCCGTTCTCAACCAGTTCCGCAACTACTCCTGGCCGGGCAATGTGCGCGAATTGCGAAATACGTTGGAGCGCGCCATCATCATCTGTGAGGGTGCCGTAATCGAGACCAAGCACCTGCCTCCGGGCTTTGGACAAACCACTGTGCGAACTACCCCCAGCGACCCGGATGCGGTTCGCCTTGGTGTAGGCACCACGGTGGAGGAAGCCGAGAAACTGTTGATCCTGAAAACTCTTGAATCGACCAGCAACAACAAGACGCGTGCCGCCGAGATTCTCGGGATCAGCCTCAAGACTCTTCATAACAAGCTGAAGGAATACGGCAGCGCGGCGGCCGATGCCGCAGCCGCCAAGGAAGACTAGGTCTCCCGGCCGGAACGTCTCGCATTCTTTGTCATGCGTCGCAAGACCATTATCGTGCTGATGGTCACCTTCATGGTGACGGTCATGGTGGCCGCGTTCTCCTATCTCTACGTGTCGCAGGTCCTGCGTCAGCGCCTCAAGACTGCCTCCGAAGAAGCCGATCTCATGACCCGGGCGGTGGCGAACATGGCCGACAACGTCCTGCCCGACATCACCAGCACGCCGGTGGATACCGACAATCCCAAGGCAGTCCAAGCCTGGATCGAGGACTACCTCAAGACCGACACTACTCTGAAGCAAGAACTGGAATATGTGCTGGGCAACTTTCCCTTCGCCTACGATGTTGCCCTGGTCGATCTGGACGATCGCGCCGTGCTTCACAGCAATCCGGAAAAGACTGACAAGATTCTGGCCGCTCGGCCCAGGTTTGATCGGGTATTACAGGCGCGCTTCCCCGACCAGTTGCGCATGATTTACAGCCCGCCGGCGGTTTATGACGTCGTTTATAGGCTGGACTTGGACAACCACCCCTTCGGCACCGTGCGCATTGGCATCTCCACGGTCCTGCTGAAGGACGCGCTCTCCCAGCCGCTGCGCCACGCCGTCGTCTTTTCCGTGCTCTCCATCCTGCTTTCCCTGGTGCTGGCCGCCTTCATTTCGAACCTGGCTCTCGGCCCCTTGAAGACCATCAACGAAAACCTCGACGACGTAACCGGTGCGGCGCTTGGGGAGGAAAGTTCCAGCGGCGATGAACTTGGGCTGGTCACCCTGAAAATCGCCAACCTCGGGCGCCAGGTGCGCGATGCCAAGGAGATTTTTTCCGCATTGAAGGACAACGTCGACCAGTTGATGGCCAACCTGCAAGATGGCCTGATGTTGTTCACCCGCGATTCGCGCGTCGTCCTGGTCAGCGCCCCGGTGGAGCGCTTCCTGGGCAAGCCGCGCGGCGAACTGCTCGGCCGGAAGGCGAGCGAGGTCTTCAGCGAAGACACCATTCTGGGAGCCCTGGTGCTCGAGGCCTTTCGCAAGGGACGCGGCATCGGGCAACGCGAAGTCCGTTCCATGAGTGGACGCCAGTGCCAGCTCTCCATGGATTTCATCCACGAAAAGTCCGCGCACATTGGCGCGCTCCTGGTAATGCGCGACACCGAGTCGGTGCGCCGCATTGAAGATGAAATCGAGATGTCGCGCCGCCTCTCCGCCAGCAGCCGCGTGACCCGCGGCGTGGGCCACGAATTCAAGAATCCCATCAACGCCATTGTGCTCCACCTTCACCTGCTGCAAAGCAAGCTGCAGCAATTCGACCCCGGTACCCGGCGGCATGTCGATATCATCGACAGCGAGATACGCCGCCTCGACCGGCTGGTGCAAAGATTGATGGATATCTATCCACGGCGCGATTTACAGCTGGAAGAAATCGACCTGAGCTCCATGCTTGAGGACGTCGCTGTGCTTGCCCAACCGGAAGCCGAACAGTGCGGCGTGAAGGTGCTCCGCGACCTCCCGGAACGATCGCTGACGGTGAAAGTCGATACCGATTTCATGAAGCAAGCCATCCTGAACGTGGTGATCAACGGCATTCAGGCGATGCCCGAGGGAGGCACGCTCACCATCCGCGCCCGCCGCCATGAAGGACTGGTCACCACCGAAATCGTCGACACCGGCGCCGGGATTCCTCCCGAGGTCCAGGACAAAATCTTCGAACTGTATTTCACCACCAAGCCGGAAGGCAGCGGCATCGGCTTGGCGCAAACCTACCAGGTCCTGCAGTGGCACTACGGATCGCTGGACTTCGAGACCTCCGAAGGCCAGGGCACCACCTTCCGGCTCCGCATCCCGCTCGCGGACTCCACTCTGGATGTAGCCCGCGAGGCCGTAACTCGCACTCGTTAAGTTCCAAAATCTCATTGCTCCTCTCGGCGCTCGTGCCCGGGGAACTTATTTCTCAGAACGGCCATGCTGGGCGCTACAATCGTCTGTGGCCGCTAAGACGGCTCTCCGCATCCCACTGAACGGTATGTTTCTGGCCGGCATACTCGGGCTGTGCGTGTTGCTCGGCGGTTCTTCGCATGCCGATGCGACCCACGGTGTTTCCCTGCTCCAGGAAAGTTCATCTTCCAGTCCGGAGCAGAACAGCAACAAGCAGAGTCCGCCAGCCGCCTCGGCTCCCTCGGCCCAACAGCCGCCATCCTCATCTGATCAGCAGCCTGCTCCCGAGGCCAGCACCAAGTCTTCGCCTGCCAAGAAATCGAAGAAGAAGAGCCCAAAGGATCAGCCAGCCAGTACGGCCTCTACTGCCGATAAATCCACCGATAAGTCCAAGAAGAAGGTCGTCCGCCACGGCGGGACTGACGAACCCACCACCCAAATCTCTCCAAGCATGACCGAAGCGCAGGCTGCCAAGATGCGCTCCAACACCGCTACCCTGCTGAATGAAACCGAGAGCAACCTGCAAAAGCTTTCCGGAAAAAATCTCCCCGCTGATCAGCAGGAGACTGCCGACCAGGTCCGCCAGTTCGTCGAGCAATCGAAGGAAGCCGATCAGAATGGTGACTTGCAGCGCGCGGCCAGCCTGGCGAACAAGGCGAAGCTCCTCTCCGACGCGCTGGTCAAGCCCTAAGCGCCGGGCACCAACTCAGTCCTCCACTCCTTATTTCGCTCTCGGCTTAGCCGCAGATACCTTGGCCAGCAGGTCCTTCGACGGCTGCTGCAGTGGCCCGGGAATCTTCACCGCTTCATTGAGGACCTCGCGCGCGTCGGCGGTTTTGTTCAGCTTCGCATAGGCATAGCCCAGCCGATAGAGTGCCGTCGCATAGGAAACGTCGTCCTGCCCCTTAAGCAGCGCGGCGGCCGACTTCAATTCTGGAACCGCGGCAGCGGTCTTCTCCTGCTTCATATACGCGAAACCCAGAGTCGAGTGCGCCACTCCGGCGGAGAGCTTTTGCGATCGCTCGGCATCGGGCGCGTCCGCTTTCGAAAGCACGATTACCTTCTGCGCATAGGTCACGGCCTTGGCGACGCTCGCCGGCTTCGTATCTTCGACGTACGCATTGGCCAGCAGCAGCAGGGCAGGCACACTGTTCGGGTCGGCCACCAGGCTCTTTTCGCCAAATGCGACCAGCCGCGCCTCGTCGTTCAACTGTCCCGGTCCCAGCGTGTACATGGCATATTGCGAAACTTGCTCGGCATATTTGGAGTTGGGGAAGGCTGCCGTAAAGTGCTCGATGTAATTCATTCGCGCCTTCGGGTCCTTCTCGTCAACGATGGCATTAAAAGCCACCGTCTGCAGGAACTCGTACGAGCTCTTCACCGAATCCTGGTCGTTCGAAACCCGGTTTGCGAGGTCCTGTTCGCTGACTCCATCCGGCCGCGCCTGCTTGCCAATTTGAGCGTAGGCTTCGCCGCCCTTCTCCGCATACTCCATTACCTTCGCGTTGTCTTTCATCTGTTGGGCGATGTTGGCCTGCGACACCAGGATGTCAAAGTTGTGGGGCGATCCGGCCAGTGCTTTGTCCCCGTACGCTAAGGCCTTCGGCAGATCCCCGGCCGTTTGGTACGCCTGGGCGAGCTGCCAATTCCCGAACGCCACCGCGTTCGGATTGGAAGCATATTTCTGCACAAACGCCTCGTAGGCCGACATTTTCTTTTGCGCGTCTGTCTCTTTCGAAATGGCCTGCAGTTCCTGATCCTCCGGGGTTCCGGCCGGAATCATGATGCGATCAACCTGTGCCTGGCACAGCAGGGGCAGTACGAGCAGCAACAGCGAACCCAATATGCGTTTCATCCGGGACCTCCGCGGGTGGAGAACCGAACTCCAGATGTTCTTCGACCCGCGAAATGTAGCGCCGCCCGGCCCACAAAACAAGGGGATAGTGTCACCCAGTCAGGTGATCGAAGAGCTTGCCCGGGGCGTCCACCGCCGCTTCAATGATCTTGGCCTGCAGAAAACCGGGTTCCTGCACCGCCATATTTGCACCGGCAAGTTTCATTTAAAGTAGAGGAATGCGCGCCATTCTGCAGAAGCGGTCTCTTCGCTTCGTGCTCGTCGCCAACGTGATTTCCATGTTGGGCAGCGGCATGAACTCGGCCGCGGTCGCATGGCACATCCTGCAGGCAACCCACTCCGAGATGGCACTGGGCACCTTGGCCGTTCTGCAAACCCTGCCCGCCATGCTGATGCTTCCCTTCACCGGGGTGATCATCGATCGTGAAGACCGGCGCCGCCTGGTAATGATGCTCGATGCCTTGCGTGCTCTCGTCATCGTGACGGTTGCGATCTTGGCCTTTACTCACCGCGTGCGAATCTGGCAGCTCTACCTGATGAACACCCTGGTCGCCGCCGGTTTCTGGATGTTCTGGCCCACCATCACCGCGCTCATCAAGGAACTCAGCCCCGAAGGCGAGTTCATGGAGGCCAATACCTTCCTGCTCGCCGGAATTCAGGGCGGATGGCTTACCGCGGGCGCCATCGTGGGTTTCGTCTATAACCACATCGGGCTTGGGGGAGTGCTGCTCATCGACGTCAGCACCTACGTCGTGTCCTTCCTCTGCTATTTTGCGGTGCGCAAGGGCCGCCACGTGGTTCCCCGGCCGGCCGAACTGCACGCCGATATTGCCGCTGCCGAAGACGCCGAGCGCCGCTTCTGGCATGAACTCTGGGAGGGCATCCAGTTCCTCCGCGAAAATCGCAGTGTGGTCCTGCTGGGCACTAGCTGGGCGCTGTTCCTGGGTGCGATGCTTACCGGAGTGGTGGTCACTCCCTCGCTCAGCGACCGCGTTTTCCACGCCGGCGCGGTCGGCTACGGCTGGCTGAACGGCGGCTGGGGGGTCGGGGCTTTCATGAGCGTGCTCTATGCCCCCTGGCTCATCACGCGCCTGGGATGGCGCCTCGCGATCGCTCTTTCAATGGCCGTTCTCGCCGCCGGAATGATGCTTTCGCCGTTTGCCGGGATCCTTGCCCTCGCCGTCTTTCTCTATGGCCTGATGGGTTCAGCACGCGGGGTTAGCGGTGTCGCGATGAACACCAGCCTCATGGAGCAGGTGCCCAATCATTTCATGGGGCGGGTGCAGAACACGTTTTACTTCGCCGGTACTTTCCTGCAAGTCACGCTCGGCCTCGCGGTGGGCGCGGTTGCCCAGAAGGTCAGCCTGGCGGGAGGCTTCGCCCTTATCGGCTCCATGTACATCCTGGCTTTCATCAGCGCTGCATGGCCTCTTCCCGCAGCAGCCAATGCGGTCGCCAGCGCTGCAGAGTAGCCTCGACGCTTCGCCCCGGACCGTATCGCCTGTTATCCTTCTGGTTTCCAATTGCGGAGGAATTGATTCATGTCATGGAACCTGGAAGGCCGCAATGCGGTCGTCTTTGGCGTCGCCAATAAGCGTTCGATCGCCTGGTCCATCGCGCAGGGTCTGCATGCCGCGGGCATAAAGCTTGCAGTCACCTACCAGAACGAGCGCCTTGAGCAGGAGGCCAAAGACCTCATCCTCTCATTGCCCGGCGCTGAAGCCTTCATGTGCGACGTCTCCAAGGATGAAGACATCGACCGTCTCTTTACGCAGCTCAAGGAACGCTACGGCAAGCTGCATGTGCTTGTGCATAGTGTGGCCTTCGCCCCCGGAAAGGAATTGGAAGGAGACTTCATCGATACCTCGCGCGAAGGTTTTCGCACCGCGCATGACGTCAGCGTCTATTCCCTGATTGCCGTATCGCGAGCGGCGGCTCCCCTGATGGTTGACGGCGGCAGCATCCTCACCATGACTTACTACGGCGCGGAAAAGGTCGTGCCCCACTACAACGTGATGGCCGTCGCCAAGGCGGCGCTCGAATGTACCGTCCGTTATCTGGCCTTTGATTTGGGCAAGAAAAAAATTCGGGTCAACGCCATCTCGGCCGGCCCAATCAAGACGCTGGCCGCGCGCGGCATCTCCGGCCTCAGCGAAATGCTGAAGGCGCATCGCGAAACCGCTCCTCTTCAGCGCAATGTGGAAGTCGCCGAAGTCGGCTCCGCCGGCGTGTTCCTCGCCTCTGACGCCAGTTCCGGCATCACCGGCGAAGTGTTATACGTGGACTGCGGCTACAATATTATGGGGTTCAAGCCGAGCCCTGAATAGCTCGCTACAACCCGCCTCGGTGGGAGAGCTGATGCAGAGAAACCTGATCTTCGCGGCATTCGCAGTTGCGCTTCTGGCATCCATGATCAGGGAGTGGAGCGCGCCCGCTGCATGCCCTTTCCCCCGGCCAAGTCATCGCGTTTCCGTTGCCAAGATCAACTAGGGCCGCTTTGGCGCCACCACTGGCTCGCCGGATGCCTGGCTTCCTTCGGATGAGAAAGAGGATCCGGAACCGTCGTCGGCTTGCCGCTTCGTTTTCGTGAGCTTGCGGAGGACGAACTCCTGGATCACACCGGCCAGCGAACTCTCGCCCAATCGAACAAAGCCGTTCGATAGGGTAAGCATCCCAGGGTTTTTGGTCGGATAAAACGTGGAGGACAGCGCCGCTCCCCCGAACGACCCCGCAATGTTCGAGTAGTTCACCTGCCATCGCCCATTATCGCCTTTACAAATGACAGAGTTCCCGATTGCGCGCCATAGTCTGGACCGGGTCGTGCCGCTGCCTTTGTAAAAATAACGCGGATCCTGTTTCAGCAGGGACGGCAAAATTGCCCCGGAAAGGAAGGTGGACGCCACCACATCGGCGTACCCGGCCCCGAAGCGCTTCCCGTACCCCTCGGCCCCCTGTCCGAACTCGGGGTATTGGTCCGCTGCCTGCTGGAGCCCGGCGAGGAACGCTGTCCCGGCAATCGTGACCGGGTCGGTGCTCGATTTAAATGCCAGCCGAAATTTCAGTTTCGTCGTCAGCGGAGCCGCATCCGGGCGATACGTCACGTAGAAGTTTGGAATGAACCCGAGGACGCGCTGATGCTCCTCTTCTTTCACTTGTTCCGTCGCCACCTCCACCGGATCCCCAGACACTTTTACATCGGTCACGACGGTAGCAATGGAGATCGAAAGCTGTGGCACCAGAAAGGTCTGCCCGGGATCCAGACTGCCAGAGAACTCTTCCCCGCGGAACCCCGCTGCGCTGATCGAAATCTTGAAGGGACCGGGCGGCACGTTGGAGAAGCTGAACTCTCCGTTATCCCCAGAGACCATTTCCCGCGAGAACGATTTGCTTTCCACCGTCAGGCGTACGGTCGCACCCGCAGCCACCGACCCCGTTTGATCCAAAACTGTTCCTACAATGCTTCCCGGTTTTGCGGGCGTTTCCGATGCCCCTGCCTGGTTCTCTTGCAAAGACGCGGCGCCAGGCGCGGGACTGCTTCCCTCCACCACTCCATCGGAAACGATGCCAATTTCCGGGGGCGGAGAATTCTGAGCACTGGAGATTGCGCCGCAACAAACAAGGGCCACGGCACCGCACGACAGCCAACTCCGGCACAAACTCCAGAAGCGGCCGGCCCGGGCTGTTCTCAAAAACCGACGAATGCTCAAATCGATACCCTACTTCATCTGATTCAGACAAGCGATTGTCAGTGTCAACGCTGTCTGCAATATGCCCTGGGGGACCCTACCGCCAGACCCTATTAGATGCGCATCTCCAATATCCGATCTCCTCTGGGGAAAGAAAAGAGCACCTAAGAGCCTGCTGACGTGCTGGGGGAACCACTTTCACCGCAGGCTGTACAGCCTGTCTTCTCGGTTTTTCAATATCTTATCGCAAAGCCGTCCCGCAAACGGACATACAAATGTTTACAAACCAGAAACACCCAGCGTTCCAAGCACTGAAGCGACCGTTCTCATTGTGAAGTGTGAGGTTTCTCGAATAGCGGCGAGTTCAGGCAGGGATTAGCCGGAAACGCCGGTCGCTCTCTCCAATACGCTCGATCGAGATCTCAAGGTCCCGGTCGCGCACGAATCGAGCGAACTTCTCACCCCACTCGATAAGGAGAATCGCATTCTCCGCCAGCAGGTCGTCCAGCCCCAGCGTCTCCAATTGCCGCGAAGTGTCGACTCGGTACAAATCAATGTGATAAAGGACCACGGAGGGCCCGTGGTATTCGTGAATCAGGGTAAATGTAGGGCTGGTAACGTCCTGTTCCGCAGCGGCCGAGAATCCGGCGGCAATTCCCTTCACCAGCGTAGTCTTGCCGGCTCCCAGATCTCCCCGCAACAGCACCAGCTTCGGAGGCGCCAGGAACTCAACCAGGCTCCGCCCGAAGGCGATCGTCTCTTCTTCCGAGTGCGTCGTAACCTCGCGTGGGATGGTGGCGGACATCTTCACCGACACCAGTATAGCGAGCCTCTCGACTCGGAGGGCGCGAGCAGCCCGTCCTTAACGTTTGCACTTAAAACAGGGATTTTGGTGCAGCTACCGGCGTGGTTCTCATGCCCAGGTAGCTCTGGTCAGTCACCGACTGCACCGCCATGCGCAGGTTGCGATGGTCGTCATCGCCCAGCGCGATGAAACGGAACGGCTGCAGAATACCGTCCGTCGCCTTGCGTGTCGGGGCCAGCATTTCCGCCATGCCGATGACGGCACCCACCTTGGTCTGGAAACCGATCTCGACGAAGTCGCCCTGCGACATCGGCTTGGCGAGCTTCAGCAGTCCGCCGGTGGTGGAGATGGTGTAGAGTTTGCCTCGAGAGCGCTGGCCATCATCGAAGCGGATTGCAGCGAGCACGGTACCGCCAAGTTGAACCCGTGTGGCGCGCCGCGTGGGGTGCGGTTGGGGGAAGTGGGTCATAGCCGAAACCGACTATGCCATTGACCCAACGGTTACGGCAGATTACGGAGGAACAGGTCCGGATTCCAGTTCCAGACAACGTCCTGCTGGCCTGTAAGTGACCGTACTTCAGCCACATTGTCACTATTGCCCGGCTAGACAATGGCCTGGCGGACGATGCCCACGTTTTGGACGGGCCCGCGGCTTCACGGACTAGCCCTGAAAACGCACGACGCCCGATTGCGCCGCCGCTCGAGCCCGTCGAAAAGCCTCAGGTAACGCTCCAATCAGATCGGTCGCCACCAGGCTTGGCTCGCCTCTCGCCTCTCGTGCAACGTCCCCGGCTACCCCATGCAGATACACGGCCGCAATCACCGCTTGCGGAATGTGCTGTGGATTCTGGGCGATCATCCCCGCAACCATTCCGGTCAGGATGTCGCCAGTCCCGCCAGTCGCCATCCCCGGATTGCCCGTCGTGTTCACCCACACCGTTCCATCGGGTTGCGCGACCAACGTGCGGTGGCCCTTCAACACGACGATGATCTTGTGCCCGCCTGCAAAGCCACGCGCGGTTCCGATCCGATCCTTCTGAATCTCGGGAATGGATCGTCCCGTCAAGCGCGCCATCTCGCCCGGGTGCGGCGTGATCACCAGCGGACGCCCATCCCCGGAAAGCTGGTCCGCCATGCCTTCGAATGCATTCAAGCCGTCCGCATCCAGCACGGTCGGAATCCGATATTTCTCCAAAATCGCCCGCACCAGTTCAGACGTCTCCGGGTGCCGCGAAATGCCCGGCCCCACGGCCAACACCGTTTTTCCATGTGCGATCTGATCCAGGCTCCCCTTTGTAAGCGCAGTCCGCGCAATCGTTCCTGCGGAAGTCTCCTCTAAAGGCTCCGTCATGATCTCCGGATGAAAACCCGCAACCGTCGCCAACACTCCACGCGCTGTAGCGACAGTCGAAAGTCCTGCTCCGGAGCGCAGCGCCGACATTCCCGCCATCGCTGCTGCTCCGGCCTTTCCCAGAGATCCGCCAACCACCAGCACGTGTCCGTAGCTGCCTTTATTCGACTCTCGCGGCCGCGGAGCGAGCAGCCCGCCAAAATCCTGCGGCGTAATCAGATTAAGTTCGAGCGCCGAGACAATCGCCGTTTCCGGCGAACCGATGGGCGCCACCACCGTCGGCCCTGCCACTTCGAGCCCAAACACGTGCGCCGGTCGCGGAGCCGTAAACGTCACCACTCCATCGGCCCGCGCCAGCAAGGCCTTTTGCGGAGCCACCGCATCGGCATCCGCACCAGACGGGATGTCGACCGCGACCACCGGGTTCGGCTGCGCATTCACAGCCGCGATCGCATCCGCATACAGTCCGCTCACCGGAGGACGAAATCCCGTTCCCAGAATCGCATCCACCAGAACGTCGCCCGCAAACACTGCACGCGACCGCTCGTATTCCAGATCTTCTTTTGATTTGACGATCACCGGCACCAGCGACATCTTCTTCAGCATCTCGGCCGCATCGCCGTGAACCTCGGCTGGATCCGCCAGCAGCAGCACGCGCACATCGCGTCCCGCCTCATGCAATTTGCGCGCCGCGACAAAGCCGTCTCCACCGTTGTTGCCCTTGCCGCACACCACGCCGATCCGCTTCGCGTTCGGATACTGCTCCACCACAAACTGCGCCACCGCCGACCCGGCGTTTTCCATCAGCGTGAGCGATGGCACGCCGAAGTCCGCGCTGGTCACGCGATCGATCTCGCGCATCTCGGCGGCGGTCACAATCTTCAAGACTGGCCTGCCATCTGTTCGAGTTGGCGCAACTGGGAAGGTTCGCCCATGGCGATCAGGAAATCGCCGGGCTCAATGCGGTCATCCGGCGCTGGATTGAAGTGCATGCCTTGCTGGCGCTTGATCGCGAGAATAATAACCCCGCGCTCCTGGCGAATCCGCGAGCTCTCAATGGTCTTGCCGGCAAAACTCGAATCGCCGCGCACGCAAATCTCTCCGATCTCCAGGTCGATTCCGAGGTGCGTGGTCGCCGTATCCAGAAAGCTCACCACGTGCGGCCGAAGGAACGATTGCGCGATCCTTTGCCCCGCAAATGAGTACGGCGAGACGATGGAATCCGCTCCCGCCGTAAGCAGGTGCTTCTCCGCGTCTTCCTCGCTGGCTCGCGCGATGATCTTCAGGTTGGGATTCAGCCCGCGCGCGGTAAGAATGATGTAAAGATTCGTCGCGTCTGTGGTAGTAGCGGCTACCAGTCCCCGCGCCCGCTCGATGTGGGCCTCGCGCAACGTTTGCTCCTGCGTGGCGTCGCCCACCAGCATCGGCCACTCCCCAAAGCGCGCCGCCTTCTCTGCATTGCTCTCGATGATCACAAATGGCGCCGGCTTGCGCGCCAACTCGCGGGCCGCGCTTCGACCCACCCGCCCCGCTCCGCAAATAATGTAGTGGCCCGCCAGCCGATTGATCTCGCGTTCCATTTTTCGCCTGCCCAGGACGCTGTTCAGCTCGAATTCTAGCAAAGCCTGCGTGAGTGACCCGATCCCCAAAAACACCAGCGAGACCCCGGCTACGATCACAAACACGTTGAAGATGCGGCCGCTGTGCGAGAGCGGATGTACCTCCTGGTATCCGATCGTGGTCAGCGTCGTGACCACCATGTACAGCCCGTCAAACCACGGCCAATGCTCGATGAAGTGAAACCCCGCCGTGCCGATGACCACCACCAACAGCAGTGCCAGGCCAATCAGACGAAGATTGTGAACGGCTTTCATGAGGGCAGTCGTTGGCTATCGGTCGTCAGTCGTCGGTCTTCGGCTGTCGGTCTTCGGCGAAATGGGTGGCTGCCTAACTCTGCCCATTCGACAGGCTGACACAACCGCGGTCCCGGCAGAATCCGAGCCACGCGCCTCGCCCAACAACCGACGACCGACAGCCGACGACCGTTAGCCAACGACCGACTATAAAGCACAAAGGCCTTCCGCGCAGTGCGGAAGGCCCCGAAGCATGTGATTTGTGGGGTCGGCTCTAATCCGCCATCGAATGCGCCCCGTTTACATCTTTGGCAGGCACCGCATACTCGCCGCGTTGTACCCGGCTGTGCTTGCGGCCATAGAAGAAGTAGATGAACAGCCCGATGACCAGCCAGATAATCAAGCGTGCCCACGTCTCCTTCCCCAGGCTCAGCATCATCAGCAACGAAATCAGGATGCCCATGATCGGAGTAAACGGCACCCAGGGCGTCACAAACGCGCGCGGCACGTCCGTCCCCCGCCGGCGCAAAATCCACACGCCGCTGCATACGATGACAAAGGCCAGCAGCGTCCCAATGGAAACCAGTTCGCCCAGCACATTGATGGGAGTCAATGCTGCCACCGTGGCCACGCAGACCCCCACCAGGATGGTCGAGATATACGGCGTGCGGAAGCGCGTGTGCACCTTGCTTGCCCATGCCGGCAGCAGCCCATCCTTTGACATCGAGAAGAACACGCGCGACTGTCCCAGGAGCATCACCACCATGGTGGAGCTCAGTCCGCAGATCGCTCCCAGCTTCACCAGGCGGCTACCCCAGCTCACGCCCGTGATGTCGATGCCAATGGCGATCGGATCCGGCACGTCGAGGCTGCTGTACTTCACCAGCCCAGTCAGGATCCCGGCCACGAGAATGTAAAGCACCGTACAGATGGCCAGCGAGCCCAGGATTCCGATGGGCATATCGCGCTTGGGATTCTTCGCCTCCTGCGCGGCCGTCGACACCGCATCAAAGCCGATATAGGCAAAAAAGATCACGCCCGCCGCAGTCGCGATACCGGACCATCCAAAATCCCCGTAGTGCCCCCCATTCGGCGGTAAAAACGGCGTCCAGTTCGCCATCGCCTCAGCCCGATGGCCCATGATGTAGTTGACGCCCAGCCCGATGAAAATCAGCAGCACGCATACCTTCACCACCACGATCAAGGAATTCAAATTCGCGGATTCCTTGATGCCGTACACCAAAACTGCGGTCACCAGCATGATTCCCACAAAACCGAACAAATTGAAGGAAGAATATTGGTGAGGCAGAGTTGCCGGGTCGATATGCTGCATCGCCAGCACTTTTTGAAACTGCGCAGTCAGTCGTTCGAAGTGTCCGTGGTACAAGACGAACGCCGTACCCGGGGAGCCCGCCAGTGAAGGGGACATCCGAATCCCTAGATCTCCCAACAGGCTGAGCACGTACCCGCTCCAGCCGCTGGCCACGGTGGCCGCACCCAGTGCGTATTCGAGAATCAGGTCCCAGCCGATAATCCACGCGATCAACTCTCCCAGCGTGGCGTAACCGTAGGTGTAGGCCGATCCGGCCACCGGGATCATGGACGCAAACTCCGCATAGCAGAGCCCTGCGAACACCGAAGCCGTGCCCGCCAGAATGAACGACAGCACAATCGCCGGGCCGGCATGGTTCGCCGAGGCCGTGCCCGTCAACACAAAAATGCCGGTTCCGATGATGGCGCCAATGCCAAGGGAAATCAGGTTTCCCGCTCCGAGCGCGCGACGCAGGCTATGCTCGCCCGTCTCGTTCGCCTCCGACATGATCATGTTCAGGGGTTTTCTGGCCCACAAATTCGCCATTCAGTTCTCCTACGGTAGGGTACCTGCCTCACCTGCACAAATATCTCTTCCACGGCCTCAGCCCTGCATTGCTGCCTCGCGCCGCGTCCACAGGTAATACACCGGAATGCCCAGCAGCACAATCATCAGCCCGGGCCAGGTGTACTGGGGTTTGTAGCGCAATAGTACGACATCAATGAACAAAGCCATCACAATATATATGGCTGGAAGTACCGGGTAACCGATTGCCCGGTAGGGCCGCGCCGCTTCCGGATGCGTCCGCCGCAGCACAAACAACCCGAATATCGTCAGGATATAAAACACAAGCACGGCAAAAATGATGTAATCGAGCAACTGGCTGTAGGTCCCGGAAATACACAGGATGCACGTCCACACCATCTGCACCATCAGGGAAACCGTCGGGGTCTTATATTTAGGATGCAACTTGGCAACCGCGCGAAAGAAGAGGCCATCTTTGGCCATTGCGTAATACACCCGGGCCCCCGCCAGGATGAGCCCGTTATTGCAGCCAAAGCTCGAAAGCATAATGGCCGCTGCCATCAGCGCCCCGCCCATCGCACCGAACATCTGGGTCATGACCGCTGTTCCGACCCGCTCCTCGCTTGCGTACTGGATGCCGCGTGTCAACAGCGTCGTTCCATGGGGATCGCCCACCAAGGGCAGCCCGGTCAAATAAATGAAGTTGCAACCGATGTACAGTGCGATCACCACGCCCGTCCCCAGCGCCAGTGACAACGGCAGATTCCGGCTGGGATTCTTCACCTCTCCCGCTGTGAAGGTCACGTTGTTCCAGGCATCGGCGGAAAACAGCGATCCCACCTGCGCCACCGCCAGCACGGTGAGGGTCCCGACCAGCACTCCGCCGCCTACATCATGCAAAGCTCCCCAACCGGCGTGGTGCCAGAAATTTCCCCGAAAATTCGCGGCCAGAGCCTCCGCGTTGCGTCCCAGGATCACCCCGAAAATCACCAGCCCCAGCAACGCCGAGACTTTCGCCGCGGTGAAGATGTTCTGGATCATCGCCCCGGTTTTCAGGCCAAAAATATTGATGACGGAAAGAAAGACCACCAGCAGGATAGCCACCAGGTTCTGCGTGTTCAGGCCCACATCCATGTTGCCAAGAGTCATCGGACCAACGTGAATGGCAGGAACCTTCCAAAGGTGCAAAATCCAGTGCGTGGACGAAATCGAGGGCACAAAGATTCCCAGGAATTTTCCAAACGCCACGCCCACCGCCGCAATCGTTCCGGTCTGGATCACCAGAAACAGCGTCCACCCATACAAGAAGCCCCAGATCGGCCCGAGCGCTTCGCGCAAGTACACGTATTGTCCGCCGGCTCGCGGCATCATCGCGGCCAGTTCCCCGTAACACAGCGCACCCACAATGGTCATGAACCCAGTGACCACCCAGGCCCCGATCAACAGCGCCGGCGAGCCCACCTCGCGCGCAATTTCCGCCGATACAATAAAAATTCCGGACCCGATCATCGAGCCCATGACCAGCATGGTGGAGCTGGTCAGGCCCAGGCCCTTGATGAGTTCCTTGTCTTGTTGGGAATGAATGGCCCAATCGCTGGCAGGCGCCGCGGTGAGTGGTTCGTTGGTTTGGGTACTCACATCCCTCCTCGGGAATCGAGCCCCGGCATGGCCTTCATTGTCATGGATGGCCCTGTCCGGGATTTCAGCGGAGTGCCTCGACTTTACCCCAAGATCTGGAAAAATTCCTCAGCTGATTTGCGGGGCTCCGAGCGCAGGTCCGAGATCACCGCCACCGCATCCGCACCCGCATCCAGCACCAATCGTGCGTTCTCCCGAGTGATCCCGCCAATCCCCACCAGGGGTTTGGTAGTCAGTTCGCGCGCTCGCCGCACCCCTTCCAACCCGACCACGGGGTCTGGATTCTCCTTACTCATGGTCCAGAACACGGGTCCGACGGCCAAGTAGTCGGCGGAGGTCAAATCGGCCTCCCGCAGCTGTTCCGGATTGTGCGTCGACACCCCCAGCCAGCGCTCTTTGCCGATCATGCGCCGCGCGCTCTCCGGCAAAAGATCGTCCTGGCCCACATGCAGTCCGTCGAACTCTGCCGCCAGGCAAAGGTCGGCCCGATCATTCATGATCAACCGTGCTCGCCCGCCAACCACCATCTTCAGCGCCCGCGCCTGCTCCAGCATCACCCGCGCACTGCCATTCTTGTTGCGGTACTGGAGTAGCGTCACCCTTCCGGCAAGCAACTCTTCCGCGTAGGCACATACCTGCGCAGTCCCGGAAAATGCAGCCGAATCCACGATCGCGTACAAACGGGGAATTTCAACCATGCAGTGAGCAATTCAAAAAGCCGAGTGCCTTCCGACAAGTCTTTGCTCGGTACTCGGTACTCGGTACTCGGCACTAGGTACTCGGTACTAGGTACCAGGTACTTTTCTCGCAAAGAACCGTTCAATGTACCCGGTATCAAACTGTCCCTCACGAAACTCAGGGTCCGCCAGAATCTGCCGATGCAGGGGTATGGTGGTGTAGATCCCCTCCACGATGAACATCTCCAGCGCGCGCGCCATGCGGGAGCACGCTTCATCGCGATCTTTGCCACGCACCACCAGCTTTGCAATTAGAGAATCGTAATAAGGAGGAATCGTGCCTTCCGCGTAGGCCGCGGTGTCAATACGCACCCCAGTCCCGCCCGGGGGATGAAATGCCGTAATCTTCCCCGCAGACGGCCGAAACGTCTCCGGGTGCTCGGCGTTGATGCGGCACTCGATCGCGTGGCCGCGGTGCATAATTGGACCGTGCAGCACATCGTCGAGCTTCGCGCCCGCGGCGATCATCAACTGGCTTTTCACCAGGTCGACATCGGTCACCATCTCCGTCACCGGGTGCTCCACTTGAACCCGCGTATTCATCTCGATGAAGTACAGGCGCCGGTCCTGATCCATCAGAAACTCGATGGTGCCGGCGTTGTGGTAGCCCACCGCGCTCAGCGTCCTGCTCAGGATCTCGCCGATTTCCTTGCGCAACTCCGGCGACACCTGCAACGACGGAGATTCTTCCAGCAGTTTTTGATGCCGCCGTTGGATCGAGCACTCACGCTCGCCCAGGCTCACCACGTTTCCGTGCTCGTCTCCCAGGATCTGAAATTCGATATGCCGTGGCCGCTCGACATACTTCTCCATATACAGATCGCCGTTCCCGAACGCTGCCGCGGCCTCGGACTGCGCCTGCCGGTAAAGGCCCGGCAGATCCTCTTCGTTGCGTACAATCCGCATGCCGCGCCCGCCGCCTCCGGCCGACGCTTTAATAATGACCGGATAGCCGATCTGCCGCGCCCACTCGCGCGCTTCCTCTTCGTTCGCAATCACTCCATCAGAGCCGGGAAGAATCGGCACGCCGTACTTTTTCATCGCCGCCCGCGCCTTCTCTTTCTCTCCCATCAGGCGGATGACTTCCGGGGTGGGGCCAATGAACTTCAAGCCGGACGCTTCGCACACCTCGGCAAAGTTCGCGTTCTCCGAGAGCAGTCCGTAGCCGGGATGGATCGCATCCACGTTGGCGATCTCGGCCGCGCTGATCACGGCAGGAATATTCAGGTAGCTGTGCGCCAGTTGCGGCGGCCCAATGCAGATCGCTTCGTCGGCAAAGCGCACCGGCAATGAATTGCGATCTGCTTCACTGTAGATTGCGACCGAGCGAATCCCCAGTTCCTTGCAGGCACAAATGATCCGCAGGGCGATCTCCCCGCGATTGGCAATCAGAACTTTCTTAAACATTTTCGTATTGGTCGCGGGATCCGGTTCCCCCGCGAGTCGCCCGACCCCTTGACTGTTGCCGGCAGAAAAAAGGCGCGCTGCGCGCGCCACGCCCTGCCCGAAAGCATTTCACTTCTTCGGCCGGATCAGAAACAGCTCCTGTCCATATTCAATTGGCTGGCCGTTCGAGACCAGACGCTTCACGATCTCGCCCGCGCTGTCGGACTCGATCTCATTCATCAGCTTCATCGCCTCGACAATGCAAAGCACCTGCCCGATGGCTACCGAGTCTCCCGGCTTCACGAAGGGCGGGGCCCCCGGAGATGGCGCCTCATAAAATGTCCCCACAATGGGTGAGCGCACTGCGTGCAACTCTTCGGCAGGCTCCGCCTTGGCTGGCTCGGGAGGCGGAGCCGCGGGTGAAGCGACAGGGGATGTGGCTACTAACTCCACGGCGGACGCAGCCGCGGGCACCGCATAAAAGCGGCTGTCCGGCGCATGCGCGCTCTCCACCCCGCGCTTGATTCGTACTTTGACATCGCCCCGCTCGAGCTCGAACTCGGCGATATCCTTCTCGATTAAAAACTCGATGAGTTCTTTCAGTTCTTTTTGGTTCATCGTCTGCGGTGGGACCGCTTTCTACTCCGGTCCGGTACGGGGACGCAAGAGGATTCGATCCTGCCCGGCGTGGCCGTGGCAGGTTGCTATTTAGATCGCTATGAAGTCCTTACTGGCGGGGGCCAATACCTCACATCCCTGCTCGGTAACCACCACCATGTCTTCGATGCGCACACCCCACTGTCCCGGCAAGTAAACTCCCGGTTCCACCGTGATCACCATCCCGGCCTGCAACTTCTCCGGCTGGCCGCGAGCCACACGCGGAGCCTCATGAATCTCAAGCCCCACGCCATGCCCGGTGGAGTGCGTGAAATGTTGCGCTAACCCACTTCTTTTCAGAACATTCCGTGCAGCGCGGTCGACCTCGCCCACGCCCATCCCCGGCCGGATTGCCGCAATCGCCGCTTGCTGCGCTTCCAGCACCGCGGCATAAACCCGCCGCGCCTCGGCTGTAGGTTGGCCGACCCATACGGTGCGGGTACGGTCCGAACAATAACCGTGAAGTATAACACCGAAGTCACAGACCACGAATCCCTGCGCCGGAATCGCCGCCGTAGAGGCGCGCCCATGCGGCAGAGCTGATCTGGGCCCCGCCGCAACGATCGTTTCAAACGACATCGCGTCGGCCCCGCCCTGGCGCGCGGCCAGTTCCATCCGCCCGGCAACCTCGCTCTCCCGAACTCCCGGCCGGATAAATTTGACGGCACAGTCGAAAAGGCTTGCGCCCAGCCTCGCAGCTTCGCTGATCAGCCGGATCTCCTCCTCGTCCTTCACCAGCCGCAATTGCTCAGTCATCGGTGGCGCTTCGCGGACGCGCACCTTGTTGCCCAGTACCTCACTCAACCGCCGCCGTGCCGCGACCGTCAGATGTTCGCCCTCGATGCCGAGAACACGCTTTTGCCGCCACCGCCCTGCTTTGCGGATCAGCCACTCCCCGGCGGCGAGTGCTGGCGGGCGCCGTGTAATCACAACCTTCGCCCCCGAAACCTGGCTGCGGGCTTGTTCGGTATATCGTCCGTCCGTAAAAAACACACAGCGCTCCGGCATCACGAGCAGGACGCCCGCGCTCCCGGTAAAGCCGCACAGGTAGCGGATATTCGTGAGAGAGGTAACCAGAAGGCAGTGAAAGGATCCCAGCGACTCTATCAGCCGCGCCTGCCTGTTCAAAAAATCCATCGTTGTTAAAGTCTATCAGGCGCTAGACGTCGCTCCCGTCACTGGTGCGCATCACCAGGCCGCTTCGTTTATCCCGACAAAAAACAACCGGCTCTCGGACAGGTTCTTCACGAGAGCCGGCAGCTGGTTCGACTTCACTCCCCGCGCTTAGGTCTGGATGATGCGCGGAGTGATGAAGAAGATCAGTTCCTGGTTCGAGGTGCTCACTGTGCGATGCTTGAACAGATTGCCCAGCACCGGCACATCGCCCAGCCACGGCACCTGCGATACGTTGAGTGAGTTGTTGGTCTGAATCACGCCGCCGATCACCACCGTCCCGCCATCGGTGACCAGAACCTGCGTGGTCGCCTGCTGCGTAATCAGTGTCGGGTTGCCCTGGACCGTACGGCCAAAGTCCGGGGTCGTGTTTTCCACGTCCACGTTCAGGAAGATGGTTCCTTCCGACGTGATCTGCGGTACCACCGTCAGGCGCAGGAACGCGTCGACGTAGGTCACGGTGGGCGGACCACCCAACTGCGCCTGCGTCACGATCGGCACCCGCACGCCCTGGCGAACCAGAGCCTGGATGTTGTTCTGCGTCACCACCCGCGGACGGGACAGAATCTTCAGCAAGCCGCGCGACTCGGCCAGGGTCAGGATTGCGTCAATCTGCACGTTGTTGCTGGCATTGACGAAGCTGATACCGCTGGTCGGGCTGGTAACCGGCAGGTTCGAGAACAGTGGAATCTGCGTCCCACCGCTGCTGCTGCCGCTTGAGCCCCCGGCCGTAATGTATCCCGGCGTCAGGCCGCCCACGGTGATCGGCGAGGTTCCCACTGAGGACGCGCCGCCGACTGCCGTGTGACCGTTGCCCCAGCCGAAACCGAACTGCGTACCGATATCGCGTGCGAAGCTGCGGGTCGCGGCTACTACGCGAGCTTCAATCTCGACTTCCTGCGTCTTGCGATCCAACTGGGTCAGCAACCGGTCCAGACCCGGGATCACGCTCGGAATATCCGAGATGATCACCGCGTTGGTGCGATCATCCGAGATGATATCCCCGCGTTGCGAGAGGAACTTCTTGATCGTGGGCACTACGTCCTTCGAGTGCGCGTAGCTCAGGAAGCGGGTGACCGTGACCTTCTCCACCGCCAGGGCTTCCGATTCCTTCTGGGCGCGCCGCGCGTCGGCTTCCTTCTTCAGCGTGTCCACGGTTGCGATGCGCAGCACGTTGCCTTCGAGCTCGCGCGCCAGGTCGTTGTTCTTCAGAACGATGTCCAGCGCCTGATCCCACGGCACGTCATCGAGCACGATCGTCAGCGTGCCGTGCACGTTGGGATCGAGTACCACGTTCAATCCGCTGATCTCGTGAACCAGGCGGAAGAAATCTTTTAAGTCGACGTCTTTCAGGTTGACCGAGATCGGTTCACCCGTGTACTTGGGGCCCGAGGTCGCCGGCTGCTGCGTCATCTGGGATCTCTGCTCCGCCGCCAGGTTCACGGCGGGCTGGATCGAGGTGCTGGCCGACTGCGCCGACTGCGACGCGCTGGCGTTCACGGGGAGCAGTGCAGACGCCGGCTTGTCGGCAAACTTCGCCGCCGCCTCGGAGGCCCGAGCCGTGGGCTCGTCGAGCGCAGGCTTTTCTTCCGCCTTCGTTTCGTCCTTCGGCTTGTAGGAAGGCTCCACGAAGACATAATCGGTCGGCTTCGCCGCGGATGCGGTCACGGCGGCCTTGGTCGGGGCCGTCGGCGCTACCGCCGCTGGCGCCTTCGTCGCCACCGCTGCTGCCGCGACCGGCGCTGCCGGAGCCGCCTTCACTGCCGGCGCGCTCTTCGCCGCCACCGTCACCAGCGCGGGTTTGGCGGCCGACTGGGCGGCTACGCTGCCGGTGTGCAGCTTCACCACGATCTTGTTATCGCTGCCCGGCACCAGTTCATAGCTGCATGCCTTGTCCAGGTCGACGACCACGCGCGTCGTGGGCGGTGTCTGGCCGTCCATGCCCACGCGTACGCTCTTCACGCCGTCGCTGTCGACCAGGATGTGCCGTTGCTCGGTCGCTTCCACCGTGTTCGGCAGGTCGATGATGACCCGGGCCGGCGAGGCCAGCGTGCTCAGCTTCGGCGTCACTGCCCCGCGGGCCGTGATCTCGATGCTGACGCTGTTGTCGCCCCGCACCACGTTCAGCCGCTGCAGTGCGGCGTGGGCGGCAGAGCCCGTGTTGGGCGTCTCGGCCGCCGCCACCAGTACCAGGATCAGCAGCGGTAGGATTGTTGCCAGCAGTTGCTTTCGCATTTCGCTTCTCCCCCACACGCGGCCGCCCCGTGCGCGTCGCGTGTCTTTCTTCAAGCTTGCTTCCGAGTTGGAATTCATCTTCGTCAACCTAGACCGCCGGTGTCGTAATCTTTTTCACTACGTCCTTCGTGAACGGCTTGCCCAGCCTGTCCTGGAACGTTTCCTTGAACACCACCGAATCGCCCGTGATCTTCACCACGTACCCGTTGAACACCGGGTCGTTTTCCCGCAGGAAGTACGCCTTGTTCAACCCGTTGGTTACCACTGCGATCATGCCGGCGTCGGAACGCACTACGCCGCGCAAGGCGATCTGTTCGATATCCAGGCACTTCTTGCCCGTGCTGCAACCCGATCCGCCCTGCCGCGAAACTACCGGGCTGATGAACGGGTCGCGCCGGCCGGTCATCGAATACTTGGTTTGCTGCGGCTGCTCGGACTTGGCTGCGTCTTCCTCGGCGGGCGCCGCTTCCGGCTTAGGAGCGGCTGCTGCCGCCTTTACCGGAGCCGGTGCCTTCTTGGCGGGCACGGCCTTGGCCGGAGCCGCCGCGATCTTCACCACCGGCGCCTGCTTCTTCGCCGCCGGGGCGCTCTTGGTGGGCGCCGCCGTCAGCGTTGGCTTGCTTGCCGGCTGCGGTGCCGCTGCCGGCTTCGCCGGGGACGCTGCCGCCGGCTTGCTTGCCGTGGCATGCGTCTGCTGGGCAGCCTGCAGCGCATTCTTCGTGTTGGTGAGAACGTTGGGATTCTGGCCCCAGGCCGTCCCCGCCGTGATTGCCAGTGCTACGATGCCTGTCGTCAGCTTCATAGAATTTCCCTACCTTTTCACCGATCCGGGCCTCGCCCCGGGCTTGGTCGGGGTCGGCGCCGCTTGCTGGTCATGGCTGAAGAAGGTGGTCGCCGTGCAGGTCACCACCACGCTCTCGTTCGGCGCGTACTGATACGTGTGCTTCGCCTTGGCGTCGCCCGGCTTCCGCACCGTCGCCACCAGCAGGTTGGAAACGTTGATGATGCGGTCCAGCTTGCTCACCCGATCGAAGAAATTCAGCATCGAGTAATAAGGGCCGTCCAGCTCGACCTCGAATGGCACTTCCGAGTAGAACTCTTTCTGCGCCATCGGCTTCGAGGTGTAGCGGCGCAGCTCGATCCCGGCCTTGTTGGCCTCCGCATCCACCATGCGCATGAACCCGTCCACTTCCTTCTCGTCCGGAACGATGCGCTTCTCGATATCCATCTGCTGTTTGAGCGTCACCAGTTGCTGCTCGATTTCCTTCAAACGGGGCCGGTAGGACTCCAGCTCGGCATTCTCCTTGAGCTTGGCCTCCAGCTTCTGCTGTGCCGCCGCGTTGGCATCCCGCTGGCTCTTGAATACCGTGAAGTACAGAGCCGCGGTCACCAGCGCCGCCCCGCCGATCAGCACTCCCAATTGCTTGACGCCCGAAAGTTCGCCAAAGTTCGCCATAGTTCCGCCTTTAGGACTTGCCCTTTTCACAGGTCAGGGTGAACTGAAACGCCTGCATATCCTTGATCGCGCTGTCCTGCACGCTTTCCTTCATCTCGATGCTTTTGAAAAAGCCCGTCTTCTGCAGGTTCGAGATCAGGTTGGCCACGGCATCCGAGCTCAACGCCATGCCTTCGATATCGACGCTCGGCCCTTGATCCTTCAGGTTGTTCAGCCACACCGCTTCGGTGTTGTTCACCGTCTCCCCGACCATCGCCATCAACGTAACCGGCCCGGTCTGGTTGTTGTGCAGCTGCTCGATGACGTCCACGCGCCGCTTATAGTTGTCCGCCTCGCGCTGCCGTGCCAGGTAACGGGCCTTCACGTCGGCCAGCTCCCGGTTCTGCTGCTCGGCCACCGCCATCTTCGAAGTGACCGACCGTTTTTGCGCGTCGAGCCGATACCAGTAGCCCACGTTCAGCGCTCCCGCCAGTCCCAGCACCACCACCACCTTCAGCAGCGGTGTGCCCAGGTCGCCCACTTCAATCGAGGGCATGCTGACGGCTGCGCGCTTGTTCTTCGCTTTCGGAGCTTCCAGCAGGTTGATTCGGATCATAGGTCTTCAAAACTCCTTAGGGCCAAGCCCACCGCCACTGCGAACTGACCGGCGTTCTGCTCGATCAACTCCCCGCCCGTGCCTTCGGTCGGCGGCATGATGCGCTGGAACGGATTGAACAGTTCCACCGGCATCGAGAACTCCTGCCGCAGCCCTTCCACCAGCCCCGGCACCTTCGACGAGCCGCCCGCCAGGTAAATCTTCTCGATGTGCTCGCCCGCCGCGCTGGCGCGGAAGAAGTCGAACGTCTTCTGGATTTCCAGCACGATGATCTCGGTCACCTGCTGCAGGATCGGAGTCTTGGCGTCTTCGCTCACCGTGCCCACCTTGCGGCCCAGCTTCAGCGCCTCGGCATCCTCAAAACTCAGATCCAGTTCCTTCTGCAGCGAGTCGGTGTACTGATGCCCGCCCACGCTCACGTCGCGCGGGAACAACGGGGTCGTGCCCTTCACAATGTTGATGTTCATCACGCTGGCGCCCAGGTTCAAAAGCGCCACCACCTGCCCCGGAGCGGGCTCGTAGTTGTACTCGTAGCAGTTCTGCAGGGCCAGAGCATCGATGTCCACGATAGCCGGGGTTCGTCCCGCCATCGAGAGTACGTTGGTGTAGTTCAGAATCTTGTCCTTCTTGACCGCCACCAGCAGCACGTCCATCTGCGGACTGCCCGCGTCTTCGGAAAGAATCTGGAAGTCCAGATTCACGTCGCCCAGGTCAAAGGGAATATGCTGCGCCGCTTCTTTCTGAATCGTCTCGGCCAGCTCGGCGTCGCTCATCGAAGGCAGCGAGATTTTCTTCACGATCACCGAGTGCCCGCTCACCGCCGTGGCCACGTTCTTGGCCTTGATTTCGTTATCGGTGAACAGCTTCGAGATCGCGCTCGAAACCGTGCCCGAATCCACGATCATGGAATCGACCACGATGTCGGGAGCCAGCGCCTCCAGCCCGAGGTGCGCCACTTCGATGGTTCCGCTCTTGCGCTTCAGCTCCACCGCCTTGATGCTCGAGGAACCCACATCCAGACCCACAATCGTCTTCGATCCGAATCCCAGCATGTGCCCGCCTTTACTGTGACCCGGCCGCTTTGCTCGCAGCCTTGGGTTTCTTTTTCGTCCGTACTTCGGTCTGGTTGGACTTTTCTTCCATCCACTGGTCCAACTTTGATTTCTTGAAGCGCCAACGGTTCCCCAGTTTGAAAGCCGGCAGTTTCTGCTCATTCACGTACTTGTAGAGCGTGTCCGGACTCACTCCCAGGTACTGCGACGCTTGCCGAATATTCATCACCTCGCGTGCATCGGCCATAGTTCTTCTTCCCCTTCCACAGAATCACGCCCGCACCTGCTGGCTTCCCCAGCGGGCCGGGCGAACCTTGGGAGGAAATTCCTCGTTCCTGATTGCGTTCGAGTGAATTTCGGTGTGCAGAGCATAGCTCAACCCGGAAAAACACGAAGACAAGGCGAATTTCCGAGTTTTCCTGGGTTTTATACCTGTTTCTTGGAAGCTTGCGTGAGACCACTTTCGTATACTACCTACGGGTTGTATTCTTATGGACTAATCACACAATGGGCAGTATGCCTTGTGGGACTCCTGGCCGAGTCACGGCTTGCGAGTAACTAAGGTACTAGAGACGGTACGGAGGTACTGATACTGTCGGAAAAGCCCCTGATCTCCGCTAGATACGCGCCTTTCCCGCACAACTCCAAAGTGCCTCGCGACCCCGTTTTTTGACCTCACATCGGCCCCCCGGCCCCGCCTCGTTCTATGCCCCGAAACTCGGCAATTTGCCCCTCATGACCTGTGACGTAACGCACTTAAACACACCAAACCGCCCTGTTAGCCTCAGCGCTTGTTCGAAGAAACGATTTGCTTCGGAGACGCTCCATGAAACTTCTGGTGATCGGCGCCGGCATGATGGGTTCGGCCGCCGCCTATGACATGGCCCGGCAAGCCGACGTCGGCTCCGTCACCCTTGCCGACTCTGACCTCAAGCGCGCTCGCGATGTGGCCGCGCGCATCAATCGCATCCGTGGCGAGCGCAAACTGCGCCCGGTCGCGCTCGACGCCTCCAACCAAAGCGCGGTCGCGCGCCTGATGAAGGGCCATGATGCCGCCCTCTCCGCAGTCCCCTACTTTCTGAATCTCGGCCTGGCCAAGGCCGCCCTCGATGCGCGCTGCCACTTCGCCGATCTCGGCGGCAACAACACCGTGGTGCGCCAGGAACTCGCCCTCTCGTCGCAAGCCGAAAAGCGCGGCATCGCCATCGCACCCGACTGTGGCCTCTCTCCGGGCATGGCCTCGATCCTCGGCGGCGAACTGGTGCGCCGCCTCGGTGGCCGTGCCGATGCCCTCCGGCTCTACGTGGGCGGCCTCCCCGAAAAACCCATGCCGCCATTTCACTATCAACTCGTATTCTCGGTCGAAGGCTTGATCAACGAGTATGTGGAGCCCGCTCGCATTCTGCGCCGCGGCAAGCTCGCCACCATCGAGCCCCTCACCGAGCCCGAAGAGTTTCACATGAACGGCTTCCCGCCCCTGGTGGCCTTCCACACTTCGGGTGGAACCTCAACCCTGCCCGAGACCTTTGAGGGCCGGGTCGGCGAATGCTTCGAAAAAACCCTGCGCTATCCCGGACACTTCGATCTGCTTTGTGAGCTCAAGGAACTCGGACTGTTTTCCAGTGACAAAATCCGCATCGGCAAGTCCGAGATTGCGCCCCGCGCCCTCATGTCAAAAATCTTTGAAGGCAAGTTCGCCGGCAAGGGACCGGATGTCTGCATCATGCGCCTCGAAGCCCATGAATCGGTGCGCGGCCCCGGGGTTCGCGGCCTGCTGGGCGGCCGCCTGCAAGGCCGCGTCGCACTCTTCACCCTGGTCGACCACTACGATCCCAAGACCGACATGAGCGCCATGATGCGCACCACCGCGTTTCCCGCTTCGATTGTGGTCCACATGCTCGCCTCCGGGGCCATCGCCAAGCGCGGCGCTGTCCTGCAGGAGCGCGACGTTCCCGCCGACCTGTTCCTGGAGGAGATGGCGAAACGGGGAATCAAAATTGACTATGCACTCCATTAATCGCCTTCGACAAGAATCTGCGAATACGATATATCGGTGGAAATCCAGCTTTCGGTTGTGAGTCCTGTCCTGGACGAAAGCTTGCTCCTCTGCTAGACCTGAGGGAGCGGCTGGCGGATGGACTCTGGAGGTCGTTATGCCGGCAATACAAGCGCGACGCCCCGGGCGAGCTTCCCTCTCCCGTTCTGAATATCAGATTCTGGCCGAGTTCCGTCACCAGTTGGCGGGCTTTCTTCAGCGGCGCAAAGATGCCGCCCGTTCCGAAGGTCTCCAGCCTCAGCAGTATGAACTGCTTCTCGGCATCAACGGCCTGGAACACGAGCGCCAGCCTACCATCAAGGAACTCGCCGGCCAGCTCTGCCTCCAGCATCACACCGTCGTCGAGTTGGCCGACCGCCTCGAAAAAAAAGGCCTGCTCGCCCGCGACGCCTTCGGCGCGGACAAGCGGGTCGTCCTGCTGCGCGTCACCCCTGCCGGCCAGCGCGTACTCAACCGTATCGTTCACTTCAGCTTCGCCCAGCTCCGCGAAGAAGCGCCTCGCCTCATCCAGAGCCTCCGCCGCATCCTGGGCCGCCGCTCGCGGCGTTAAAGCGCTCGTGGTACCCCATGCAACCGGCAGCTCGCCGAATTGCGACTCGCTCGGCATACCGCCGGCCGGGCAAATGGAACTCGAAGCCAGAGAGAACCTGTCTCCGCGTTTCCCTTTGTGGTCATGGTTTCGCGCCCTTGGCCCCCTCCGCGCGTTGTATGGGCAACTGCTTCGCGTCCTTGGCGAAACTTTCGCGCTCTTTGCGGTTTTAGATTTGCTCCCGGTTATTCACCCGGCGCGAGGGAGCTCATGTTCAAAACCAGGCCGCTCACTCAACAGCACGCCTTCGTGTACCTTAGTGTCCTTGGTGGTTCAATCACCTGACCTCCGTGCCCACTCCCCAGAACCCAAACCGCCTCGCCTACATCGACTGGATGCGTGGCCTTGCCTGCGTCGTCATGTTTCAGACGCATTGCTACGACTCCTGGCTCTCGCCCTCCGCCCGCAAGTCGACCTTCTTCATGTATTCCCAGCTGGGCGGCACTCTACCCGCTCCCCTGTTTCTGTTTCTTGCCGGTATCTCTTTCGCCCTCGTCACAACCCGGCTTCAGCGCAAAGCCGTCCCCACCAGCCAGATTGCTCGTATTACGATCCTTCGCGGCGCCCAGATCCTCGGCTTCGGTCTGCTCTTCCGCCTGCAGGAGTACGTGATCGCCTGGGGATGGGCGCCGTGGAGTGACCTGCTCCGCGTCGACATCCTCAATACCATCGGCCTCTCCATGATGCTGATGGGCGTGCTCTGCTGGATCGTCCTTGGTTTTGCTCCCCTGCGTCCTGCCGCGCTGCCCGCGGCTGCCGCCAGCACGGCTCTGGTCATCTCATTGCTCACCCCGCTCCTCTGGACCGCCTGGCGCCCGCGCTGGCTTCCCTGGCCGCTCGAGTCCTACATCAACGGTGTCCACAACCTCGGCGACCCCCAGTCCTGGCTCTTCCCGGTTTTCCCCTGGGCGGGCTTCGCCTTCGTTGGCCTCGCCGTCGGATTCATTCTGCAAAGCGATCGGGCGCGACAGAGCGAAACTGCACTCTTCCTTTTGGCGGCTCCCGCCGGACTTCTGTTGATTGCGGTTGCCCGCCGGCTCGATGCTTCCTCCAACCAGATCTATCCCGTCTACGATTTCTGGCACACCAGTCCGAACTTTTTCCTGATCCGGGTCGGCATTCTTCTGCTGATCCTGTCGGGAAGTTATGTGTGGTGTCGTTGGGGTTTCGGAACCGCCGGCTTCAGCCCGCTCATCCAGCTCGGCCAGACGTCCCTACTGGTCTACTGGGTGCACATCGAATTCGTCTATGGTCGAGTGTCGATTCTTCCCAAGCACGCCCAGACTGTTGCCAGCGCCACCTACGGCCTGCTCGCCATTACCCTCATGATGCTCGCGCTCTCTCTCATTCGTACCCGAACCAAAGGCCGCCTCGCGGATCTCAAAGCATTCCTCCGCCGCCCCGCCCGTGCCGCCTGATGGAGCACTCAGCAGTCAGCACTCAACATTCGGCCAGCTAAGGGTGAAACGAACCACTCAGCCACACCAGCTGCACGCAAGGACCTCAGCACGCGAGTTGGTCCAATTTCGTCGCTTCGGAGCCATCGCCATCGTGGGTACGGCGTCCTCGATCAATAAGCTTCCGGGGCTGAATGCTCATTGCTAGAAGCTGACAACCGAGAGCTGGAGGTTCACTCGGTACTGAGTATTCCAGCTCTTTCGTTCCACATTCTTCCTTCGTGCCCTTAGTGTCCTTGGTGGTTCAATCTCGCCTTAACCGGCCGAATGCTGAGTGCTGACTGCTGAAAGCTCACTCGGTACTAGGTACTGGGTACTGGGTACTCCAATTCGCGCGCTCCAGAATCGTGGGGGGTTCATATGTCTTCCCCTCCGCCAGCCTTCGTTCCTCCCGCCACGTCGTCCACCACAGTACCGGCCCCACCACCCGCGAAACGATCCGAGCCGCTCCTCCAAACTCCGCCTCAATTTCCATTCGCAGTCCGTAAATCTGCTGACTCACCTCCCGATTCACTTTCCCGAACTCGCGTTCCATCGCCCACAGCGCCGCGTTATACGCCGTCTTCAGCTTTTCCGCATCCCGAGCAAACCGCTCCCGCACCCGCGCATCGGGATCATCCTTGTAACGTTTCCACCCTTCCAGCATGGTCCGGCACATGCGGTACAAGCTCGGCCCATTCCGCTCGAAGTCTCGCCAGAAGGCCCAATCTAGAAACCGCTTCGACTCTTCTCGTGAGATCGCTGCATGCCGGAAGTTGAACTTGTGTTGCCCGTGGATGTCAGCCAGTTCGACACCCTCCAGCATCCGCCCCTCCCTGGTCATCTCGGCGTGCAGCGGCGTTCCCGGTACCGGCGTGTACAGCATGAACTGGTGAAAGTCCGTCCCATGCCCCACCGCGTGCTCGATCTCGGCATGAATGTTCTCCGGCGTGTGATGCTCCAGTCCGATGATGGTCGACCCCTGTACCCGAATCCCGTGCTCCCGCAATTCGCGCGTCAACTGCCGCGTATCCGTTCCCGCCAGCTTGCTGTAGTGCGACCGCGGCGACTCGAGCCCCATCCAGATCCACGACACGCCCAGCTCCACCAGTTCCCGCAGCGTGTACTTGCGAATCGCATTCGCCGATGCGAACACCGCCATCCCCCACGCTTTGCCGGCTTTCTTCATCCGCGCCAGCAACTGCATCGCCCGCTCCCGGTGCAGCAAGAAGTTCTCGTCCATCATGAAAAAGGTCTCGACCCCCAGCGATCGCTCCATCCGCTCCATCACTGCGAATAATTCATCGCCACTCTCAAAAAAATGTATGGTCCGCCGCGTGACTGCAAGCAAGAAATGGATTGATAGAAACAGTCTGCGAAAATGTATCCGGCCCACTTGTGGAGCTACGCTCCTGGCCATGATGAGAATCCGCGCACGT
>Ga0126373_10000298_pt1 | contig 32833 bp, 39 predicted proteins | sample PanSoiMetPlot_11_FD_92545 | JGI IMG/M metagenome (GOLD analysis project Ga0126373, IMG submission 92545) | Tropical forest soil microbial communities from Panama - MetaG Plot_11 | ecosystem: Environmental > Terrestrial > Soil > Tropical forest > Bulk soil | place: Panama | collected 2016-02-17 | reverse complement strand
AGCGCTGCATCCACGGTGTTGTATTCCGGTTGCCCGCCTGCGTCGGGGAAATTGTTTGGCAGCATTCCGCCGTCCACGTAGCGGGCAAACGCGAAAAGAATTTTCCTGGCAATTTCTGGACGGCCTGTTGTGAGGGTCAATCCAGGAAGGGCGATCATCGTGTCGCGGCCCCAATCGCCGAACCAGTGGTAGCCCGCGATGACGGATCTTCCGTCCGCATCGTCAGGCAAACTTCGCTTCACGATAAATTGATCGGCGGAAAGAATGAGTTGGCGGATCCAGCTAGGCGCAGCGGAGGCACCTTGAGGATCGCCTGCCTGCCATTTTGAGCAGAGACTCCTTTCTCGTTCTACGTGTTTGGCAAGTGCTCGCGCGCCATCGAGATCGGCACCGGCGTTGGTCGTGAGCACCAAGGTTACATTCTGCCCGACACTGAGTTCCAGGCTTGTGACAGCCGCTAGCAGGTGGTCCTCGCGATCGTCGAGTCCGCGGTACCTTTCCATTGGCAGGAAACAGTCGCGATGCCATTCATGCTTTGGTTGGAATTTTGCATTGGCGCTGAGGAGGTAAAAAGGAATCGCCGCATCAAAGGCAGTTATCTGCACTCCATTCTGGGCAGCCTCTACATGCATCCGCCAATCTCCCGCGTGTGTGTTGGAATGAAAGTCACGATAGTTGACAAGAGCTTTCACAATGAGACGAAGAGGACCGTTTCCCCTGACCAACGAGTATTGGACGTAAGTAGTGTTCTCGCCCTGTCGCATCCAAATCCGCTTTTCAAGCACGGCATCGGCAACCGCAAATCGCGAGACAGGCGTTGTGCCTTCCAAGCGGAAGCTCTCAATGTTGAGGTAACCTTTCGGCTCAACGGCGCCGCTGGCCCAGCGATTTGTGTCAAGCGCGTAGTCCCTGCCGTCGTAGCTCGCCGTCTCTTCCAGTTTCGCGACTAACTGCGTCCGTCCAACTGGAGGATTAAGCGTTGCGATAAGAAGTCCATGATAACGGCGGGTTAAATCCCCACTAACCGTCCCCGAGGCGTACCCGCCGATGCCGTTGGTGACCAACCATTCCCGCTGCTCGGCAATTTCAAGAGAGCCGCAAATCTCGCGGCCAAATTCAATCTTGGCCTTGCGCGTGGGAGTGGCCAATTCCAGCTCCGCCAACGAACTCGCGCTTCTCTGCGTTGTCGCCATCTTTGAGCCTCTTCGAATTCTAGGTTTGTACACCAATTAAGGGCTTTCGATTATTTAGGCAAACCTGCGCCCGGCTGGTTAACAGCCAGACGGTACAGCCCTGTTTGCGCCGCCAAATAGAGAGTCTTATGGTCTTCCCCGCCCCAGGCGAGATTGTGAGGATGTTCGGGACCAACTATAGTGCCGAGATGTTTCCCTTCCTGGGAAATGATCCATAAACCGCCCGGGCCCGAGAGATACAAATTCCCTTGGACATCAATCTTCATGCCGTCCCAAGCGTCTTCACCGGCCTCCTTCGTTGCGTCGAAAAAGACCTGTCCTTCAGAAAGTGTGCCGTCAGGATGAACTGCGTAGCGCAGGATGACCTTGCGTTTTTCATCCCAGTTGTCGACGTAGAGGTATTTCTCGTCCGGTGAAAAAGCGAGCCCATTGGGCCCCGTCAAATCAGTACTGACGAGCTTGAGCTCCCCGTTAATCAGACAATAGACGCCACTAAAGGGCAGCTCTTTGCGGCGATCGTCGAAGAACTTGGGAAGCCCGAATGGCGGGTCGGTGAAGTACAACGCGCCATCCGAACGATAGACAAGATCATTGGGGCTATTCAATCGCTTGCCTTGGTACCGCTCGGCAAGAACCGTGAGTTGGCCATTTTTCTCAAGGCGCGTAACGCGGCGGTTGCCATGCTCGTTGATTGTGAGGCGCCCAAGAGCATCAAGAGTAAGGCCATTCGAACCGGGTTGCCCGTACTCACCGATGTCCATTCCAGTGTAGCCGCTGTGCGTGCGATAAATTGAGACCCCATCTTCTTCAGACCAACGATATATCGTGTTGTTGTTGGGATCGCTGAAAAGCAAATAGCCTCCATCACGAACCCAGACAGGCCCTTCGGTGAAGAGAAACCCACCACCAAGCTTCTCGATTTTGGCGTCCGGCGAAACGATGGCGTCGAGAGAAGGATCAAAGCGGATAATCTTTGTTTCCACCTCGTGGATGCCAGCAGCACTCTCGGGCTTGTAGAAATCGAGAGTGGCTGATTTCACCCAAATGAAATTTTCTGGACTGCGCGAAACTGGGCCGTTGAAACCGAAGACGGCAATTTGGAATTTCTGACCCGGCTCCGCCTTATGAGTAAGGATGATCTTATTAGGTGCGTTCCAGCCTTTCACGACTGCGCCACCGCTCTGACCGAGGATGGTTGAAAGGTTTCCGTTCACCCAAATTTCAGCGTAATCGTCGATGACGATCTCGAACGAAACAGCCGAGCCAGCAACGGAAAAGTTAGCTACTTTTTCCGGTAGCGTTACGTTGAGGCGGTACCAATTGAAGCTGACCTTTCCGTTGCCGCGCCTCGCGTCCAGAGTCGTAGGATCAATTGCGGGCCAGTGCGAGTCGTCGAAACCGGCAGCACCTGCGTGGGGCGTGTAGTCATAGGTCTTGACCGGAGCATCGGAGGGTTTGAGATCCGGGCCTGGTCCCTTCGAATCGACCTCGACGATCTTCACGTCGCTGTAGCGCCAATCTCCTTTTACGAGTTGCGTTCCTTCTTTTGTTCGCAGATCGACCGTCGCATCAGGACGCCCATATGGCGGGGCTTGGGCGGCCCAATTCTGACCCGAAACGGGCTGAACCCAAAAGAAGAGCGCGGAAAGGAAAGACAGCAATAATTGACGCGCGTGTGCCATCGCCTCTCCTTTCCTCAGCGCACTTTAATGACGTAATAGAGGAATGGGGCCTGAACGTCCTTGAACCAATGAGGCACACCGTTAGGGATGATCATGGCATCGCCTGGGAAGAGGTTTCGCGATTCGCCACCGGTGATTTCGCGGCCACGGATTTCCTCGGCAGCGATCGGCTTACCGTCCACCATGGTTCCACCAGTCACAACCGTGGCGGAGCCCTTCAAGACGTAAAGGATGTCTGTGTCTTTAGTGTGCACTTCAACCATGCCCGGGCCTTCTCGCCGGCTGGTATGGACCATGTAATTGCGACCGCCGCTTCCATCGAAGAGCACGGAACCTTTTGAAAAGCCTTCATCTACTTCGATCTTCGAAAAGTAGCTGACCGGCAAGGTTGAGGTCATCGGTGGGTCGGCACCAAAGCTCTTCGCGGCTTCTGCCCCGGCAATAGCAAGCTCTTCATCCTGGGCCGCGGTCGCCGCTCCGCTAACGCCAACACCGCCGATAATTTGTCCATCCAATACGACAGGAATGCCGCCTTGCAGCGGAGTGAAGAAGGAATCCGGGAGCGCAGCCATCGCTGTCCGCCCCTTATTGATGATTTCCTCAAAGACTTTAGTGGGCTTCTGAAAAAGAACCGCAGTGCGAGCCTTCCCAATGGAAATATTCGCGCCCGCTGCGAACGTGCCGTCGAGCCGTTCCAGCGCCATCAGATTGCCGCCCGCATCCACGACCGCAATCACACCACCGGGGGCTTTCACCTGAGCGGCGTGGGCTTTCACCGCCGCGATCACACGCTCGGCACCATCGAGGGTAAGAGACTTCTTTTCCGCGGTCTGGGCTGAGGCAATCGCTGCAGCCGACAACACCAACAAGAGCATCACGAGGCCGTAGAACAATTTCTTCGGAGTTTTCATTGCAGTTCCCTTTCTTTCTGAGGGCCGCCAGGCTCGTTCACGAGCGGCGACCCCCGCTGTTTGACTTGGCCCCGATTACATGACCGGCGAGCTGAAGGACGCTTCGCCGAGGTTGACTTCCGCAAACGCGCACCAAATCTGCACTTTGGCGACATTCTTGACGTAGGCGGGCAGGACGATTTCCTTCTTGTAATTGCTGCCGATGAACGCCTTGGTCTTGAGTTTGTCGAGCAAATAGACGTTGCCGTCGGAATCGACGACTTGCCAGTGCGGGTCCGGTGTGTCGGGAACGACAAAGTCATCCGACAGCGTCAGGACATTCTTGCCGTCCTTATGGCTGTGGGTGACGGTTCCTTTGTTGGCCTTTGGACCTTGAAACTGCGTTGACGTGTGTGTGCCACTCTGCGCGAATGCACCGGAAGCACCGAGCCCCAGAGCAGTGACGACGAGAGCGACAACCATCACTTTCAGAATGCGAGATATGTTCATTTACCTTCCTCTTCGTTTGAATTTCGACGCGCTCTCTCGAAGCTGAAGTTGAATCGCAAACGATTCATGGGCATGAATGAAACGGGCCCGTTTTCAAGCGTCGAAAGTTCGTCGTGCAGTTCGTGGGATACAAAAAGTTGTGGAATGTTTCAGAGCCAGGGTCAAAAGATTTCTAACATCTTCTGAATCCTTCGTTGACCGGGTGCATCCCATGTGAATTCGCCGACAAATCGTCAGGCGACCAAGCGCACAAATGAGGGCACTCCGATGCAGATCAGTTGCCAGGAAGTTCGGAAAGAATTAGCGAACTACATGGAAGAGGATATTTCACCTGAGCTAAGGGAACGGATCGAACGGCACTTCCTGAAGTGTGACGGCTGTTTTGCGATTTATGATGGTCTGCGCAAAGTCATACGTTTGGTGAACAGCACAGAAATTATCGAACTGCCGGAGGGTTTCAGCGTGCGCCTTTATCGCAAGATAGCGACCAGCTCCGATCTCGAATCCTGAAGGTCGCAATAAAAATCAGCGATACTGGAGCATTTGCCACTGAGTCTCGGCGAAAGAGCAGAAGTTAGCACTTCGCGAACCAGCGTCCTTGCCCGAGACAACCAAGCTTTCACGGCCCCGCCCGCGATTCCCAGAATCCATGCGGTTTCCTCAGTATCGAGATTCTTGACATCTCGAAGGAAAAGCACTTCCCGGTACTTCACTGGCAGCGGCAGAACCGCGTTGCGCAGGGCGTCACCTAGTTCCTTGTTGCGCAGGGCCTTCCGAGCGATATTGCGCCAGTCCGTCCAGTCCAGGCAGTGCTTCTTCGTGGCGTGCGACTCAGGTCTGTTAGTGGCACTCCGCACGAAGACCTTTTCAAAACTCTCTGCGGTAATCGAAATTGTTGTTGTGCGCATATCCATGAGATCGGCACGGCAGCGAGAAGTTTCAATCAAGAAATCAAACCAATTTACTTGCTTCTCAGAAAGTGAAAGCGGGCACTTGAGGCAAGTCTATCGTCTTGAACTCGCGATCAATTGCCGGAGCTCCGCAAATCTGGGCGCCAATGGAAAGGTAGGCACGCAAAAGGCGGGGAGGATTGATACGAAGCACTCCAGGAGTTGGCGCGGTGATCGGAATACTGAATTCAGACCGCGGGCTCGTCTGCAAAGAGGGCGAGACGAGGAATTCCTGGAGGCGCCAGTACATGTCGGAGCCATCCTGTTCACACTGCGAGGTCAAAGATGAGCAGCCGATTAAATATCGTGCTTTGCGCGCAAGCGCATAACTCGCGATTCCGCGCCAGAGCAACGCAAGGACTTCAAGCGACCGATGTCGCTGATGAATGCAAGCCCGGCCTAATTCGATGAGTGAGTCGCGAATCGGTTCGAAGGGAGAAAAATTAAACTCTCGCGCGCTGTAGTATCCGAAGTTCCTTGCAGCGACCTGGCCTGCCTGTAGGCGATAGGTGCCGACAACCTGGCCAGTCAAGCTATGCTCCACTAGAAGGTGGTCACAGACGCCATCGAATTCGTCATTATCCTGGCCATCTTGGTAAGCCGAATCCAGTCCTTCGCCCAATTCCAGATTGAAAACTAGAAACCGCAAGCGGGAAACCGCTTCGAGGTCTGCCTTACACTCAGCAAATCGTAGGCTATAAGCTCCTGACTTTTGCGCTCGCTTCGAGCCTGTTGCTGCTTGCAGTTCAATTCCAGAAGCCCCGGCCAATCCAAATAGTGCAGTTGCCGCTAGGCCTGATTGTTCGGCGACGCTCATGCTGGACAGAAACCTCGCGGGACAACTTATCTGATGACCTAGTACATGGAAAGTTTCAGAAGAATCTGGGCCGTCTCGAGATTTCTGCTGAAACTTTCTGACGGCCAGGTACTCCTACTTACCGACCACGCATTCTCACGCAGAAAACTTAACAGAGGCATGAAATGAATATGACAGTGGCAATCAAGGTTCTCAGCTGGGTCCTGCGGATCATGGCAGCGGTAATTCTGCTGCAAACCCTATTTTTCAAATTCACGGCAGCGCCGGAATCGGTCTACATCTTTACGAAAGTAGGCGCGGAGCCCTGGGGCCGCATCGGCTCGGGAGTCATCGAATTGGTCGCTGCCGTGCTACTTCTCACTCCCCGGTTCAGCTGGCTGGGCTCGGCTATTGCCATCGGCGTTATGGCTGGAGCCATCGTTAGTCACCTTTCGGTTCTGGGGATCGAAGTCCAGGGAGACAAAGGCTTGCTCTTCGCCCTGGCGCTGATTGTGTTTGTCAGCTCTAGCGTCAATTTGTTGATCCATCGCGCAGAGATTCCCTTCATCGGGAGGAGATTGGCATGAGCACAAGTAACGCCGTCCAACTTCTAGACGACTTCGTGATGAAAGGCCGGCGTAGCGTGAGCACGCCAGAGCTCATCGAAGCTGCTCAGGACGTCTTACTCCAGGGCTTGGGGCTCCTGTTCGAGCTGAACGATCACAATTATTCCCATAGTCTAGCCGCGCCGTTTAACGCTTCGGTCGGTCAGCACTATCGCCATGTCCTTGAACATTTTCACAGTCTGATCGTGGGCGTGCGCGCCGACGAGGTCAACTACGACGCCCGTGAGAGGAATCCGCGCATAGAAGGTGAGGTCACGTACGCGAGCATCGCGACTTGCGATGTCCTTCGCGCACTAAAGCGCTATACGGAAGAGACACTCGCTCGTCCTTGCAAGGTCATCAACAGCGTGGGCTACGGGACCTCGAACCCCTCGACATTCGAATCCAATGTGAGCCGTGAGCTCGCTTACTGCGTGGGTCACGCAATTCACCACTATGCCGTCATTCGCCTGATCTGCCACGAGATTGGAATCAGCGTTCCAGTTGAATTCGGTGTGGCCCCGTCAACACTGAAACACATGGCGTCTCTTGCCGCGGATTGAGGTCCCCTAAATGAATTGCTCGTCCTATCAAAGCGGAGGTGTGTCTGCAATCGTCGCCGCGATTGTACTTGGCGCGTTCGTCTCGGAAGACGGAACGACCATTACCGCAGCGGCGCTGGCCGCGACGAGCGTCCTCGATGTTCGGCTGGCTTTTTTGAGTGCCTTTGCGGGGCTCTGGATCGGTGATCTGAGCGTTTACGCTCTGGCGCGCTGGACAAGTCCGGCGATTCGGCGGCACCGTTGGTTCCAACCGTGGTTTGCGAAGACCACAAGTGCGGAAAGCTCACGCGCTAGGAGGAAAGGGCGCTGGAGATTGGCTCTAAGCCGATTCCTTCCTGGAACGCGCCTTCCTGCATATATCGCCGCTGGCCTTGAGCAGATGCCTGTCGCAGCTTTTGCAATGGTCACAGCGATGTCAGCGATGGCGTGGGTCGCTCTTCTGTTTTTCTCGATTCGGCTAGCGCCAGGTCACGCCTCTACCGCAAGTCACCAGTTGGCCGTCCTCGCTCTGGCTGGTCTCGTTTTGGTCACACTCTTGAGCATCTGGAGGCGGTGGAATCCGCAGATATGCCAACGAATCAGCATCAGCTTTCAGCGAATCGTCAAATGGGAATTCTGGCCGGCATGGTTGTTTTATTCGCCGGTAGCACTATTCTGCGCATACTTGGGGATTCGCTACTTCGGATTTTCACTGCCAACGATTGCGAATGTGAACCAAAAGAACGGCGGCATTGTTGGCGAATCAAAGATTGAAATCTTGCGGACACTGATGGAAACCTCACCAGATATTACTTCGGACGCTTATCTGATCCCACCCGGACTCCTTGTTGAGCGAATCGAGTGGGTTCTCAATATCTGCCATCGAAATGAGATTTGCTTCCCCCTTGTCCTCAAGCCAGACACAGCACAGCGTGGGGCTGGATTCAATAAGATCCAATCACTCGGGGAAGCACAACGATATCTTGCCCAGGTATCTGGGCCTGTCGTGCTGCAGAGATACATCGAGGGGCCTAAAGAGGCCGGCATCTTTTACTACCGCTTTCCGAATGAGCGAATAGGGAACATTTTCGGAATCACCAGGAAACAGTTCCCGGTCTTGACGGGTGATGGTAAGCACACGTTGCGGGAATTGATTTCGGCGGATCCGCGAGCGCGTCTCATCGCACCGATTTATCTGAAGAGATTTGGAGCGGAAGCTGAGAGGGTTTTGGGGGTGGCCGAGCGAGTTCGGCTGGTCGAGGCGGGGAACCACCGTCAGGGCTGTATCTTCCTGGATGGAAGCGACTTGCTTACCGAAGAGCTTCGAGCTTGCTTCGATGAGATCAGCCAGAAGATCCCGGGCTTCTACATCGGCCGCTATGACATCCGGTACAGCTCGGATGACGGGCTTCGGCAAGGAAAGGGATTCAAAATCATTGAGCTGAACGGTGCTGCTTCAGAAGCCACAAACATTTATGACAGCGCCAACTCGCTCTGGTCTGCCTATAGGACGCTCTACCAGCAATGGCAACTCGTCTACCAAATCGGCGCGGCCAATCGTCGCCGTGGGCATCGTCCGGCCGCGGTTCTTGCAGTTCTCAGGGACTGGATCGACTTTTCGCGGCGGGCGATGGAGTATCCTATCGCCGACTGACCTATTCGTATGTGTACGTTGACTTTTGTTCCAACCGTTGACGGCTACCTCGCGGGAATGAACCGCGATGAGCTGCTTACCCGGCCTGCGGGACTACCTCCTGAGATCTACGAGCGAGAGGGAATGAAGCTGGTTTACCCGCGCGAGCCTTTCGGTGGAACGTGGATCGCAGCCAACATCCGAGGAAATCTTCTCGCTCTGCTCAATTGGAACGAGATCGACATAGCGGGTTTGGGGGAAAAGCGCCGGACGCGCGGTTTGGTAATTCCGGACGCTATCATAGAAAAGAATGCATCCTCGACTAACGCCCATCTCGATCGGTTGAGCTTAGACGGCGTATTCCCTTTCCGATTGATTGGAGCTTTCCGTAACGAAAGACAGCTGATTGAGTGGCGATGGGATGGCACCCGTATCCAACAGCTCGGATGGGCCTGGGCCCGTAAACACTGGTTTTCATCGAGCCTTTCGGACAGCTGTGCATCAGCAGAGCGAGGCCGAGTCTGTGAGACTGCCGCCCTAGATCTAGAGGTTGGGAATGCGAACTGGCTCAGGAAGCTTCATCGTTCGCATGAGCCCAAGCCAGGACCCTACTCGGTCTGCGTTCATCGGCAGGATGCGGCCACCGTTAGCTATACCGAAGTGGAATGCGACCGCTCGTCCATTTCCATGAGGTACCTCTTTGGAAGTCCGTGCCTGAAAGACAATTTCGACGAACTAGCAACTGTGCACATGAGCAGCTCGCTGGCGGCTCAGCATTTCGGGTAGCTTGTGCTGCATGAAACTTTTGCCCGTTCCGCATCTCTCATACCTCTGAGCATGCAAACACTACCTAAGGCTAAGGAACGACATGAGGGACAAAGTAGTTCTAATTACAGGTGCGAAAGGTGGCCTCGGGTCCTTTGTGACCCAACGTTTTCTTTCTGCTGAGGCAAAAGTTATAGGCTCGTCGAGAAGCATCTCGCAGGATGATTTTCCTCAGCCCAATTTCACTCCTCTTCCCGTCGATTTCACGAAACCCGGGGCTGTCCGTGATGCCGTTGAGTCCATTGTCCGTCGGTTCGGGAGGCTTGATGCGCTGGTGCACGTTCTGGGAGGCTTTGCTGGCGGCCAAACCATCGCTGAAACCGATGACGCAACCTGGGAACAGATGCGGGACCTCAATTTGACCTCGGCGTTTTATGTGCTACGCGCGGCGATCCCTCATTTGAGGAAATCTGGAAGTGGCCGAATCGTGGCAATTGGGAGCCTAACCGCTGTCGAACCGCATGCGGGGCTCGGCGCCTACGTTACCTTCAAAGCCGCCCTCACAACGCTGGTGCGGACAGTTGCTCTTGAAAACAAAGATGCAGGACTGAGCGCAAATGTGGTCTTGCCGGGGACTATGGACACGCCAGCGAATCGCAAATCAATGCCAAGAGCGGATTATTCCAAGTGGGTTCAGCCGGAAAATGTGGCGGACGTCGTTTTGTGGCTCGCAGATGAGCGGGCCGGGCATATCACGGGAAGCACCATTTCGATAGACGCCACCAATGTATGAGGCTATCGCCATTCTGTTCGTTTACGCTCTCTACGCTTACACGGCGCTTGGAGTTGCCTTCGCCCTTGCATTTGTCACGGTTGGCGTGAAGCGGATTGATTCGCAGGCTATCGGCAGCAGCGTCGGATTTCGCGTCCTGATCTTTCCGGGATCGGTGGCGTTCTGGCCTCTGTTGCTTCGCCGATGGGTTTCCGGAAAAGAGGAGCCGCCCGACGAGAGGAACCCGCACCGATGATTCAGCCACTCCGCAAAACCCATCGAGCTATCTTTCTTGTTCTTGCGATTTTGCTTCCCGCTCTTTTTCTCAGCGGCATCGCGTTCCGCCACTCCTGGCCAGGAATCAAGCCGAAGCAAGTTCCAGCGGCACGGGCACGACGATGAGTCATCAATACCAAGCCATAGGCTGGAACCGGCAAAAGCGTTTCTACGACTGGACCGTTATTGCAGGCGTGTTTATCTATGTGGGTTTGTTCGTTCGGCTGAGCGCGTTCCTCTTCCCTTATGCCACAGCAGAAACGATGATCATCCGCGCCGCGGGTTCGGCCGCATTTCTTCTCTTGCATGTAGTTCTATGCATCGGCCCGCTATGCAGGCTCGATTCGCGATTTCTTCCGCTCCTTTACAATCGCCGTCATTTAGGCGTGGTGACTTTTTTGCTTGGCGCCTTTCATGGGGTGTTCGGGATGATTCAATTTCATTCCTTGGGAGACACAGACCCCCTCGTCAGCCTCCTGACCTCAAACCAGAACTTCCAGAGCCTGCCGGACTTTCCCTTCCAGCAATTGGGATTCCTCGCCTTGCTAATTCTGTTTTTGATGGCCGCAACAAGTCATGACTTTTGGCTCAGGAACTTGACTCCACCGGTCTGGAAATCATTGCACATGCTTGTTTACGTCGCCTATGCGCTGTTGATTGGCCACGTAACTCTAGGTGTGTTGCAATCAGAAACTAGTCCGGTGCTTGTGATTGCCACCGCCCTGGGGCTTGCGACAGTGCTGGGTCTGCACGTGGCAGCGGCGCGGCAGGAGCGCAAGGTCGATACTACAAAACCGACCACTGTCCCCAGCGGATTTGTCGATGCCTGTGCCGTCGCTAACATCCCAGAGAAATGCGCAGCAGTTTGCTCGGTCAACGGTGAGCGCGTGGCCGTCTTTAAATACGACGGCAAGATTTCAGCAATCTCGAACGTGTGCCGTCACCAAAACGGCCCTCTCGGAGAGGGGAAGATCATCGACGGCTGCGTGACCTGCCCGTGGCATGGCTATCAGTATTTGCCGGACACCGGCGCATCGCCGCCACCGTTCACCGAAAAGGTTTCAACATTTCAGACCAAGATCGTCAATGGACGTGTGTGGATTCACCAGAAACCTAACCCTCCGGGAACCAGAATCGAGCCTTCTCAGATTCCAGGGTCGGAGGTGCACGCGTGAAAGAGTTTTATGTCGGGTATCTGCCGAACGCGCCTGCGGGCATTGCGAGACGAATTAAGATGCTGATCGCCATGGTCCTGAGCTTGGGCGCAGTTGCGGCTATTACGTTCGCACGTGTTCAAAAGACATTTGCCCCTTCCACCTTTGAATACGGAAAAGAGCGGACATTTGAAGGAATTATCGAAACCCGTCCTTTTCCAGCTCTGGTTATGACAGGTTCTGATGCCACGGATACCCAGGCTAAGCGCTACCTCCTAGTCGCTAGGGGTAAGCACGGTGCCGACAGTCAAGTGGAGCCTTACGCAGGACGAACAGTCCGTCTGCGCGGGACATTAATCTATCGTGATAATCAATCGATGATTGAGCTGGTCAAAGACTCTGTCGTCGTTACTGCCGACACGCGCGAAGTTCCCGCTCCGGTGGCAAGCCTAGGTACCTTCACCCTCACCGGAGAGGTCGTGGACAGCAAGTGCTATTTAGGGGTCATGAATCCTGGGAATGGCAAGGTGCATCGTGACTGTGCGGTACGGTGCCTCAGCGGAGGGATTCCGCCCATCTTCGCAACCAACGACTTCAGGGGCCTCCCGGCGACCTTGCTACTAACCGACGAGGCCGGCAAACCACTACCCAAGCAGGCTTTTCTAAATCTAGTAGCTCAGCCAGTCCGAGTTCGCGGCAAAGTCCTGCAAACCGGCGACACGTTGCTCCTGCAAATTGAGCCCGGGGCGATCTCGCCGCTGCCGTAACAAAGGCCGCCTCCCTTCAATGACGCTTTCTGAATCCGCAGGTTCTGGCTCCGCATCGAATTAGTATCTCTTTATCCGTTTGTTTGATACGTTCGGAGGCTGAGGTCGACCGCATCCGCAGGAGGAGTTCCCTTATGGATGACGTTTATAAAATCAACGTGGCCAAAACGGAGTTTCGAGACGCCTATGAAAGAGGGAACGTGGACCGCCTCCTGTCCGTGTTTAGCCCGAATGGCTTTACGGACATGTCGGAGGGCGGGCCAAGCAAGTACGGGTCCGAAGCGATTGCTACATTGCGCGGCCGGGCAAGGCAGCTGTTTGAGAAGTATACGGTGAAAATGACCCCTATCATCATCCATATAGTCATCACCGGAAGCACGGCCTACGACTACGGCTGGCATGAGTTCACCCTGATGCCGAAGAACGGCGGAGAAATGATTCGGAAACGCCAACGCTATTTCGAGCTGTGGAACAAGGATGAAGCAGGAAACTGGACGATCTCGCTCTTCATTAACAACGCTGATGCTCGCGAGGAACTAAACGGCTTTGTAAGCCACTGGTTTCTAAGCGACGAGAGCCCGGCAGCAGCAACTGGAGGAGCTACTTCCCTTTGATCTTATCGTACAGCCGCTTACTGAATCCTTCCGGCACCTGGTACTCGATTCCGTCCCCCACCAATTTCACGACGTTCCTCGTACCGTCAAGAACCGCCTTGCAATGGGCGCATGTCTTGAAGTGAGCCTCCATGCGCACGCGCACTTCTGCATCGACCTCCCCCTCCAAATAATTGGAGATCTCCTTCCATACCTCCAGGCAGCTTATTTCAATCACTTTCATCAGATACCCAGGGCCTCATTAAGTTTCACTGCGGGCGGGCTACCACGGCCTCACTTTTTCAAATTCCTGCTTGCCGCTGCCCCAGCTTCCGTCTATACCCGGCGTCAAAGCGTCCCGCATCTGCAAGCGCGCTCGCAGGAGCCGGGTCTTTACACTCCCTTCCGTGACACCCAGAACCTGCGCCGTTTCCTGGATGCTCAAGTGCTGGACGTCCCTAAGTATAAGCACTTCCCGATACTTAGGGGGTAGCGAATCTAAAGCCTGTTTGAGTGCGTTTCGCAATTCCGTGCGCTGAAGCTGCTCGGAAGGAATCTCGCGCCAATCGGCAAAATCTTTAGGGAAATACTCGCCCTCCTCATCGGTCTGCTGTTCGTCGAGGGACTCATACAGGTGTCTGCGATCCTTGCGGAGTTTCAAACGCGCTTCGTTAATCGTGATCTGAATTAGCCACGTGCTGAATTTGGATTCGCCACGGAAACGAGGCAAAGCCGTGAGGGCCTTCAAAACTGCCTCCTGTGCGACCTCTTCTGCGTCATGGGCGTTGTTGAGAATTGACATCGCTGCAGTGAAAACGCCACGCTCGCAAGGCTGAACTAGGCGATAAAATGCCTCCTTGTCGCCTCGGCAAACCATCTGAATCAAATCCGCTTCGCTGGTATCCAAGTTCAGTTTCGGCGTACTCATCGGAGCTTTTTTCCTAGCTTAACTTCAACACTCCATTGACCTTAGCCATGTTCCAAGTCCCATTGTTCACTCTGGCGACCGAGGTGACCCAAACCGATAGTGAATGACCTATCAGATGCTACGGACAAATTTCGGTCGCAAGAATTTTCAATTCGTTTAGGCGCTGAACTACAATCCCTTTTTTCAGAGAATTGTATCTGCGTCTGTCACTTCTTGCCCCTTTCTGAATCCCATGCCGCATGAATGAGAGTCACCTCCTGCAGGCTGCAATAAGTGCTCTGCACAAAGGCAAACCCAGTTCCCGTTTCACGGCCACTTCAGCGTTAAGAGCGCACTGGCCCGAATACCTGATGGAATCAGCCGAACTCGGGTTCTTCATGGTTTCGGCGTGTTTCTTCACCACGCTCTTGGAATACCCTGCCTCGCCCATTCCCCAGATGTTGCCAAATGCCTTTTTGCGGCAGGCGCTCAGTGGCGTTGCTATGGCGCTGACCCTGCTTCTACTCATTCACTCGGCATGGGGTAAGCGATCTGGGGCGCATATGAATCCCGCAGTAACACTGATGTTTCTTCGACTAGGAAAAATCGAATCCTGGGACGGCTTTTTCTACGTTCTTTTCCAGTTTGCGGGCGGGCTTAGTGGCGTTGTCTTTTCTTTTCTGGTTATCGGACGGGCGCTTGCTTACCCCAGCGTTAATTTCGCCGCCACTCAACCGGGCATTTGGGGAGCCGGCGCGGCTTTTGTCGCAGAGCTCGTGATTTCATTCCTTCTCGCGACAACGGTTTTGGCTGTCTCAAACCATAAAAGCCTCTCGCGCTTCACACCTTATTTCGCCGCAACTTTGGTCGCAACCTACATAACGTTCGAGGCTCCCTTTTCCGGGATGAGCATGAACCCGGCTCGCACGCTGGGCTCCGCGATTCCTGCTCACGCGTTTCACGCGCTTTGGATTTACTTCACCGCGCCGCCGCTCGCAATGCTCATCGCTGCCGAGGCGTATGTACGAGTGCGTTCGGCACGCGCCGTCTATTGCGCCAAGCTCAATCACCACAACGCTGCGCCTTGTATCTTTCGCTGTCGTTACATGGAGCTTCAAGGAAAATGAATGTCGCTGAGAGAAAGGCAGGGCACATGGCCACGAACAAGCACTACGACATAATCATCATTGGAACGGGCGCTGGCGGAGGCACGCTGGCCTACGCACTAGCGTCGACTGGTAAGAGCATTTTGGTCCTGGAGCGCGGCGATTACGTTAGGCGCGAAAAGGCGAACTGGGATTCGCGCTCCGTCAACGTCGAAGGCAAATATCAAACCAAAGAGGAGTGGCGCGACAAGAACGGAAAGCCGCTCCATCCGCACACGAATTATTACGTCGGTGGAAACACGAAGTTCTACGGCGCGGCCCTGTTCCGCTTGCGGAGGGAAGACTTTGGAGAAATCCGCCATTTCGGCGGGATTTCCCCAGCCTGGCCGATTACCTACGACGAACTTGAACCGTATTACTTGAAGGCCGAGAGGCTCTATCACGTCCACGGCAGGCGGGGAGAAGATCCCACGGAGCCACCCACCAGCGGACCATATCCGCACCCGGCGATCAGCCATGAACCGCGCATCCAGCAACTGAGCGACGACTTCGAGCGCCTCGGTCTAAAGCCGTTTCACACCCCACTGGGCCTGCAAATCAACGAACAGAATCCCCACACAAGCAAATGCATACGTTGCGATACCTGTGACGGCTATCCCTGTCTCGTGGACGCCAAATCCGACGCCCAGACGCTTTGCGTCGATCCCGCGCTGCGCTTTCCCAACGTCACCCTTTTGACGAACACCTACGTTGACCGTCTCGAAACCAGTGGCACCGGACGCGAAGTCTCGAACGTCATCGTGAGCCGGAACGGCGCGAAGGAATCCTTTTCCGCGAGTCTTGTCCTTGTCTCGTGTGGCGCCATCAATTCCGCTGCATTGCTTTTGCGCTCCGCAAGTGACAAGCATCCTCGCGGTCTCGCAAACAGTTCCGACGTCGTGGGCCGCCACTACATGGGTCACGTGAACTCCGTCATGCTGGCTCTTTCCAAGTGTCCGAATCCGACGCTCTATCAAAAGACACTGGCGGTTAACGACTTCTACTTTGGGTCGAAAGATTGGAACTACCCGATGGGCCACTTCTCCTTCGTCGCAAAACTTGACGGCGTTGCCCTTTCCGCCGGTGCACCGGCCATAGCGCCAGGTTGGACACTCGACTTGATGGCGAAACACTCTCTAAGCTTTTGGCTCACCTCGGAGGATCTGCCGGACCCCAACAATCGCGTGACATTGGACCGTGACGGAAGAATTGTTCTCCAGTACACGCCCAACAACGAGAAAGCTCATAAACGCCTCATCGCCAAGTTGAAAGAACTAATGAAGCAACAAACAAAATGTGGTGTGCATGGCCATGCATGCCACGAAGGTTTGTTTGCAAGGAATCTTTTCATTGGTGATCGAATTCCTCTGGCGGGAGTGGCACACCAGAACGGAACAATCCGTTTCGGCAAGGACCCCAAGACGTCGGCACTCGACGTAAATTGCAAAGCGCACGACCTCGACAATCTCTATGTCGTCGATGGGAGTTTCTTCCCATCGAGCGCGGCGGTCAATCCCGCGCTAACCATCATGGCCAATGCTTTACGCGTCGCTGACCACCTTAAAGAGCGCCTTGGCGGTACCGTCGGTTCCGAAGCCGGTCGCCAGCCGGTCGCGCTTGCGGGAGCTCACAATGTCATTTAAGACTCCTCGCAGACTCCTGTTTGTAGCGGCCTTCCTGGCCGTGTTGTTCCAGGCTGGAGTCGTCCAGGGTGCGTCTCCCGCATCGCTCACAACTGGAGCTCAAATTCAGTCTATAGGCCCCATTCTCACAACTGTTGGCGACATGGAACGCTCCATCGATTTCTACTCCAAGGTTCTTACATTCGAGAAGATTTCAGACCGCGAGGTAGACGGCGAGGAGGTGGAACATCTTTTCGGTGTTTTTGGCGCTCGTGTCCGGCTCGTTGACATGAAGCTTGGTGATGAATCCATCGAGCTCGCTCAGTTCCTCGCTCCCCGCGGTCGGCCCATTCCCGTGGATTCGAAGAGCAACGACGTCTGGTTTCAACACATCGCCATCATCGTCAGCGACATGGACCGCGCGTATGCGACCCTCCGTCAAAACAAGATCGAGTACGCTTCTTCCGCGCCGCAACGGCTACCTGACTGGAACAAGAACGCAGGCGGCATCAGGGCTTTCTATTTCAAGGACCCTGACGAGCATCCCGTTGAAATCCTTTGGTTTCCCGAGGGGAAGGGCGATCCCAAGTGGCATCGTCCTAGTGGCCGCCTTTTTCTCGGAATTGATCACACCGCAATCACAGTTTCCGACACGGAAGCGAGCCTCAAGTTCTATCGCGATCTTCTTGGTCTGCGGATTGCCGGAGAGAGCGAGAATTACGGCACAGAGCAGGAGCACCTGAACAACGTGTTCGGTGCGCACCTTCGCATCACTGCCTTGCGAGCGCCCGCCGGCCCTGGAATTGAGCTCCTGGAGTATTTAAGCCCCCGTGATGGACGGCCCTTCCCGCTTGATGAACACGCAAACGATCTCGTGCATCGCGCCACGGTTTTGCTTACACAGGATCCAGACGCAGCAGCCAAGCAAGTAAACGCAGCTCACGCGACATTTGTATCTTCTGGAGTGGTTCTGAATCACACACAAGAGCTTGAATTCACTAGGGCATTTCTCGTGCGTGACCCCGATGGTCATGCGATTGAAATTGCAGGGCGCTGACGCAAACCAGAAGTAGGAGTTTTGTTTTTGACGAACCAGAATGATGCCAATAAAGGGCCAATTCATGACAACGCGGATCGAGAACCACAGGGGCAGCGCGAAAAGTTTGTCAGCGAGCTCATCCATGAGTTCACGAATGCGGTTACCGCAGTAATTGGATACAGCGAGCTGGCTCTTCACGAGATCGAACGCTCTCCTCCGGCTCGGGAGTGGCTGGAGAAGATTAAGAATCACACAAAGCAACTCGCGGCTTTGATTCGCAAGTTGACCGCATTGAGTCCGGGAGCAAAAAGGGCAACAAATGATGAACGCTGAAGAAAAACGCCTCGAAGAGTCCCGCCAGCGCAAAGTGCACTGGAAGCGCTGGGGACCTTATCTCTCGGAACGCCAGTGGGGCACGGTGCGTGAGGATTACAGCCCACATGGCACTGCATGGGACTTCTTTCCTCACGACCACGCGCGCTCACGCACCTATCGCTGGGGCGAGGACGGTATCATGGGCATTTCCGACCGCCACCAGTTGGTTTGTTTTGCATTGGCGATGTGGAACGGGCGTGATCCGATACTCAAGGAACGCCTGTTTGGCTTGACGGGCAGCGAAGGAAATCACGGCGAAGATGTCAAAGAGTACTACTTCTATCTCGACTCGACGCCTACACATTCCTACATGAAGGCGCTTTACAAGTATCCGCAGCAAGAATTTCCGTACCACCAACTTGTCGAAGAAAGTCGCCGCCGTGGGCGGAATGATTTCGAATTCGAACTGCTAGACACGGGGGTCTTCAACGACAACCGCTACTTCGACGTATTCACGGAATACGCCAAGGCCAACCCTGAAGACATTTTGATCAAAATCACGGCGATCAACAGGGGCCCAGCGGAAGCAGATTTGGCGCTGCTTCCCACCATCTGGTTCCGCAATACCTGGTCTTGGGGCCGCGACGACTATCGCCCGTCTTTGCGAGCCGTGCAGCAACTCTCGATCCCGAAAGAGTTCGGCATTCCCGGTTCGGCAGTCATCGAGGTGGACCATCGGCAATACGGAAAGCGCTGGCTTCTCTGTGAAGGTGAGCCGGAACTCCTCTTCACCGAAAACGAAACCAATGCCAGAAAATTATTCGGCAGTGAAAACCGCACACCGTACGTCAAGGACGGAATCAACGACTCTGTCGTACGCGGAGACCGCGGGGCTGTTAGCCCGGAGAGGGCCGGCACGAAAGCTAGCGCGCTCTACCGTCTGCGGCTTTCTCCCGGAGAAGCACAAACTCTTCGTTTGCGCCTGACCACCCAAGAACCCAAAGTGGTTCGCATGTCAGCGCCGCGCCTGGTGATCGCGGACGCCCCAAAGACCGAACTGCTCGGCCAAGGCTTCGAAAGCATTTTCTCCGCCCGACGCAGCGAAGCTGATGAGTTTTATACTAAGCGAGCGCCCAAGGGTCTGTCGGCAGATGCCCACAACATCCAGCGCCAGGCATTCGCCGGCTTGCTCTGGTCCAAGCAGTTCTACCACTTTGACGTGCGCGCTTGGCTCGAAGGGGATCCCGCAGGTCCGCCGCCCCCGGAAACTCGCAGGAAAGGCCGCAACCAGGAATGGGCAAATCTCTACAATGCAGACGTGGTGTCCATGCCGGACAAATGGGAATACCCGTGGTACGCCGCGTGGGACTTGGCATTCCATTGCATTCCGCTCGCACAAGTCGACCCTGATTTCGCGAAGGAACAGCTCACGCTGCTTCTGCGCGAATGGTATATGCACCCGAACGGGCAACTACCCGCCTACGAGTGGGCCTTCGGCGACGTGAATCCACCGGTTCATGCCTGGGCTGTCTGGCGTGTGTACAAAATCGAAAAGCGCGTTCGAGGTGCTGCCGACCGTGACTTCCTGGAAAGCGCATTTCACAAACTTCTTCTCAATTTCACTTGGTGGGTGAATAGAAAAGACGCTGAGGGCATGAACATATTCCAGGGCGGCTTCCTGGGGCTTGACAACATCGGGGTCTTCGACCGCTCTGCTCCCCTTCCGACTGGCGGGCACCTCGAGCAATCTGACGGAACCAGTTGGATGGGCATGTATTGCCTCAACATGTTGGCCATTGCGCTGGAACTCGCCCGCGAAAATTCGGCTTATGAAAACGTAGCCAGCAAATTCTTCGAGCACTTTGTCCACATCGCGCACGCCATGAATGACCGAGGTGGAGAAGGCATTGAACTGTGGGACAAGGAAGACGGTTTCTACTACGACGTCCTTCACCTGCCCAACGGCGAGCGCCACTACCTTAAGGTTCGCTCTTTGGTGGGATTGATCCCCCTGCTGGCCGTCGAAACTCTCGAACAGGACATCTTTGATCGCTTACCTAGCTTTAAGCGCCGCATGCAGTGGTTCATCGACAATCATCCGGATGTGCCAAACCATATCGAGACGCAACAAACTTCGGCCCGCGGCACACGACGACTGCTTTCGTTGGTAAACTGTGCGCAACTCCAAAGCGCCCTCCGTTACATGCTCGACGAGGCCGAATTTCTCTCGCCCCACGGCATCCGCGGTATTTCTCGCTTCCATAAAGACAGTCCCTACGTGATGCGCGTAAATGGCAGCGAGCATCGCGTCGACTATGAACCGGCTGAATCTTCCACCGGCCTCTTTGGAGGCAACTCCAACTGGCGCGGGCCGGTGTGGTTTCCGATCAATTTTCTTTTGATTGAAGCGCTGCAAAAATTTCACTACTTCTACGGCGACACCCTCATGGTCGATTTGCCGACAGGTTCCGGGCAGCAGGCTTCTTTGTGGCAGGCCGCGTCAGAAATTTCACGCCGGCTCGCCCGCATTTTCCTACGTTCGACCGACGGCAAGCGTCCCGTCTTCGGGGGCCTTGAAGTTTTTCAGAATGACCCGCACTGGCGCGACTTCGTCTATTTCCACGAGTACTTTCACGGAGACAATGGCGCAGGTATCGGCGCGAGTCATCAGACCGGCTGGACCGGCCTGGTTGCCAAGCTCATTGAACAGAGCGGCGACGGAATGTAATTTTGCCTCAACAATTTTCCAGCAAGAATTCTGAGGAGAGAGCGATGCAATCAATGACAGAGACACGAAGCAGTGGAATCGGAACGAACCGCGAGTTGGTGAAGGCCGTCGCTGTGATTCCCGGCAAGGCGAATACGATCCATCTGCGCGAAGTCCCAAAGCCGAAGGTGGAAGATGCCCCGGGCGGTCGAGGAGTCTTGATCAAAATTTTGCGGGTCGGCGTCGATGGTACCGACAAGGAGATTAACGCTGCCGAGTACGGTGCAGCTCCGGCTGGCGACGACTATCTGATAATCGGCCACGAAAGCTTTGGACGTATCGAGGCCGTAGGACCGAATGTCACCGAGTTCAAGGCGGGAGACTACGTTTCCTTAACGGTTCGCCGTCCCGGCTCAAGTATTTACGACCAGATCGGTACATACGACATGACTACCGACGACACCTACTTCGAACGAGGAATTAATCTCCGCCACGGTTTCCTAACGGAGTATGCCGTTGACGAGCCCGAATACATCATCCGTGTGCCGGAGAACTTGAAGGAAGTTGGGGTTCTCATGGAGCCGATGAGCGTGGCACAAAAAGCCATTGAACAAGCCTACCGAATTCAACAGCGGCTCCGCGTCTGGAAACCCAAACGCGCTGCCGTCCTTGGCGCGAGCACACTCGGACTCCTTTCGGCTCTCGTCTTGCGTCTCCGCAGCCTCGACGTCACGACGTTTGGCAACACTATGCCGCCTTTCCTGAATTCGCAGCTTCTCGAAGAATTAGGTGCCCGTTACATCAGCACCAAAGAGATGTCTCTAACACAAGCCTCCGCACAATACGGTCCCTTCGACCTGATTCTGGAAGGCACGGGCTACTCGCCACTCGTTTTCGAAGCAATGAATGTTCTCGCGAAGAACGGGGTCCTTGCTATGGTCAGCGTCACAGGCGGGTCACGCCAGATCGAAGTTCCCGCTGACAAGATCAACCTCGGCTTCGTCCTGGGGAACAAAGTTGCCTTTGGCAGCGTGAGCGCCAACCGCGAATATTTTGAATCAGGAGTCAAAGACCTCTCCACTGCCGAACTTCAATATCCCGGTTGGCTGAAAAAACTGCTCACCCATCCGGTGAAGGGCCTAGAGAACTACGCCGAGATGATTCGCCTGCTCACCGAAACCAAGGGCGCGATCAAGGTTTACTGCGACGTAGCCGCAATGGAGGGCGCTCAGGCTGCCGTAGCCGCGAGCTAAACCAAATAGGTTTCTGTGGAGGCGAGGAAATTCTCCGATGATCTTGGATCGAAGGGTCACGGTCTTTGGTGCGTACGGGCACACTGGACGCTTTGTTGTGGCCGAGTTGCAGGACCGTGGATGGACGCCCATTCTTTCCGGCCGCGATCCTGAAAAGTTGAGTCTCCTGGCAACCGCGTATCCCAAGCTCGAGGTCCGTCCGGCTTCCATCGATTCACCGGCATCGCTCGACTGCGCGCTCGCCGGCGCCGCGGTTGTCATAAATTGTGCCGGCCCGTTTCTAGATACCACCACACCGGTAATTGAAGCCGCGTTGCGTGCCGGTATTCGCTATTTGGATGTGACTCCAGAACAGCGCGCTGTTCTGGCCGCTTTCGACCGATTTGCTGACCCAGCCATCTACGCTATTAGCGCACCAATTGTCGTGGAGGCAAGCCAGCGTATTGTGACAGGTCGGGCCAAGAAGAGGGGCGTCGTCGCCGCTGGTGAGGCCTTCGATGCGCGAGAGTTTCTGGATTCGCTCCACCCAACGCATCTCTCGATTACGATGCAGTGACGCCGCTCTCGCAGCGCGCCAGAGACACGAAGCAGCAGATCCCCTTATTTGTGCTCGCGTTGGCGAGCCGCATAGGCTGCAACTTTCAATCGATTCCCACATAGCCGCATGCTGCACCAGCGCCGCGTCCCCTTCTTACTAGTGTCGTGGAAGTGCAGCACGCAACGAGCACATTTGCGGACACGCTTGTGATCGACCATAGTGAACAGTGTCGCTCCGCTGTATGCCAATGGCGCAAACAAGTCCTCAAGTTCACGTACTTCGAACCACAACTCAGCCAAAAGTGCGCTTCCATTCGCCTTCAACTTCGTCCGCATAGGGTGATCCGCCAGTAGAATGTTCAGATCGCCTATCGTGGACCCCCTAATTGCGCGACCATGTTCCCATGAAAGAATCTCAGCCCTCAGTTTTTCACGCAGTTCCCACATGGCCTCGGTCGTCTTCTGGGCTCTGGCCGTTCCTCCCCATTGCCGCTCAAGACTGGCGACCTCCCCCGGCCTTAGCAGCTCAGCCGCCTGGAACCATCGTAGGACAGCGCCGAAGTCTGTGAGCAATTCCACCGTCTCTCCATCCTGTACTGGGCGCGTGTTCACGAAGTCGACCACCACCTCGTTCCCAACGAAAAGGAAGCCATCCTTCCAATCGGACTCGTCTATTGCCTTTCGCATGCCAATATCCTGTCCAAATATAACACCGATAATGAAACTTTTTATCGGTTAGCACATCAGATGACCTGGAAGCGTAAACGTAGCTGAACAGCACCTCGTCAGACCGAGCTTCCAAATCTCATAAGGAGACCTAAATGACCAGCTATAAGCATGCCGTCGTCGACGGCAGCAAGATTTTCTACCGCGAAGCAGGGCCGAAAGGAGGCCCAGCAATTCTTTTGCTGCACGGATTCCCGACCTCCTCGCACATGTTTCGCAACCTCATCCCTGCTCTGGCAGACAGCTACCATGTCATCGCTCCCGACCTGCCTGGCTTCGGTTTTTCCGATGCTCCGGACCGGAAGCGCTTCCGCTATACGTTTGAGAACTTGACCAAGGCAATCGACGGCTTTACCCAATCGATCGGCCTTTCGCGCTTTGCGATTTACGTCTTCGATTACGGTGCGCCGGTCGGACTACGGCTAGCGCTGGCTCATCCCGAGCGGATCACCGCCATCATCTCGCAAAACGGAAACGCCTATCAGGAAGGCCTGAGCGAGGGCTGGAACCCAATACAGAAATATTGGAAGGAGCCAACGCCGGAGAACCGCGCTGCGTTGCGCGATTTTCTAAAGCCGGACGCGACCAAGTGGCAGTACGTCCACGGCGTCCAGGATGAGGCCCTAGTGGCACCGGAGGCCTATCAACTTGACTCCGCACTCCTTGCGCGCTCCGGAAACGATGAGATCCAACTCGACCTGTTTCTCGACTACGCGAGCAACGTCGCCTTGTATCCGAAATTCCAGGAATACTTCCGCTCGAAGCGGACTCCTTTGTTGGCTGTGTGGGGGAAGAATGACCCGTTCTTTCTGCCCCCTGGTGCAGAAGCGTTCAAGCGCGACAACCCAAGCGCCGAGGTGCGTTTTTACGATACGGGTCACTTCGCATTGGAAACGCACCATCGCGAGATTGCCGGTGCCATTCGTGACTTCCTTGGTCGTCAACTCGCCTCGAAAGCCGCGGCTGCGTAGGCCGAGCCAAGCGACCAGGAATTTTGGCGTGGGGCGTGCGTTTCTGCATCAGCGCGCCCCATGTAAGCCAGAGATTCCAAGAACACTGGAGCAAATCAGGAAAAGGAAATCATGAACAATCCAAGAACAACGATTACCGCAGTTCTGGTGCACGCAGCCTGGGCTGACGGCTCAAGTTGGAACAAAGTGACTGAGAGGTTGCAAAGGAAGGGTTTCAACGTCGTGGCTGCCCAGATCTCGCTGACTTCCCTTAGTGATGATGTGGCGGCCTTGCGGAAAGTACTTCAACGGGAAAAGGGTCCGATCGTCTTGGCGGGGCACTCCTATGGTGGAGCTGTAATTACCGCGGCGGCTTTCGGCAATCCCAACGTGAAGGCCCTTGTGTATATCGCAGCGGTTGTACCGGACGAGGGAGAAACCGTAGGCGATGTGTTCCATCGCGTATCGCCTCACCCTAGCGCGCCAAAACTTCAGCCCGACGCTGACGGGTTTCTCTGGCTGACCGTGGACGCTTTCCGGAGCGCCGTGGCCCCAGATGCTTCGGCATCAGAGACCGCTCTGATGGCGGCGACGCAAAAGCCGATTGCGTTGAAATGCCTCGGAGAACAAATGACCAAACCGGCTTGGAGAGAAAAACCGAGTTGGTTTCTCATTGCGGAAAAGGACCGCATGGTTTCTCCGGAAACGCAGCAATTCACGGCAAGCAGGATGAAGTCCAAGGTTGTTTCTTTGCCTGTGGATCATACTCCGCTGGCTTCAAAGCCGGACGCGGTCGTCGATCTGATCACCGCCGCGGCGATCAACACGTAAATCCAGTTTCGCTGGCACCGCCGATCACGCTTTCCGGGCCCGCTCCCAGGTACGCGGCGCGAGGTGGTTGCTCTGCAAGAAGTTTGTTGGAGAGAGACATACGGTTACTAGGAGAGAAACGTGCGCCCGATCAGAGGTTTCACGCCAAGAACATCAAAGTAGTTCCCCGAAACGATGCCCGCCCACACAGGCTTTATTGCAGGTCAAAAAAGTTGGCCACCCCCTGCTCAGGTCGATACGATAAGGCTAAGATGAAGATCTATTTTGGCTTCACGGTGGCGGGAAACCGCAGCTCCTTAGAGGCAGCTCGACAAATTGTGGGCCTACTCGTGAAGTTGGGGCACGAGGTTTTGACGCGTCATCTGGTCCGAGATGACGCTTGGGAAGCGGACCAGCGCATTGCACCTCTAGAGGTGTACGAGCGAGATATGAAGTGGCTCGAGCAGTGCGATCTCTTCATGGCGGAAGTCTCCGGTTCCTCATTCGGAGTAGGATTCGAGACAGGCTATCTTTTGGGAGCAACCAAAAAGAAAGTTGTGCTTTTCTTTCGACGAGATGCTGAGAAGACGATATCTCGCATCATAACGGGCGTTGCGCATCCTAACTGCACTGTGGTGCCGTATTCGCAAGTCGAGGAAGTCGAGACTTGGATCAAGACCAGTCTCTCCCGCTACCAACCCAGTAAGTCCCGTTGACGTGAGAGGACAAATCGATTTCCCGTGCGAGCTCGGTTGCTCAGTTCGGAGATACTGCACTCATCGTGCGCTGACTGCCGTCGACTCAACCCTGACTTTCGGAGCCCAGCGTCTGAGGAGCCACAGGAAGAGGCGCGTTCTTAGAGGAACTCTCCGTCGCTCCGGCGGAACCGCGAGGGACGCGCCGGAGTGTTTCCCAATACTCCAGCCTATCGCTTTCAGGTGCTGCTCGGCAAAGTCCCTCGGTGCCGCTTCTAGCGGAGTGGCAAGCGTGTCGTTCCAGCGGTTGAGAAAAGCCATGAAGGCGATGGTGGCGACGATCTCGATGATTTGGTCTTCATCGAAGTACTGGCGAAGCGCGGCAAAATGCATATCGCTCACAGCAGTAGGCACCTCAGCAGCGGCCTGTGCGAATCGCAGGGCAGCGCATTCCGCCTCGTTAAATTCCGGACTGGTTTCGAACCGCCAAGCCTCTTGCACTCTACGCACTGACACTCCGCGCGGTGCCGCAAGATTCGCACAATGAGCGGTGCAGTATTGGCAACCGGCCGAGCGGCTTACGATGTACATGATTAAGCTCTTCAACCCGGAGTCGATTCGAGTTGGTCGCGCCACAACCACTGCGGAAAGCTGCGCGAACGCCGCGAAAAGATCGGGGTCGCGCGCCATGATCAGCATGCTGTTGGGAATGAAACCCAGGATCGCCTCGGTAATCTCGAAGACGGTCTCGAAATCCTTGCAGTTGTTGCGCTCCAACGGAGAAATGCTCGCCATGTATCCTTCACCTCGTTAGCTGCGGTGCTTGCGAATCTTCACCGTGCGCGGATTCTGAGCGCTACTTGTGTTGAATAGACTTGGGAGATCGGTGGAGGTCGAGCGGCTCAACCCTAACCTCCCATTTCACGGGTGCGGACGTAGGTGGATAGCAAATCGTCGCGTTGCACGCCTGATATTGCAACTCACCAGCAATCGAAACTGTATTCGCCGACCCGAGCAAGGCTCGGACACCAGCTCCTACTTTCGAGACCGGTATAGTGATGTCCTGCGTGATTCGGAACTTGCCTTCGAACACGGGCACTTGCTCTTTGATGGCCTGCAAGTACAGGGTCTTAAAACCCGGATAGATGGCAGGCGCGGGTTCGATTCCTCCGGATGCGTGCAACACAAGCTGAATCGGTTTGTACCCCTTGACACCTGGAGAGTAGACATGAACGTCAGGCGGGAGCTCAACATCCGCGATGAGGGTTAGCCGGCTGCCGGGTACAACTATGCGATCAGATTGCGAAAGAGTGAACCGGAGGTGGGGAGCTTCGAGGCTCTGGCTTACCTCCTGGGTCAGTTCAGGGAAGAGCTTCGCGATAACGTTGTTCGCCGTGAAGCGGTTCGTGTACTTGGCTTCGAAATACTTCTCGCGAATAATGCCGCTGTCATCGATGGAGAAAAATCCGGGATGCGCCATCCCCTTGTTCATGCCCTTGGCTTCTGCATTGAGAACGTTAAAGCTGCGAATGACCTTGGAACCCGAATCGGCTAGCAGCGGAAACTCAATATTGTGCCGCTTCGCAAAGTCCAAGAGGATAGCTGGACTATCGTAGCTAATGGCAGCCAACTTGATCCCCTGCTTCTCGAATCTTTCTTTGGCGTTTTGCAGCTGCACGAGCTGCGCTTTGCAGAAAGGTCACCAGTCGGCGGACCGGAGGAACAGCAGAACCGTCCCTTTTGAGCCTTTTAGTGTCTCGTTGGACTGTTCGTGGCCGAACTGATCTTTGAGCGCGAATGCGGGCGCCGGTTGGCCGATCTCCAACCCGATCGCCGGAGCGACACTATCGGCGGCCGCGGGCTTTTCTTGCCCGCTCGTAGAAGCGAGCAGTCCGATATGAGAAAGAATGATGGATAGCAGCACGCGAAGCGGCACTAGTCTTAATTGCGTCACAGGGTTACCCTGCAGTCCTTCAAGATACCTCATGTCTTTTCGAGGCAGCCGAAAACGGCTCGCGGTAACGCTTCAAGAACGTAGGTCTTCAACTGCAAGCCTCATCTCGCCCTACTTCAGCATCTTGACTTCTTGAACGCTGACCGTGCCCTTGTCCATGTCGGTCGTAGCCTTCACTTGGACGTGGTGCCCCTGGTGGTCCGCCAAAGTCTGGGGATTTTCAATCGTCCAAACCTTGTTGTCCCCGTCGGTCACCAGGACGAGCTTAGCTCCCTGGGTGACGTGCTCCTTGTTTGAGCACTTCTTCTCTCCGTGAGCCGCGCACTCCGAATCGCTCACCCAACCTTTCAGGACTTTGGGTTTTGACATCTCATGAGACATTTTGTCCTTCGACATGTTGTCTTGGCTCATCGACTCGTGTTTCATAGAATCACTCTGGGCCTGTTGCTGCGGTGCAGCAACACTTAGAGCCGCCACGGATGTCAGAAACACAACGAAACCAGCGCTCACTATCTTTTTCATAGAATCGCCTTCTCCTTTGGATTTGTGCTCGCACGCCGATGGGTCAAACCACCGGCGCCCTTCAGATGAGCGTGCCCTTGCGAAGTTACACTTCCAAGGTTCGCTAAAAGGCTGTCAGCGAGGATGGATACGTTGGTGGGCATAAACCTCGGCAATGATCAGAAACCAAGAAGCAGCGGCCGAAAGCAGGCCGAACGCGATCACCCATTTCTCCCGCTTTGTGAGAGGGACTCTTCGCCATTGTGACTCACGCCGGTTGCGAAGACGCCATCCGTTCCAAAGTACGTATAGCGTTGTCGTAGCCAAGGCGGCTGAAACATATCGCAGGGCCAGACGAACGGGATCGGAATGAATTAAAGAGGATCCTCCCGCAGTTGCTGCGCTTGTGATTCCCAGCGCTAGCTTTATGGAGTTCATGGCAACCAGGAAAGCGCAGATTCCCTGGATTGTAGCGCTGGTCAGAGCAGCGAAGGACAGCCTCATCTCGCTGTTAAGCTTTTGCCTCTGACCCAACAGAAAATCATTCCCCTGATTCTTTGTCGGTTCTTGCAAGACACACACCTCGGGTCGGTAGATGCAGGTCTTCACCAAAAGTTACAGGCGTACTCGAATTGATTTCGTCTTTCCGAAGGGTTGTTAAGAATTTGTTAACTCTTCGAGCCTGGCGTAACCATTTGGGGCGGTGCTCATCTGTGGCTCGTCGCGAACACAGGTTCGCGCATTCTACCAAATGCGAGGTGAACAGATGCGCTTTCGGCTGCTTATGGCTGCCTTATCTTTCTCAACTTTGCTGTCGTTTGTACCGCTTGCCTCCGCGGAGTCACGCGAGGGCGCCGTATACGTTGCCAGCAACGAAGCAACGGGAAACAGAATTCTTCAATTCCTGCGGGATGAGCACGGGGTTCTGACAGCGGCAGGCTCTTTCAGCACGGGGGGACTCGGAACTGGCAGCGGACTAGGGAATCAGGGCGGCGTCGTCTTTACCGATAATGGGGAATGGCTTCTTGTCATCAACGCGGGGAGCGACGATATCTCAGTCTTCGCTGTTGATTCCGACTCCGATTCTCTGCGACTGGTGGACCGAAGGGCATCGGCAGGCCGGCGCCCCATCAGCATCGCAACGAAGCACGGACTCGTCTACGTACTGAACGCAGGCGGAGCTGTCGGCGCGGCGGACAACGTTAGCGGGTTCCGATTGAGCCGGCGCGGCCGGTTAGTGCCGATCCCGGGCTCCACCGCGCCTTTGAGCGCCAAAAACGTGGGACCAGCAGAGGTTCATTTCGGGCTAGACGACGATGCCCTGTTTGTCACCGAGAAAAATACGAATCGCATCGACGTGTTTCAGTTGGATGAAGCTGGGGCGATCCATTCATCACAGACTTTTTCCTCGACGGGCGTGACACCTTTTGGCTTCGCTGTGAGTCGCGGCGCCGATGCCATCTTGGTTTCGAATGCAGCGGGTGGTGCGGCGAACGCAAGCTCTCTGACCTCGTACCGTTTCGACGATGGGTTGCTGAGCGTTCTAGCAGGCCCTGCTCCGACCGACCAATCTGCGGCGTGCTGGGTGGTGACGACGCGCAGCGGCCGCTTTGCATACACCACCAATACCGGCAGTGCTTCGGTCTCTGGGTACGCCATCGCCACCGATGGCACTCCAACTCTGCTGAACAGCGATGGCATCACAGCGGTCACGGGTAAGGGTCCAATCGATGCAGGTTTTTCCTTCCGTGATCAATTCCTGTTCGTGCTGAATTCCGGAGACACCAGCATCAGTGCGTTTTCGGTTCGAGGCGACGGCAGTTTGTCTGCCGTAGGAACTACGACTGGACTACCTCCGGCATCCAACGGCCTGGCGGCGCGCTAAAACCGTCTTGCCCAAGGGCGGCGGGCTGTCCCGCCGCCCTCACACCTCTGTAACCTTTGCCAGCCCAATGAATCTCTCTCCTAAGGACCATACGCATCTCCCGTGCCAGATCTCCTCGCAGACAGGAAGAACAGAGAATTCGAGCTCATAGACCGTGTTTTAGGTGGTCATCACGAGAGTTTCTACGAGCTGATTTCTCCTTACGAGCACCGCGTATTTATGACTGCCTATGACATTTTGCAAGTGGCGGCCGACGCCGAGGAGGTGGCTCAAGAAGCATTCCTGAAGGCTTTTCGGAGCTTACGCAGTTTTCGTCGTGAAGCCCAGTTCTCGACCTGGCTCCTGCGCATTACCGCCAATGAAGCGCGCATGCGCTTGCGGAAACGCAGGGAGGTTTCTCTTGATTCCCTTTCCCCCAATCACGAAGAGACCGACTACACTCCCATTCTTCTCGCGGATTGGCGAGAGATTCCCGGCGAAGCTCTTCTCCGCGAAGAAACCCGGCGATTGCTGCGGGAATCCATTGCCGCTCTGCCAGAAAACTATCGCGAGATCATTACGCTCCGTGATGTCAACGGACTGAGCACTGCGGAGACCGCCGAAATTCTCGGCCTGAGCCAAGGTAATGCAAAAGTTCGCCTGTTGCGGGCTCGTATCATGCTCCGCGACTTGTTCATAGAGCGGCTCCGTAGCAAAACCAAGCGTCGTCTATCGAGGGAGGCAGCGCCATGAAGCTGGATTGCAAACACATCTGGCGTGAACTCTCGAACTACCTGGATGGTGAGATTTCGCCTGACCTGCGGCGGGACATCGAGGCTCATGTCACGCAGTGCCGGCACTGCGCGGCCTTGCTCGACAGCACACACAACCTCATCGTGCTGATCGCAGACGAACGGCGCCTTGAACTGCCAGTGGGTTTCAGTGGACGCCTCCGGAAGAGGCTTGAAAAAGAACTCGCCACGTCTAGACTTGACTAACCGTCTCTCAGGTTGCTCCGCTTGCCCGCCCCGACAGGATAGTCCCATTGCCAACTGGAGAGCTGCGCATCGGCTGGATGTCCGTTCATGAGGACCCGTGCGGTTCCTTCGCTGTCGCAGTCGGCTTTCTGAAACATTGCGAATTGATTGGCAAACACGGTTTCGTACTTGTGAACCGCTGTCTTGATGTGCCAGCGGGCGAAATCTCCGCGATAGGTGCGCGAGAACGTTCCGGCGCCAAAGCCACCGACCGGGGCGCCTTGCCAGTAGCCGTCGTCGATGTCGGACGTTGTTCTTAACCGCGGCAGATGTTTTCTCATCGGCTCAGCGACCGCCGCTTTTTTCCGGCTGTTTCGGCGCTGCGCCTGACAACCAGTACTGGTTGAAGCCGACATACTCTGACGGGAGGTAAGCAAGGATGGTCCGCCGCAGTTCGAGCATATCCACGCTGCCGAGTTTTTTATAGAGGAGCTTGCCGCCGGGGTCGATCAGCACGGTATAGGGCACAGCGGAATCCCAAGCAGGGTCGAATGCCATCTGCAACGCTGTGGTGTCGTTCGACGCAAAAAGGAGATTGCGGCTGGTGGCGTGCTTCCTTTCAAGCATTTTGGTCACGCCGGTCTTTTCGTCGGGCATGTTCGCCGATACCGTGACCAATTCGAGGTCGCGATCCTTGTACATCTGAAGGGTGTCCTGGAAATCGGAAAACTCGTCAATGCAGGAGCCACACCACGTGGCCCAGAAGCTCACCAGAATCATGTGCTTGGTTGGATTCGCGCGCAGCTTCTTCAGATCGTCCGCCGTGGCCATTTCCAGCTTTACCGGTTCTTCCTCAATCTTGCGAAGCGCTTCAACGCGGGAAGCGGACTTTTCCTGCCATTTCGTCGAGCAGCCAAAGACGCCGGTGTGTTTCACAGGCACTTCGCGATTCGCAAGAATGGCTTCGATCGCATTGCGCGCGTCCTGGGTCTTGACCAACTCCTTGCGGTAGCTATTGTCAAAGCGGCCCTCGTAGCGCAGCTTGCGCTGCTTATCGAACACAAAAACGTGGGGAGTTGCCTGCGGTCCGTAGGCGCGCGTTACGGATTGCGTTTCGCCATCGTAGAGGTAGGGGTAGTGGAGCTGCTTATATTCGACGCGGATTTTCATCTCCTCGAGGCTGTCGCTCATGTCGGAGGAGTCCAGCTCATCAATGCGAATGGCCTTTGGATCGTTTGGCTGAATTGCGACTACGACAACGCCGCGGCCCTGATAGTCCTCTTCCAATTGCTGGATGCGCTGTTCGTACATTTGCGCGATCGGGCAATGATTGCAGGTGAACACGACAGCAAGGACAGGGCTCGCGGGGTAGTCCGAAAGCTTGTGGATTTTTCCATCCACTCCCGGGAGAGAGAAATCCGGAGCGGATGAGCCGATCGCAAGAATCGGGTGATTCGTCTGACCAAACGTCGCGACGGCCAGGAAGCAGGGGAAAACCAGTCGCCACATCTCTTGCTACCTCCTTGCAAAACTCCAATAAATCCAGCCTACTCGCTCGCGGCCTCGGCCTTGCTGGCGACCCTAGCATGCTGTGCTGCAGACTGCGACGGGACCGGGCGAGGTGTCACGTCCGCGGTCACCAGTCCCATCGCCCATTTGATCGCTTCGACGTACATCTTCTGGATGCGCGGGTCGTCCCAATT
>Ga0126373_10000297_pt1 | contig 32982 bp, 32 predicted proteins | sample PanSoiMetPlot_11_FD_92545 | JGI IMG/M metagenome (GOLD analysis project Ga0126373, IMG submission 92545) | Tropical forest soil microbial communities from Panama - MetaG Plot_11 | ecosystem: Environmental > Terrestrial > Soil > Tropical forest > Bulk soil | place: Panama | collected 2016-02-17 | reverse complement strand
TCGCCGAAGCGCTCGGCGCGAATGACTTGCGCGTACATCTCCTTCGGTACGTGGCCGATTGGAGGCACTTCGCCGATCTCGTAGCGGTCCATCTTGCTCATGCTTGATCAGTTGTCACCCGCGCCAGCGCATCGAGACCGCGACGGGTGGGCTCCGGTCGGATTTCCGATTGCGGGCGTCAAAGGGGCGACGCAACTAGCTACCTGTTTGTTGAGCATTTGACAATAAGTACCTTCCAGCCGTTAGGCTGAATGCCTCGGCCCGAGGTTCGGTTGACGCGTGCCATGAATTCCATAATAAACGGTCTCACCCCGGCCCGTTGGCGCCAAATGAAACCGCGTTGCGCCTCTTCAACGTGGCGCCGCATGAGGAGCCGGCTAATATCTGGAGTCGCCAAAAGAAGCCAGGCTAATTCCTATGGCGGAGCGAAGAATCGAACACGGCCACTATTTCGAGGATTTCCAGGTCGGCCACGTCTTCAAGCATCACTGGGGCCGCACCATCACCGACGGCGACAACAGCTTCTTCACCTCAATCACGATGAACTTCAACCCCATCTACTTTAATCGCGTGTACGCGCAGAGCCTCGGCTTCAAGGGCGTCGTCGTCAATCACATGCTCGTGATGAACGTCGTGTTCGGGCTCTCCGTCGAAGATCTCAGCGAGCGCGCGATCGCCCACCTCGGTTACGAGCAGATGAAATTCGGCGAGATTGTTTATCCGGGCGACACCATCACCTCCGAGTCCGTGGTGCTCTCCAAGCGCGATACCTCGCGGCCCGATCGCGGCGTCGTCAAGTTCCGCACCACGGGCCACAACCACCGCGGCGACAAGGTGCTCGAGTACGAGCGCCCAGTGCTGATCCGCAAACGCAATCCCGCTTAGGAGCATTCACGATGCCGGTTGTCAGTCCCGAGCACGAGGAGATCCGCCGCTCGGTCCGCGAGTTCGTCGAAGCCGAAGTCAAGCCTATCGCCAACGACCTCGACCGCAACAACCAGGAAATCCCCGAGCACGTGCTGAAGAAGATGGCTGAGCTCGGCTACTTCGGCATCATCTTCCCTGAGGAACAGGGCGGGATGGGCCTGGATTACATCGCGATGGCGATCGTTACCGAAGAACTGTCGCGCGGATGGCTCTCCGTCGGTTCCGTGATGACCCGCAACGTCATCACCGGCACGCTGATCGCTGCCAACGGCACCGAAGAGCAGAAGCGGCACTTCATGCCGAAGATCGCGCGCGGCGAGATCTTGACTGCGGCGGCCTTCACCGAGCCCGACTCGGGCAGCGATACTGCCTCGTTCAAAACGCGCGCGGTGAAGCAGGGCGACGGCTACCTCATCAAAGGATCGAAGATGTGGTGCACATTCGCCAATCGCGCGCAGATGCTGACGGTCATGACGCGCACCGACCCGGACGTCTCGAAGCGCCATCGCGGACTCTCGCTCATCCTGTTCGAGAAGGAGCCCGGCGACAACTTCATGCCGCCGCAGCTCACCGGCTCGGCGATTCCGACCATCGGCTACCACGGGATGCGAAGTTATGCGCTGCAGTTCGATGATGCATATGCGCCCAAGGAGAATCTGATCGGTGGTCAGGAGGGCAGGGGCTTCTACCAGCTCATGTCGTCCTACGAGGCCGCCCGCATCCAGACTGCCGCGCGCGGAGTCGGCGTTGCGCAGGCGGCCTTCGAATGTGCGGTGAAATATTCCAAGCAGCGCACGCAGTTCGGCCAGCCAATCGGCGATTTTCAGGTGATCCGCCACAAGCTTGCGCACATGGCGGTCGAAATCGAGGCCGCGCGCCAGCTCTGTTATTACGCGGCCGCGCAGAAGGATACCGGCAAGCGCAGCGACTACGAGGCCGGCCTCGCCAAGGCGTTCGCGGCCGAAATGGCCGAACGGGTGACGCGCGAAGCGATGCAGGTCCATGGCGGCTACGGCTATTCGATGGAGTTCGAGGCGCAGCGCTTCTGGCGCGACGCGCGCGTGCTGTCGATCTTCGAAGGCACCAGCGAAATCCAGTACGAGGTCATTGGGCGGCGCATCATGGAGCAGAACTGATGGCAATCACGAGCGACGGCAGCTACTTCGAGGACTTCATGGTTGGCGATACGCTGATTCATCAGCGCGGCCGCACCATCACCGAGGCCGACAATCACAATTTCACTTCGCTGGTCATGAACACGGCCGAGCTGCACTACAATCAGGATCTAATCGACAAGAATCCCGGCGCTTACGTCGGCGCTAAACTCCTGGTGTACGGCGGCGTCGTGCTGGCGTTCACCGTTGGCCTCGCGTCGGAAGATACCAGCGAAAATGCGATCGCCGAGCTCGAGATGGACAACGGCAAGCACACCAATCCCGTTTTCCACGGCGATACGATCTACGCCGAATCGACGGTGCTCGAAAAACGCGACGCCGATCGCCCCGACGCCGGCATCGTGAAGTTCAAGCTGGTCGGCAAGAAGCCCGACGGCACGGTGGTGGTCGAGATCGAGCGCACCGTGCTCATAAAACGCAAATCGCACTACGCAAATACCGGCGTCTGATCGTCGACGCGACGCCGAACTGGAGAGAAATAATCATGTTCGTTCTCGACAAGGGGCAACGTTTCGTCATCCCGCGCACCGAGATGACCTATCCCGGCCATAACCTCAAGCTGCATCAGAACGCCGCCGACGCGCAGAAGTCGCCCGTCGACCACGTGATGGCCGATTTCGAAGACGCCTGTCCCTACGAATTCAAGGGCGAGAAGAGCCGCAAGGTGATGGTCGAGGCGATGAACACGCTCGACTTCGGCAAGAAGGTCGTCACGATTCGCCCCAACAATATCCATTCGAAGTTCTTCAAGGGCGACATGGAAGCGATCATGCTCGGCGCGCCCAACCGCTTCCACGGGATCATGCTGCCGAAGACGCGCGGGCCGGAGGAAATCCGCGAGGTGTCCAAGCAGCTCGACGATCTCGAAAAACGCGGTGGATGGAAGTATCGCGTGCAGATCGAGTCGTTGGTCGAAACCCCGCACGCGCTGATCAAGGCCTACGATATCGCGACGGCCTCCGACCGGATGTGCGGGCTCGTGTTCGGCATCGCCGACTACGCCGCCAACCTCGGTATCCGCGAGATCGTCGAGCATCAGAACGAGAATTTTCATTACTCGAAGCAGGCCGTCGTTGTGGCGGCAAAGGCCGCCGGGTTGCACGCCGTGGACAACGTTTTTCTTCGCCTCTGGCGCAAGGAAGATTCACCCGAGCGCGTGAAGGAACTCCAGGGTCAGCTCCGCGCGAAGAATGAAGGCGCTGCGAATCTCGGCATGGACGGCACCTGGGTGATTCATCCGCAGCAGGCCGAGATCGCCAACGCCTGCTACACGCCGAGCCAGCAACAGATCGACGAGGCGCGCCGCGTGGTGAAGCTATACCACGAGAAGGGCGGAGGCTCGATGGCGGATCCCAAGTCGGGCGAGATGATCGATGAGGCGACAATCAAGATCGCGCTGATGGATCTCGCGAAGGGCACGCAGGCCGGGATGGTATCGGATGCGGAGCTTCGCGAATGGTCGGCGAAGAGCCGCGATATCACCGGCTACGACATCCTCGAGCTGATGCGCCGCGTCGCATAACGAGAAGCCCTATCGCGGGCGGGTTCGCGAGCGAGTTATGATGCGATGCCTTGGGTGCTCGCATCGCGATTGAGAGTGCGTGGAGCTTCGACTGGCTCATGGCATTCGGATTGAGTCTCGTCGCCGCACTATGGCTTCCAGAACCGGCGCGCGCAGATCTTAGCCAGCGCTACTTTGTCGGCAACTTCCTCGGCTACACTGCCGAACCCTACGACTACATCTCTCTTTCGGGGTCGACGAGCCGCGGCGCCGATTCGGGCCTTCTCTACCTCGAGAAGATGGTCTCGCCAGTATCCAGTTTCTCTTTGTCGGCAAGCATCCAGCACTATGGCGGGAACGAACACGCGACTGGATGGGATAACCTGGATTTCTCCTACAAGTGGGCAATCCTGAAGTTTGATAGTGCCGACTTTTTGCTGTCGCTCGGACCCAACCTCGAGGTGCCGAGCGGCGACGAGAGTATCGGCGCGAGCCCATATACGAAGGTGGGTGCGGACTTGCTATTTGAAAAGGGACTGGTCGAGGTGCCGGACGGGCTGGCGGCGCTGCGCGCGTTTCAGTTTGAGGGCGACTACTTCTGGGACGCGAGCGTTCGAGGTCCGAGCGAGAACTTGCTATTCACGAGTACCGAAATTGAGTATTCGATTGGCTATCTCGACCAGTACGTAACCGGCTACCAAGTGAACCAGTTCCTTAGTCACCTGACTCCACATCTGGACTTCCAGTACTCGCAGTATCTAAGCACGCGCGATAACTCGGCGGCGCCGGATTTCGAGCTGACGCCGGCGGTCGCATGGATCAACCGCATCTTCGAAATAAACCTGGGGGTGCAAATCGGCCTGAACCACAGCTCGACGGCCACGGGCAACGTGGGCTTCGTTTGGCTGTTTGGCGTGTCGTTCGACGAGGTGTGGCCGGCGCTCGGTTGGACGCCGTTTTGATGGCCGCGTGGCGCTAAAACGAGGGCACTGAGCGTTCCCTGGTCGCCTCGCGATGCTGCGGCTCGCCCCGGATGACAGACGGCGCGAGATTGGGTGACGGTTACGGAACGGGAGCGACGTTGAGCAGGCCGGCCGCCTCGTCGAAGCCGAGCATGAGGTTCAAATTTTGAATCGCCTGGCCTGCGGCTCCCTTGCCGAGATTGTCGATCGCCGTGATCACGAGCAGTGTGCCGGTGCGGCGATCGAGCATATAGGCAATCTCGCAGAAGTTGGTCGCGCGCACGTTCTTGATTTCCGGCAACTCACCCGGCTTCATGATGCGGACGAAGCGCGACTTCGCGAAGCTCGCTTCGAATGCCGCCGCGACATCGGCTTCGGTCGTGCCGGCGCGCGGGCGCATGAAAATTGACGACAGGATTCCGCGCGTGACCGGCAGCAGATGCGGCACGAACAGGATCGCGACGTCGCGGCCGAGAGCCATGCTGATCTGTTGCTCCATCTCGGGCGTATGCCGATGCTTGCCGACATTGTAGGCGCGGAAGTTCTCGTTGACCTCGGCGTAGAGCTGCTCGATTGCGGCGGTGCGGCGCGCGCCGGTCGTGCCGGATTTGGAATCGACAATGATCGATGAGGGTTCAATAAGGTCGCGCTTGATGAGCGGCAGTAGCGCGAGCAGCGCCGCCGTCGGGAAGCACCCGGGATTCGCTACCAGTTTCGCTTCGCGAATCTGTGCGCGATGGAACTCGGTTAGACCGTAAACGGCTTCCTTCAACAGCCCCGGCGCGGGATGATCGACTCCGTAGGTCGTACGATATTGCGCCGGATCGGTAAGGCGGAAGTCCGCAGAAAAGTCGATTACCTTAACGCCGTCCTTTGCCAGTTGTGCAACCATCGAGGTGCCGACTTTCTCTGGTAAGCACGACAGCACGACGTCGGCGCGGCCGCGCAGCAGATCGCTGCGCAACTCCTCGAAAGGCGGCAGATCGACACCCGCTAGGTGACGATAAACGTCGGCGACCTCGCGCCCGGCGTAATGTTCGGAGGTGAGGACGCTTAGCTCGACAAAAGGGTGACCGGATAGGATCCGGACCGCCTCGATTCCAGAATAGCCCGAAGCCCCAACCACGCCCACTCTGACTTTGTCGTGCGAAGCCATCAGGGATAGCGCCTTTCGTGTAAGGGTTTACGCGACCGAAATCCAACTATCATGAATCTGCAAGCAAAGCCACTTAAGCGTGTTGCCGTGAACTATTTGGTGTCGAATTCGAACACCATCTCGCTCGGCGCGCTGGATGGATCGTGCCCGAGCTTTTCGATATAGAGCCGCACAACTTCGTCGGCCGGATGCTCAGTATGCATGGCTTCGAGCTCCGACTTCGCGCTCGTCGCGGCCCCGCTATGAATCAAGTCTAGCACCGACGCAAAACGGCGATAGAAGGCGGGATCGCCGCCGTCACCCTCGTGCGCCGCCACTTCGACCACCGGCACGAGCTGCTCCTTGCCCTTGACCTTCACGAGGCCGAGCTCGCGCGCGATGTACTTGCCGCGCGAATCGATGAGCGTCTGCCGGCTCGCGAGCAGATGCACCTTGAAGTGGCGCGTGAGACCCTCGAGCCGCGACGCGAGGTTTACCGTGTCTCCGATCACTGAGTAGTCGAAGCGATTCGCGCCGCCGAAGTTGCCGACGATCGCCTCGCCGGTCGCGATGCCGATGCCGATATCGATGTCCTTGAAGCGCGGGTCGTTCTTCTGCAGCGCGCGCAACTCGGAGAGCATGGCGAGCGCCGCGTCGATAGCAGCGCCAGCCTGATTCGGCACCGCGACGGGCGCGCCCCAGAACGCCATGATTCCGTCGCCGCGGATCTTGTCGACCACGCCGCCGCTCTCGAGGATGCGATCGGTCATCTTGGTCATGTAGTCGTTGAGCAGCGCAACCAGGGCGGCGGGGTCGGTCTTCTCGGAGAGGCCGGTGTAGTTGACGATGTCGGCAAAAAGGATCGTCATGACGCGGCGCTCGCCGCCGAGTTTCAAACCCTCGGGCTTGGCCACCAGTGATTCGATAACTTCAGGATGCAGGTAATGCTCGAAGGCGTGGCGAAGATGGCGCTTCTCGCGGCCCTCGGTCGCGTAGCGGTAGCTGACCAGTGCGAGGTATGTGAGCCAGAGGGTCAAGAGCGGAAAGACCACACCGATCAGCTCGCCGGTCATGTCGAGCCGGTATTGTGCGAAGGCGAAGTATCCGATGCCGAGCACGATTGCCGCGATCAGCGAGCTGACCGCGGAAACAGTGCCGGCGGCAATCGCAATCGCAATCCCCACGACTGCGCCACCCATGACTTCGACAGTCGGCTCGCGCGGCTTGAAGACGAAATCACCCTTCAGGACGTTATCGATCGCGGTCGCGTGAATTTCAACGCGCGGCGTCTCACCGCTCACGGGAGTAACTCCGCGATCGCCGAGCCCCGTCGCCGTCATCCCGATAAGAACAATCTTGCCCTTCAAAGCCTCGATCGCGACCTTGCGGTTGATGATATCCGCGATGCTCTGGTGTGGAATCGTGCCGGGAGCGCCGCGATAACGGAGCATCATGTGCCCACCCAGGTCCACCGGAATCGCTTCGCCGTCGACTTGCACGCCCTGAATGCCAAACTGATCCATGCGGAGGATCAATTGCGAATCATTGGTCGCGGCGCGGGCCACCGCGAGGAACATTGGCACGCAGAATTGCCGATCGAACGGAATCACCGTTAGCTCGGTGCGAATCGCGCCGTCGAGGTCGTGATCGATATTGACGAAGGCGATCGACTTGGCAGCCTGGTTGAGCGCTGGAATCGGCGGCAGATACTCGCTGGCGAAGATCAGCGGCGGCATCTTGTTGTCGCCGCGCATCACGAGGTTGTAAGCGAGTGGACCAGGGTCGCGAATCTTCGACAGCGTTCCCACTACGTGCGACGAGGGAGTGATTTTGGTGCCGGCCGGGGAAAGGGTCTCGAAGAAGTAGGGCAGAATTGTTTCGCCCTGCGCCTTGATCGCCGCGGCGAGGGCCTGGTCGCCGCTCGTGCCGACCGCCGTTTCGATCGCGGCGGGCGCGAGCTTCAGCGCCTTCAGGTTTTCTGCTATTCCCGAACGCTCGATGTCAGTCTCGTCGCGCTCGCTGAACATCACGTCGGAAGCTATGATCGCGACCTGGTAGTAGTCCTTGAGTGTGGTGATAAGCTTCGCCCACGTCGCGCGCGGCCACACCCACTGCCCAAGCTCGTCGATCGAGTTGTCATCGATCGCAGCAATAACGACCGCGCCGGTAGGCGGCATGACCTTGCCGGTGTACATGCGGAGGTCGGAAACCTTGAGCTCAAGAAACTCGAACGCGTCGGGTACGCGGGATCGCGCGATGAAAAGGAGGACCACGACCAGCAGGCCAAGTGCGATGGTTCTCCTGTGACCGCGAACGCGGACCATCGTGGCCAGCCTGGTTACTTTCGACGATGCCATCGCGGATGGCCGAGATTAGCGCGCCGGGCGCTGACGCGCTAACCGCCGGAATGATCGGATAGCGCGCGCCGCGGGCCGAACAGAAACGAGGCGCGAGGAAGAAGTCCTTGCGCCCGGGGCGAACAGATTCGAATCGCACTTAGCGCTTTGAGTACTGCGGCCGTTTGCGCGCCTTGTGATGACCGTATTTTTTGCGCTCAACCTCGCGCGAGTCGCGCGTGAGCATCCCGTTCTTGCGCAGCGCGGGGCGCATCGCGTCTGACGCGGCGACCAGCGCACGCGAGATGCCGTGGCGGAGCGCGTCGGCCTGCGCCGCGGTGCCGCCGCCCTCGACATTAGCAAGGACATCGTATTGGCCCGTGGTCTCGGTTACCTCGAACGGCTCGAGGATGCGCATGCGGGAAGTGTCACGCGGAAAGTAATCGTCGAGGGTGCGCTGGTTGATCGTGATCGTGCCGGAGCCGGGCAGGAGCCGGACGCGGGCTACGGCGGACTTGCGCCGCCCGGTGCTCCAGATGATGTTCTTCTTTTCTGGCATCTGAGTTCCGTGTCGTTTGATCAGATGGCGATGGGCTGGGGCTTTTGCGCCGCGTGTGGATGATCGGCGCCGCGATAAATCTTAAGCTTCAGGAAAAGCTGGCGGCCAAGGCGACTCTTCGGCAGCATTCCGCGCACCGCCATCTCGATCAACCGCTCGGGTTTGCCGCTCAGGAGCTTGCCCGCAGTCGTCGAGTGCACACCGCCCGGATATTCGGTATGGCGATGGTAGACCTTGTCGGCGGCTTTGGCCCCGGTGAGTTTGATCTTGTCAGCGTTGATGACGACGACGAAGTCGCCCACGTCCTGGTGCGGGGTGTAGTCGGGGCGATGCTTGCCGCGCAGCATGCTGGCGGCGCGCGAGGCGACGCGACCAAGCGGTCGATCGGTGGCGTCGATGAGGAGCCACCTGCGATCGCGGAGCGCGCTCTCGCGCGAGACGCTCCTCGTTTGTTGGGTCAATTTCAATTTCCTGCACCCAGGCTTGTTTTTTGGCGGGGCCGATGGGATTTGAACCCACGACTTCCGACGTGACAGGCCGGCGTTCTAACCGGGCTGAACTACGACCCCGCCTGAACCATCCTTTGTTGCATTTTCCAGCTCGCGGAGCAACCAAACCGTCTTCGGCGCCTCATTTACCGAGCACGAGCGGGTGCGCGTCGCCCAGTTACATTTGACGATTCGGACGCGGCAGTCATTAAATCCAAAAATCCTAATTTAAATTCTAAATTCGTCGAAATTCATCGTAAGCGATGTAATCTTGCCTTGGTTCCGGTGCTCAAATATCCTGAGGCTCAGTCTCGAGAACCTCGCCTTAACTTTAGCCGCGGAAGCGACACTTAAGAACGCCTCGCTGCTGCTATGTGGATCGTTCGACTCGCGCTGCGTCGGCCGCTTTCGGTGGCCGTCATGGCACTCCTGATGCTCGTCCTGGGAGTGCTTTCGTTCTCCCTGATGAACGTCGACATTTTTCCGTCGATCGACTTGCCTGTCGTGCTGGTGGTGTGGAACTACCCGGGTTTGTCGGCCTTCGACACCGAGCGGCGGATCGTGTTCATCAGCGAGCGCGCCTACTCGACGACCGTCAACGGTATCGACCATATTGAGTCTGAGTCGATCAACGGCCTCGGCATCCTGAAGGTCTACTTCCAGCCGGGCAGCGACCTTGGCGCCGCGATCGCCCAGATCAACGCGGTCTCGGAAACGATCCTGACCAACCTGCCGCGCGGTATCGAGCCGCCGCAGATCATCTCGTACAACGCGGCGAACGTGCCGGTTGCGCAACTCAACGTGTTCAGCCAAACGCTGACTACGACCCGGCTCTTCGACTATGGGTTGAACTTTATCCGCATTCAGCTCTTTACGATCCCCGGATTTTCGTCGCCCGCGCCACTCGGCGGCGTGAGCCGGCAGGTCGAGGTCAACCTGCATCCGACCGAGCTCTACGCCAACGGCCTTTCCGCCTTTGACGTCGGCAACGCGCTCGATGCGACCAATGTGGTTATCCCGTCAGGCACCGCCAAGATGGGTAACTATGAGGACAACGTCGACATCAATATGAGCGTACCGAAGGTCAAGGACTTCAACGCGCTGCCGATCAAGGTGCAGAACGGCGTGCCGGTATTTCTTGGCGACGTGGCGCCCGTCACGGATACACATCCGCCGCAGACCAACGTGGTGCGGGTCGATGGTTCGCAGGCGACCTACCTAATGGTCATCAAGCACGCCGACGCGTCGACGCTCAAGGTCGTGGACGCCGTGAAAGCGAAGATTCCTTTAATCCTTGCGACCGCACCGAAGGGCCTCCAAGTATCGCTCACCTTCGACCAGTCGCAGTTCGTGCGCGCCGCGTTGTGGGATGTCGTGCAGGAGGCGGTCACTGCGGCGTTCCTGGTTGCGTTGATGGTCCTGCTCTTCCTTGGCTCGCCGCGCAGCATGTTGATCGTTATCACGTCGATTCCGCTGTCGATCCTGACCGCGATCGTCGCGCTGAAGCTGACGGGACAGACGATCAACACGATGACGCTCGGCGGCATCGCGCTCGCGGTCGGTATGCTGGTGGACGATGCGACAGTGGAAATCGAGAACATCCACCGCAACCAGGCGATGCACAAGCCACTGCTGGTGGCGATCCTGGACGGCGCGCATCAGATCGCGACGCCGACCTTCGTCGGCACGTTGTCGATATGTATCGTTTTCTTCCCGGTCGTGCTGCTGACTGGCGTGGCGCGATTTCTCTTCACTCCGCTCGCGCTCGCGGTCGTGTTTGCGATGCTCACGTCGTACCTGCTGTCGCGGACGCTGGTGCCGACGATGGCCCGCTATCTGTTGCCGTCGGAGCATGAAGAGCATCTTGGGAATTCGCTATCGGAGCGTGCGATTCGAGGGTTCGATAACCGCTTCAATCGGCTCCGCGATCACTATCGCGACATGCTCGCCAAGTTCATCGCGAAGCGCACCTTTTCCCTCATCTGCGTTGCGGTGCTGATCCTGCTATCGACGGTGCTGTTCAAAGTGGTCGGCGAGGATTTCTTTCCGAAAGTCGACGCCGGCATGATGCGCCTTCACCTGCGCGCGCCGACCGGCACTCGAATCGAACATACCGAGCTCATTGTCGATGACGTCGAGCGCGCGATTCGCAAGATCATTCCGCCCAACGAGCTCGAAGGGATCAGCGATAATATCGGTTTGCCGCTCTCGTACGATCTCGCGTTCTACCAGACCGACAGCATTGGGCCGATGGACTGCGATATCCTGATCCAGCTCAAGCCAAAGCATCATCCGACCGCAATGTACGAGGACCGTATCCGCACGGCGCTCGAAGCGCAGTTCCCTAACGTGACTTCGTACTTTCAGGCGGCGGACATTGTGAGTCAGGTGCTGAACTTCGGCTTGCCGGCCGCGATCGACGCGCAGATCAACGGCAACGACCTGAACAAGGATTATCAAATCGCGGCGCGCCTCGCGGATCGGATGCAGCGCATCCCGGGCATCAGCGATTTGCGCATCGCGGAGCCGCTCGACTACCCATCGTACAAGGTCGATGTCGATCGCTCGAAGGCGCTCGAGATGGGCATCACGCAACAGCAGGTCGCCTCGAGTCTGCTCTCGTCGCTAAGCGGTGCGGCGCTGCTGCAGCCGAACTTCTGGCTCGATCCCGTGAGCGGCGTTAACTACCAGGTTGTGGCGCAGGCGCCGCAGCACATGATCGATTCGATCGCCGCCCTTTCCAACATTCCGCTGAGTACGCCGTCACTCGACGGCACGCAGGGTCAGCCGCAGCTTCTGGGCAATGTGGCTCAGGTGCATCGCGACATCGACCCCGCAGTCGTTGCGCACTACACGGTGCAGCGCGTGATCGACGTCGACTGCGCGGTGACGGGACGTGACCTCGGCAGCACCGCGGCCGCAGTGCAACGCGAGATCGGCAAGCTCGGCAAGTTGCCGGCTGGTACCCAGGTCGTGATCCGCGGTCAGAGCCAGGCGATGAATGAATCGTTCCGTACGCTCGGCGAGGGCATCGTGCTTGCGATCATCCTCGTCTACCTGTTGATGGTTGCAAACTTTCAGTCATGGCTCGAGCCATTCATCATCATGATGGCGGTGCCGGGCGCGCTCGCGGGTGTGCTCTGGATGCTGGTGATCACCGGCACGACGATAAACGTCGAGTCGCTGATGGGCGCGATTATGGCGGTCGGTGTCGGCGTCGCCAACGGCAACCTGCTGATCACATTCGCCAACGAGCTGCGCGAGCAGGGTTACAATCCGGTTGCGGCGGCGGTCGAGGCCGGGCGTATCCGCTTTCGCCCGATCATCATGACCGCGCTCGCGATGATCCTCGGCATGCTGCCGATGGCGCTCGCGCTCGGCTCGGGTTCGGAACAGAACGCGCCGCTTGGCCGCGCAGTGATCGGCGGTCTCATGGCGGCGACGACGATGACGCTGTTCGTCGTGCCGGCAGTCTACTCAATCTTCAGCCGGAGCCTGTTGGGCAAGCACGAGCGCGACGCTGAGATCGACGCCATCGGTCTGCCGGGCGCCTGACACAATTTTGGATATGGAAGAAGACCCGAGAAATTTCGAGGTTACGCCGCCAGGCAAGGCGTTCTACGTCGGCTGGGTCGGTGCAATCATTCTGATTTTGATTGCGACCGCGGGGCTCGTGCTGGCGCGCGATTTGTGGATCGGCAGGCAAACGTCCAACCTTGAGCAGGCCGCCGACTTGGGACCGCACGTGCTGGTTGCGCAAGTCGGCCAGACCATGGCCCAGCGCGACATCTCGCTGCCCGCGACCATTCGCGGCTACAACGAAACCCAGGTCTACGCGAAGATTCCCGGTTACATCAGCAAAATCTTCGTGGACAAGGGCGATCGCATTCGCAAGGACGAAGTGATTGCGCTGATCGAGTCCCGCGAGCTCGATCAACAGGTTGCCAACGCTTTGGCGACCTACCGGCTCGCGCTCGTGACCGACAAGCGCAACCAGATTCTCGTTCACCAGGGAGTTGTGCCGCAGCAGACCGCAGACAACACCCATCTCACGATGCTCGCAGACAAGGCAGCGTGGGAGCAGCTCGTCTCCGAGCAGGGTTATAAAACGATGCGCGCGCCGTTCGATGGGATCGTGACCGAGCGATTAGTCGATCCAGGCCATCTGATTCCCGAATCGACCGCGGGTGCGGCCGCGACCGGCGCTGCGGTGATTTCGGCAGCGACGCTCAAGCCCGTGCGCATCTTCGCCTACGTGCCGCAGAACATTTCGCCGTTCATTAAAAATGGCGACCGCGCTTCGATCACGGTTGTTGAATATCCCGGCCGTACCTTCGAGGGAACGGTGACGCGTCATCCCGACGCGCTGTCGACCGATACTCGTACGATGCTGGTCGAGGTCGACATGCCTAACGTCGACACCGCGCTCTTGCCCGGGATGTATGGTACTGCGCACTTCGTGGTATCGGTCGCGGGCGGCACGCCGATGGTGCCCGACGACGCGCTGGTTTTCCGCGACGGCAAGGTCTACGTGCCGATCGTGCGCGACAATCGTCTGCATCTCGCAGAGGTCGCGCTCGGTTACGATAACGGACAGCAAATCGAAATCACCAAGGGGATCAGCGGCAGCGATATGGTTGCGATCAACGTCGGGCAGGCGGCGCGTGACGGCGAAGCGGTCCAGCCGGTACACGACGATACCACACGCTGATCAACCTTCAGCGTGCAGCGCAGCCGCTGCATTGGCCGAGGGCTGAACTTCATCTAAAGTCGTCATCGAGCCGATGGCGCACGAAGTCTCAGCGATCGCTTCGCCCGAGCCCTGGGCTGGCGATATCCTCACGAATTTCGTTGCGAGAGCGTGCAGGAATCCGGTCTGGATAACTGCCACCGCGATCTTCGTTTTCGCGACCGCGTTCTTTCTTCATTTCTGGTTAACGGCACGAAGCGACCTGGCGAATATCAAAGCTGACGGCCAGCACGTTTCATCTTTCGACCAGCAGGTAAAGCTCGTGAAGGAGCTTGGGTGCGACGTTTCGTCCACCTGGGATTCGGTCAGCAGTGCGCTGAATGCTTACGACTCGCTGGACGCAGCCCGGCTCGGCTCTCCGGGTTACGCGGCGCGAGTCCACACCGCTTTCAGGTTGGGACGCGTGGCTATTTGGCGGGTTGACGAAGCTATCAGAAAAGTCAAATGGGCAGATCTGACCGATCCCACGATCGGACAAGTTAAAGCGCTCGACAGCAGAGAACTGTTCAATTTCAAGGACGACCTTCGGGTCCGGCACGCGCTGCTACTTGCGGAGTTGTCGCGCAACCCCGCCGCGATCGTTCAAGCCCATTGGGCCTTCAGCCAGCAGCTTAACTCGAGTGCGCGTACCGAGTTCGAAGTCAGCGTTGCGCAGGCGAAGCTGGGGGCGGACCTTGCCGCCGAGGAAGCGGAAAACCGGGCCGCGCTCGTGGGCGTTGGCCATCGCGCGATGGGGCTGCTCATGGACTTTTCGATCGCGATCGCGTGCGTGGTTTTTGTAGCCTGCTATCTCGTGGCTATCAGGATTGGCCTGGTTCGCTCGGCGCGAAAAATCTTCCCGCCGTGGCATTCTGGGACGTAAGTGCGCAAGCTGCCCAATGGCTAGACTGCCGCGAAGCGGCGATTGCTGAGCGGCCACGGCTCGGCGCGATTGATCGCGTCAAGCACCTGCTCCGGTTCGTCGACCATCGTCCACATCCTGCCGTGCCTCTCGTCCATGAAGCGGCGATCGATGCAGCTCAGCAGCAACTCGTGGCACTTATCGTAGAAGCCCATCGTGTTGACCATCACGATCGGGCCGCCATAAAGGCCGAGCCGCTTCCACGCCATCGCCTCGAACAACTCCTCGAGCGTGCCGCATCCGCCGGGCAGCGCGACGACGGCGTCGACCTCGGCGATCATCAACTTCTTCCGCTCATGCATGTCTTGGACCAGGATCAATTCGGTGAGGCGCTGATGACCCCATTCGATGTCATACATGAAGCGGGGCAACACGCCGATCACGCGACCGCCTTCTTCCAGCACGCCGTCTGCGAGATGCCCCATGGAGCCGTTGGTGCCGCCGCCGTAGACGGTCGTGATGTGATTGCGGGCCAGCACGCGGCCGAGGCGACGCGCCGCATCATGATAAATGGGATCGCAGAAACGGCTCGATGCGCAGTAGACGCAGACTTGCTTGATCGGCATGGGCAGATCGTAACTGGTCGTGCCGCGCCTTCAAAGACAAGCCGCGGATGAACGTCAATTCTTCGGTCCGATCGTTTCGCGAAGCAGCGCGAGAGTGCGCGTGCGCGCGAGTTCAGTCGCCGCCTCGTGGAACACTGGGCGCGCATCATTGGCGAAGCCGTGACCTGCATTGGGATAGACATAGAAGGAGGCCTTGGCGTGGTGCGCGAGCGCGGCCCGAGTCTTTTCTCGTGCCTCGGCGGGGATCGAGGTATCGATCTCGCCGTAGTGAAACATGATCGGACACCTGATGCACTTCGCATCGTCGAGAATCTGATCGACGCCGCCGCCGTAGTACGCGACCGCGACGTCGACATCGGTTTGCGCCGCCGCGCGGTAGGCGAGATTGCCGCCGAGACAGTAGCCGACTACGCCCGCCTGCCCCGTGCAATCGGGGCGCGCCCGCAATGTGCTCAGCGTCGTGGCCAGATCCTTCACCGCGAGGTCGAAGTTGAACTTGGGCCGCATCGCGCGCGCTCGCTGCGCCTCCTCGGGCGTGTAGCCCGCTTCGAAATGCGGTTCGATGCGCCAGAACATATCAGGCGCGATTGCGACGTATCCCTCTTTGGCCCAGCGGTCGGTGACGTCACGGATATGAGAATTCACGCCGAAGATTTCCTGGATCACGATTAAACCAGGGCCGCGACCGGGCGCGGGCTTCGCGAGGTATGCCTCGAATTTGTCGCCGTCAGAGGCGTTGATTGTGATGAACTCTCCCATCTGAATCGCGTGCGGAGCGCACGCCTCCTTGGTGTTTTCAGTCAATCTTTGCCGGCGCTCTCAGCCCATCGCGCCATCAAGCGATTGGACGGAACGCTCTTCTCATCGATCGCCTTGCGCGCCGTATCGATGCCGGTGGTCGGCAGACTCTTCGGATCGAGTGCACCCACCTGCACCAGGGCGCTGGCGGAATCCCAGTAGATATGTTCGTGCGCGACCTTGTCTCCGCGGAACTTGATGATCACGACCAACGGAACCTCGACCCATTTTCCGGTCGGGGCGATGCCGGGCAGAAGAAAGTCTACCTCCTGGCTGTGTGTGAAGCAGAACAGAACCTCGTCCACCACGGAATCTGGTCCGATAGTGCGGGAGATCGGAATCAGCTTGGTGTCCTTTGGCAGCCCTGGGATGAAGTGATGCTTGTAGAAGCGGTAGAGTTCGCGCTTGCCGATCCCGCCGGTGAGCGTCGGGATGTGATTGACGTACGGCTCGTCGACCATCGTCGCCATCGTGGCGTCGACGTCTCGGAGCGCAAATTCGCAGTCGCCGTGCCTTTCCCACATGGCGTTGAGATCATGACGCGGGCCCAGATACGTGCGCAGAAGACCAATCGAGCGTGAGCGCGCGACCTGCGCCGAGATCCGATCATACGAATCACGACGGCGGTCGCTGAATCCGTGATCGGCGCCGCGGTAGACGAAGAACTCGGCACCGTCATGAGCGGCGAAGGCAGCGCGAATCTGCTCGCGTTGCGCAGCGGTGATATGGTGATCCGTTTCGGCGAAATGAAACAGAACCGGGCATCGCACCGCGGGTGCTTCCGCGCGGTAGGCATCAACACCGACGGGATAATACGAAATCGCCGCGTCAACGTTCAGTTGTGCGGCTGCAAGGAAAGCGAGCTGCCCGCCAAAGCCATAGCCGAGCACCGCGATCTTACCGCGGACTTCCTGCCGCGCCCGCAGCGCGACCAGTGCCGCGTCAACATCGCACATCGCGCCGGCTATGTGGACACTTCGAAGATCAGGGGCCAGGGCCACGTAGCCCTCCATCGCGTATTCATCCGCCGCATCGCGCACGTGTCCATGCGCGCCGATGTCATCCAGCAGCAGGAGGCCGGGACCCGAACCGGCTGGCGGCACCGCAATGTAGGCATCGAGGCTCCTGCCGCCCTCGGCGCCGATTGAAATCGACGTTCCTTTCATTGCGATCCCTCCCGCTTGAGCCACGCCGAGTTGACGGATCGGATGTTTGGCTTATACCACGAGGCAGCGCGTGTCTCAGCCGCGTAGACGCTCAGCGATGCACTTTCGCGTCGCTCAGGACGGACACGCGCCGAAATGCAAAATCCGAATGTAAAGCGAGACCCCCCGCGATCGTGCGCGTCTTCGTCCGCGGTTTTGGCATGCAGGGAATGGTGAATCGATCAAATCACGAAGACGGTCTCGCGTAATCGATCTTTAACCGCGCAAGCCGCGTTCGATCTTGCGGGATAAATCTCGATCTGAAAGCTTTACGGCAGAGCCGGGCGCGCTCTGCGACCGGATTTGATGCGCGCGCTTAGAACAGATACCGAGAATGCTCCGCTGCCGGCGGGATTCACTCCTCCCTCGCGCCGCTACCTGATCGCGCTCTTCGCGATGCTGATGTCGGCCACGATCTTCGAGGGCTACGACATCACCATCTTTCACCTCTGCACACCCGACATCGCCAAGACCTTCCATCTCGCCGATCCCCAAATTGGCCTGATGGCGACGATCGTGCGCATCGGCGGGATGTTCTCGTTCTTTGTCGTGATCCTCGCCGACCGCTACGGGCGCAAACCCATCCTCTCGATCACAGTGCTCTGTTACTCAGTCTTCACCCTTTTGACCGCGCTTTCATCCGGCGTGGGAAATTTCACGCTTTTCCAGAGCTCGGCGCAGGTTTTTCTCGCTGCCGAGTTCGGTGTCGCCGTTACGATGATCGGCGAGGAGTTTCCCGACGAATCGCGCGGCCGCGCGATTGGCGCCCTGCACATGGTCGCGTTCCTCGGCGTCACGGCCGCGGGCCTAGCCTACGGCGCGATGTCGGAGTCAAGCTGGGGATGGCGCGGAATGTACCTCCTCGGGCTCGCGCCTCTCCTGCTGATCGCGTTCGTGCGGCGCGGGATGCGCGAGACGGTTCGCTTTCAGGCGCTTCAGGCGGAGCGCGCGGCCACCAACCGCACCTTGCCTGACTTCTGGGTCTCGATCCGACAGTGCATCACGCCGCTGGTTAGCTCTTACCGCGGGCGCTTGCTGCTGATCGCAACCATGTGGAATTCGATCGGGCTGATCGGCGGGCCCACCGTCACATACTTCAGCCTGTATGCACGGCGCGATCATGGCTGGACCGCGGCCGAGGTCAGCATGGCTTTCATCCTGGCCTACATGGCGGGCACCGCGGGTTCACTTCTTTCCGGCTTTCTGATGGATCGAATCGGACGCCGATTCACGACCGCCGCGTTCTACGTGGTATCGGGCGCGGCGATGTACGCGCTGTTCCAGAGCGATGCGTATTCGGCGATGCTCGCTGCCGAGCTAGTGACGATGTTCGCATACCAGGCGGCGCGAACCGCCACCTCGGCGCTCTCGACCGAGCTCTTTCCCACCGAGATTCGCGCGACCGGTTACTCGCTCTGCGTGCAGGTAATTGGCCAGATTGGATGGGCCATCTCGCCGGTGCTCATCGGCTTGCTTTCCGCGCCGATGGGCGGACTCGGCAACGCGGCTTCGGTCTTCGCGTTTGGTCCCCTGGTTGGCGTGGTGCTGGTTTTTGCGGTCGTACCTGAGACACGAGGGCGGACGCTCGAGGAAATCTCGCCGCGGACCACGATGCTGGCGCGCTAGCAACCGGCTAGGGCACTCGCGCAGGCGCGAGGTAGAGGCGTACGCGAATCGCGCAGCAGACTTCTTCGGGAGTTTGCGATACATCTACCTCGATCGCGTCACGCGGCGCCTCCAGCGTGTCGAACTGGCTACCGAGCAGATCGGGATTGAAAAAGTGCCCAGCGCGCTTTCGCAGCCGCTCAGCAATCAGCTCTCGCGGCGCGTTCAGTAAGACCAGCCGTACTTTGATCGGATCGACCAAGATTATTTCGCGGTAGCCTTGCTTCAGCGCCGAGCAGGCGACGATCGCGTGCGTGCCGTCACGGACGCATCGCGCGATTAAGTTGCGCACCGCTAGGAGCCACGGGCGCCGATCCTCGTCGGTGAGCGGAATTCCGTCGTGCATCTTGCGGCGGTTTGCCTCGGAGTGCAGTTCGTCGCCATCGTGGAATTCCCATCCGAGCTCGTGCGCGAGGATCGCGCCGATCGTGGTCTTGCCGCTGCCGGACACTCCCATCAGCACGAGGACGACGGGCACATCTTTCACTTGATCGGCCATCGACGAATTCTCGCGCTGATGGGCACCAGTTGCCATCGTTGATTCGTCAGCCTCTGGGGCGAATTCTGCTAAGCTCGTTCGGACCTCAAAGGACGAGTGGAATGACCATGCCGGAAATCAGTCATCACTACGCGAACCTCAAGGACGTGCGCCTGCATTACGTTACTCTCGGGAGCGGCTACCCGGTCGTGCTGCTCCACGGATGGCCGCAGACTTGGTACGAATGGCGCCGCGTGATGCCGCTTCTCGCGGATTCCTTCAAGATGATCGCGCCGGATTTGCGCGGGCTCGGCGATTCGTCGCGACCGGCGAGGGGCTACGACAAGAAGACCATCGCCAACGACGTGTGGCTGCTGGTAAACGAGCATCTCGACCATCGGCGGATCGCGGTGGTCGGCCACGACTGGGGTGCGCCGGTCGCGTTCCGGCTCGCCGCTGATCATGCCGACGCCGTGTCGCATCTCGTGATGCTCGATGTGCCGGTGCCCGGCGATCAGCCGCCGGGTTTGGAAATCGGCGGTACGCCGCGATGGCATCATCCGTTCAACCGCGTTCCCGATTTGCCGGAAGCGCTGACCTTCGGACGCGAGCGAATTTTCCTTGAGTATTTCTTCATGAACGGTACCGACCAGGCCAACGTGTTCAGTGACGGCGATATCGCGGAGTATGTCCGCACCATTCGCAGCCGGGCGCGATGCGCGCAGGGTTCAATTTCTATCGCAACATGACGAAGGATGTCGCCGACAATCGCGCGACATTTGCCACCGGCTTCAAACTGCCGATGCCGACGCTCGGGCTTGGCGGCGGTGGCTCACGCGGGCGTGGCGAGTTGGTGGTTGAATCGTTGCGCCGCGTCGCGCTGCATGCCGAGGGCGGCTCGATCGCCGATTGTGGTCACTTCATTCCCGAGGAGAAACCTCGCGAGCTTGAGACCAGCTGCGTGCGTTTCTGAAACAGCATCCGCGCGACTAATGCGCCCCGGCGGACGAGCCGCTATTCAGCCGGTTGAGCAACAGGAACGAAGGGACGAGCAAAAACGCCATCAGCGCAAGCAGGCGGTAGATGTCGTTGTACGCCATCAACGACGCCTGAGCCTGGATCGTGCCGTAGAGCATGCCGAATCCTTGCGGATGGCCGTTGATCAATCCCTGCATGAGGGTCAGATGAGGTGCTCCTGCGGGCATCGCAGCGCCATGGTCGAGCCGCCACGCAGCGAAGACCGTGACATGCTGCACGAGATATGACTGATGAATCTGTTCGCGGCTGTTGAGTAGGTTCGACACCATTGAGATGCCGATCGCGGAGCCGGTGTTGCGCATCATGTTGTAAAGGCTGGCCGCGTAACCCATCCGCTCGCGTGCGACGCACGACAGTGTGGCGGCTGACAACGTCGGGAAGATAAGACCGCTTCCGAGGCCCGAAATTAAAATCGGCAGCAATACGTTGGTCATCCCAACGCCGAGCGTCCAGTGGGCCATCGACCACATTGCGTAAGCCACCACGGCGAAGCCGGCGCCGACTAGCCATCGCGTGTCGACGCCGCGCCGCGACAACTGCCCGATCAGAAGCATCGAGCAAAGCGTGCCGACGCCGCGCGGCATCACGGCGAGCCCCGACTTCCACGCCGTGTAACCCAGTAGGTCCTGGAAGAACAGCGGATTGAGCAGATTCGAGCCGTATAGTACGAGCACCATCACCATGATGATCACGACCGCGTAGTCGAAAGTCGGAATCTTGAGGATGCTGAGGTCGAGAATCGGCTCCGGAAAGCGTAATTCGTGGAACACGAGCAGCGCGAGAGAAATCACCGACGCCGCGGTAAACACGATGACCCAGGCCGATGTAAACCAGTCGGAGCGCTGACCGCGGTCGAGCACGATCTGCAAGAGTCCGAGGCCGAACGCCAGATACGCGATGCCGAGGTAGTCAATCCGCGCTGCCTTTGCGCGCAAGGCGTGAAGGTATGGCGGATCGTGCACAAAGGAGTAGACCATCGTGGCGGCGAGGATTCCGGTTGGCAGGTTGATGTAAAAGTTCCAGCGCCAATTCCAGTTGTCGGTGATCCAGCCACCGAGCGTCGGCCCGAGCACTGGCGCGACCATTAGACCGACGCCCCACATCGCCATCGCTAGACCCTGCTCGGCGGGTGGAAATGTTTCCATCAGAATCGCCTGCGAGGATGGAATCATCGCGGCGCCAGCCGCGCCCTGGATCAAGCGGAAGACGACGATTTGGTCGAGCGACTGCGCCGCTCCGCAGAGCCCCGAGGCGACGACGAAGACCAGGACCGAGAAGAGGAAATAACGTTTACGGCCGAAGCGTCCGGAGATCCATCCGGTCAGCGGAATCATTATGCCGTTCGCTACGATGTAGCTGGTCAGCACCCAAGTGATCTCGTCGGTGCTGGCAGAGAAGCTGCCCTGCATGTGTGGCAGGCATACATTGACGATCGAGGTGTCGAGCACCTCGAGCGTGGCGCCGAGCATGACGGCGATCGCGACCAGCCACTTGTGCTGGCTAGCCGCGTCGGACCCGAGGCGCGCCGCAGGTTGGGGAGCGGCGGCGGCGCGGGGTGCGGATGATACAGCCGAAGCCATGGTTTGCTAATATGAGCGCGGATTCCGCGTGGACAGAGCGGAAAACGGCGCAGACGATGGTTTATAATGACTGACTGGTCGGTTATTATCAAGGTATGCCCAGGGTAGCCGCCGCCAGACGCGAACAATACGCCGCGGGCAGGCGCGACCAGATCCTCGAAGCCGCGCTCCGCGTCTTCGCCGACAAGGGCTTCGCCGAGACCACCATGGACGAAGTCGCGGCCGACGCCGGCCTCGCCAAGGGCAGCCTCTACGTTTACTTCCCGACCAAGGAAGACCTGCTCCGAAAACTGCTGAGCCGCTTCACGCTGCTACCGGAGCTGCCGCAGTTGATGGACTCGATTCGCGAGCTGCCGCCGCGCACCGGAATTCCGAAGCTGGTAGCGCAAATCTGGCGCCGCTTTCGCGAGCGGCGCGAGCTCGCGCGCGTCGTGGTGCGCGAAATCCATTCCAACGCCGAGCGCGCGCGTATCTTCAACGAGGAGGTCGGCCTCCGCGCATATCGGCTGCTGGCCGAGTACCTGGACCGGTGGATGAAGCGCGGCAAGCTCAGGCGTGCCGACCCGCTTGCGACCGCGCAATGCCTCTTCGGGATGCTTTGGTTCTTTCTGCTGTCGCAGGAGCTCATGAGCGGCAAGGAAATGCACCCGCTTTCCGACCAGGCGGTAGGCAAAGTCGTATCGCAAATGTTTCTGGAAGGAGCAGCGTCGCCCGTCAAGCCTTCCACTCGCCCCGGCAACTAATGAAGCGTCATTGATCGATTGGCTCTTGTCTTTGTCACTTTGTTACTAAGGGTCCGTGGCGAATGAAGATCCGGTCGACTTAAAGAGTTTGCTCAAACCCTACCGAATCGACGATGGCCGCAAGTTCCGCCTGCGCGACCACGATCCGGCGGGCATACCGAAGCAAGCCAACAAGAAGCGGGCCACGAAGCTCCTGCCGCAGGGCATCGAGCTGTTGGCGGAGATGCAGGACCGCCTGTAGGCGCAGAATTTGTCGGCGATCCTGCTGATCTTCCAGGCTCCGGACGCCGCGGGCAAGGACGGTGTCATCAGGCATGTGATGTCCGGCATCAATCCGCAGGGATGCCAGGTATACTCTCTCAAACAGCCGTCCGCCGAACAGCTCGACCACGACTACATGTGGCGGAGCGCGATCCGCCTGCCGGAACGCGGCCGCATCGGGATCTTCTATCGCTCATATTACGAAGAGGTGTTGGTCGTTCGCGGACACGAGGAGCTGCTCGCGCGCCACCACATCCCGCCGAAATTGATGGGCAAGCGCATCTGGCGCGAGCGCTTTGAAGACATCAGCTCGTTCGAATACTACCTTTCGCGCAAAGAATCGTGATCAGGAAATTCTTCCTCAACGTCTCGCACAAAGAGCAGAAGCGGCGTTTTCTCGAACGGCTCGATAATCCTGATAAGAACTGGAAGTTCTCGATCTCGGACGCAAGCGAACGCGAGCACTGGGACGAGTATATGATCGCGTACGATGAGATGATCCGCTATACGGCAACTCCCAACGCGCCTTGGTTCGTCGTTCCAGCCGACAAGAAATGGTTCACGCGAATCGAGGTGGCGGCTGCGGTCGTCGATGCGATGCAGGACCTTGACCTTCACCACCCTGAGGTCGGCAAGGAGAAACGCAAGGAACTAATCACCGCGCGCCACCAGCTGCTTCGCGAGAAGCGCTAGCGGCCGTACAAGTCACGCCCGATCGCACGCGACGATCAGAAAGGGCGGCCGCTCGCGCTCGTTCGCCCAATCCGGATGCGCCGTAATCTGGTCGACGCTCGGCGCCCATTCCTCGAGATGTGAAATCACGAAGCCGGCGCGCAGCAGCAGCTTCACGTACGTTCCGATCGTCCGATGCTGTTTGATGACGCCAGGCGTGAGCCAGTTCGTGGTGCGCGGCCCTTCCTCGAGGTAGCGATCGATCGGCCATGTGATACGCCCGCGCTCATCCTCGGACCATCCGGGATTTGTGGGCGCGGTAAAGATAGGATGCTCGACGGAGAAAACAATCCGGCCCCCGGCAACCAGCGCGTCGAAGGCTCGTTCAAGGAGAGGTTCCAGGTCTGCGATGTAGTGCAATGCGAGCGAGCTGTAGATGAGATCGAAAGCTGCGGCGTTCGGCGCGAAGCTCTCCAGATCGGCCCGTGCGTAAGTGATCGCGTCGTCGCGAGCGGCCATCTTCGCCCGCGCGAGCATTTTCTCCGAAAGATCGACACCGACGACGCGCCCCGCGCCTTGTTCGCGCGCCCATCGGCAGAACCATCCGAAACCACAGCCCAGATCGAGCACGCGCAGGCTATCCAGGTCGGGCAAAAGTGCACGCATCGTTGGCCATTCCGGCGCACCGTCGAGGCCTTCAACTGATCGCTTCAGTTGGCTGTAGGCATCGAAGAAGGATTTGTCATCGTAGATGTTTTGCGCCACGACGCTGGTCCTCGTGAGCCATCATAGCGCGAGCAGGGACGCAATTCAGTTCAACTTGGCGTCGGATCGTCGCGCGCTTGCATCGCGCCGCCCGGTCAGCGAGGTTGCATGCGGAAGTCCCATGCAATCGGAAACCGAAGCGCTGACGACCGGGCACAGTGTCGATGACAGCGTGACACCGCCGCTCGAACTGTTCGACTCGCCGCGCGCGTGGCGCATGGTCGCGGCCGCGTTCGTCGCAATGTTCGCGGCGTACGGCGTCGCGTACAGCTTCGGCGCGTTCTTCAAACCGATGGCCGCGGAGTTCGGCGCGGGCCGCAGTCTCACGTCGCTGGTATTTTCGCTCACGGTTTGCGTCTGGTCCACGCTAGGCACGCTGACGGGCCACCTCGGCGATCGCCTGGGTCCGCGGGTCGTGGTCGGTGTCGGCGGTCTCATCATGGGTATCGGCCTGCTCCTTACTTCGCAGATTCACGTGCTGTGGCTCGGCTATGTGACGTACAGCGTCGGCGTCGGAATCGGCGTTGCATGCGCATACGTGCCGATGGTCGCGGTGGTTGGCGGATGGTTCCTCAATCGCCGCAACACGGCGCTCGGAATCTCGGTCGCGGGAATTGGCTTCGGCACCGTACTCGGCGCGCCGCTCGCGGCGTGGCTGGTCGCGAGGTATGGATGGCGTGCTACGGACGTTATCTTCGCCGCGGGTGCGACGGCAATTCTTTTCGGATGCGCCGCGGCGGTCGAGCGCCCGCCGGTTCACGTTACGCCGTCGAAGATCAACTTGCTGGCCGCGGTGCGCACGCCAGCGTTTCGTCTCCTCTATATTTCTGCCGTCCTGAATTCGATGTCGCTCTTCATTCCGTTCGTGTACCTCCCGGCGTACGCGCACGATCATGGGGCGAGCGAAGTCGCCGCGGCCGCCCTGGTCGGAGTAATCGGCGGAGCCAGCGTTGCGGGGCGGCTGGGTCTCGGCACGCTCGCCGATCGCGCAGGGGTCGTTGGTCTCTACCAGGCGAGCTTCCTCGTGCTCGCACTGAGCTACCTCATTTGGATGCTCGCCGGAATGTACGCATGGCTGGTCGCCTTCGCGTTGGTCATGGGCGCGGGCTACGGCCGCCGGAACCAACGTCCCGACTCCGATGCCGTCGACCGCGCTGGTCACCAATGGACTCTATTCGTTCTCGCGCAATCCGATTTACCTCGCGCTAACCACCATTTACCTCGGGCTTGCGATTGCCGCAGACAGCGTGTGGAGCGCGATCTTCTTGGTGCCAATTCTGGTATTGATTCGCTACGGCGTGATCGCGCGCGAGGAGCGTTATCTCGAGCGCAAGTTCGACGGCGCCTACGTTGACTATCGAAATCGCGTGCGCCGCTGGATCTGAATCTTACTTCGCGTCGTGGAAAATTATGCCGAGTGAGAAGCGCCGTCCGCGCGTTATCGTGCTCACGCCGTGGCGAACTCCAACGCGGTAGTAGCCGCGCGAACCTTTCAACGGCCTGAACTGGTTTGGAAAGAGGATGCCCTCGCCCTGGTCGAGCACGATCGCCGTTCCGCGTGACTGCGCGCGTGGGCGTTGCTCGACTAGTAGCAGCTCTCCACCCTCGAAGTCGCGGCCACGCTTACTCAACGTGCAAGTGAATTGTAGCGGGAAAGCGATCTCGCCGTAGACATCCTGATGCAGGCAGTTGTAGCCGCCCGACTCGTAGCGAAGCATGAGAGGTGTCGGTCGTTCCTGGCCGTGGCGATGACACAGGTCGATGAAACGCTCGAGCGTCGGCGGAAATTCTGAGTCATTGCGGCCGAGCGCACGAGACCGTCGATTCGCGATTGGCGCGAGCCGTTGGTAGAGAAGCCCGCGCATCTTTTCGACCAGCGGCGGCAACGGTTGCGCGAAATACTTGTACTCGCCCAGGCCATAGCTGAGCCGCTCCATCACGATGCGGCTCCGGAACCGCTCGCGATCGTCGTACATCGCGATCAGTTCTTCGCACTCCGCGCCCGTTAAAATTTCTCCTGTCAGCGCGTAGCCGCGTTCGTCAAGCTCGCCCTCGAAGCGCTCCCAATCGCGTGCGGCGACGCGCGCGTCGATCGATGCGGCCGAAACGTCGCGGGCGCGGCCCGAGAGCCGCGCCCGCGTTCGGGAAACCTGCCTCCGCTCGCTCACTTGGCCTGCGCTTTCACGAACGCACCAATGTTATCGATCGCCTGTTTTCCTTCATCGAGGAGCGGCGCGAAGATTTGAAAAACGTGGATCATCTTTTCATACGGCTCGTACGTAACCCTCACTCCCGCCTTGCGTGCGCGCTCCGCGAGCCGCGTCGAATCGTCGAGCAAGGTTTCCGCGGTGCCGACCTGGATCAGCAGAGGCGGCAGTCCCGCGAGGTCGGCATAAAGCGGCGCCGCGAGGGGAGTGCGCGGGTCCTTGCCTGCGAGGTAGTGCTTCGCCATTCCTGCCAGACCAACCTTTTGCACAATCGGATCCTCGGCGGCCTTCGTCGTCATCGAATCACCGATCCCTTCCAGATCGACCCAAGGCGAAAGACATACGCCCGCCGCGGGGAGCTTCAGATTCTGATCGCGAATCGCGACCAGCGTCGCGACCGTGAGCCCGCCGCCCGCCGAATCTCCCGCGATCACGATCTTCGCCGGAGTGACGCCTTGCGCGACGAGCCACTTGTACGCCGCGACCGAGTCCTCGACCGCGGCAGGAAACGGATGCTCGGGCGCGAGCCGATAATCAATGAGTAGAACCCGCGACGCGGCAGCGCGTGAAAGCGACCCAGCCATCGCGCGATGAGTGTTGATCGATCCGATCACGTAGCCGCCGCCGTGCAAGTAAAGGATGACGCGCGCTGCGTCGCCTCCTGGAGCCGTAACCCACTCCGCCGGCACCGTGCTCGCCTTTACCGGTTCGCATTTCACGTCGGGCGCGACCGGCATTGCCTGGCCCATCTGCTCAAAGCCCGCGCGCATCTGTTCCACCGACGGGTCATCGAGCCGTGGCGCGGCCTTGAGCATGTTGATCACTGTCTCGAGTTGCTGGAGCGACATGAGAGTTACCTCCTCGAAAAAATGCGACTACCAGTCCGGTCCGTGGCCGGTCAGGCTCGGCATGCCCGAGTGTGCCCACAGGCCGCCGTCTGCGACGAAGAACGCGCCGGTGACGAATGATGCCTCGTCAGACGCCAGAAACAAGACCACGTTGGCGATCTCCTGCGGCTCGCCAAGGCGGCCCATCGGAATCGCCTCGCGAATGCGGCCGACAATATCGGGCCGCGAATCCTCCATCCTGAGCAGCGGCGGCGTCCCGATCGGCCCCGGGCACACGCAGTTGCATCGGATGCCTTTGCGCGCGTACTCGATTCCCGTGACGCGTGTGATATTGACGACGCCCGCCTTTATCGCGTTGTACGCGCCGAGTCCGTAATCGCCGGCGAGCCCCGACACTGAGGCGGTGTTGACGATCGTGCCGCGACCGCGCGGCAGCATCGCGCCGATCGCGCACTTGGTCGCGTACCAGTACGCCGTCAGCCCGACGTCGAGCGTCTTCTGCCATCCTTCAAGCGTGAGGTCGCCGATATGTCCGACGGTGGTGAAGACGGCGTTGTTGTGCAGGATGTCAAGGCAACCGAACTGCTTCTCGGCGAATCCAATCATGCGCTCAATCTCGGTCGGCCGGCCGATATCGGCGTGATGGAACTCCGCCGTGCCTCCGGCCTTCCGAATCTCGCCGACGACGCGCTCGCTGCCTTCGTCGTTCAGATCGACGACGACTACCGCCGCGCCCTCGCGCGCAAACGTTTTGGCTGTCGCCTCGCCGATTCCCGACCCGGCGCCCGTGATGAGCGCGATCTTGTCCTTCAGCCGCATGATCGATCGGTCCTCGACTTGGTGCTGGTGGCGAGTATAGTCCGGCCCGCGCGACGACGGCAAAGTGATTTCGCTTGCCGCGCTCGCGCGATGGGTTCTAGAGTCGGAAGCTCCTTGGAGAACATGTGATGAAAGTGTCGCTCTTCTATCTGCCCTCGGTCGGCAACAAGACGGAAATCGAGAAGGGGCGCGTCGGTCTGAACGGCGCGCTCTATGATCAGATGCTCCGCGAAATCGCCGCGCAAGCGCGGCTGGCCGACGACCTAGGCTACGATTCGATCAGCTTCACAGAGCATCATTTTCATGTCGAAGGTTTCGAGCTCTCGAACAATCCCGTGCTGCTCGATCTTTACGTCGCGATGCAGACTAAGCGGCTTCGCGTCGGGCAGTTGGGAATCGTGCTGCCGTCGCAAAATCCAATTCGCGTCGCCGAGGATATCGCGATGCTCGATCACATGTCGGGCGGACGCGCCAACGCTGGCTTCGCGCGAGGTTATCAGCGCCGCTGGGTAGATATCATGGCGCAGCAAACGCACGGGATTCACGGCGCGCTGCCGCATCAGCATGACGAAATCGACGCCGCCAACCGGGCAGCGTTCGAGGAGAACTTCCGCATCATAAAGCAAGCGTGGACGCAGGACTTCATAAACTATGACGGGCGCTACTGGCATGTCCCGCCAGGCGAGACGCCATGGGCGCTCGAAGCGACGCGCAAGTGGGGCGGCGGCGTCGAGAACGGTATCGTGCGCGCAGTCTCGGTGGTACCGAAGCCGGTGCAGAAGCCGCATCCTCCGGTGTTCCAGCCGTTTGCGTCGTCTGAGCGCAGCATTAGATGGTGCGCGGAGCAAGGAGTCACCGCGATCCTGCCGCCGCTCCATCCCGATCTCGAGCGTCACCTCTGCGACGTCTACGCCGAAGTATCGAAACGACCGCTCGGCGAAGGGATGGGCGTGCTGCGCGATATCGTGATCGCTGACAGCGACGACGAAGCGCGCGCGATCTGGCACGACAGCGGCTACTTCTGCGGTCACGAATGGTTCGAGCCGTTCGGCTTCTCCGCCGGCCTCAACGATCCGAAGACGGGCGAAGCCGCCGATCTTTGGAGCAACGGTCTTGCGTTCGTCGGAACCGTCGACACCGTAACGCGCCAACTCGAGCATCTCGTGAAGCGGCTCCCGATCCGCTGGATATTCGCGTGGATGTACAACGGCCTGATGGCGCACGATCGCCTGATGAAGACCGTCGAGCTCTTCTGGACCAAGGTGCTGCCGCGCATCGCGGAGGTGTGTTAGCCGCCCGCGGCTGATACATAGATCGCGCCGGCGAGGGCCGGCTTTCGATGTTTGTACCGCTCACGACCGCAAACTTTCTTGGCGATCTCGCGCTGGTGCTGTGCGTTGCGGCTCTCACCACCGTTATCTTCCAGGCGCTGCGACAGCCCGTCGTGGTCGGCTACCTCGTGGCCGGGATGGTGGTCGGGCCGCATCTCAGGGTTCCGTTGCTCGCCAACTACGATCGCATCCACACGCTCTCCGAATTGGGCGTGATTCTCCTGATGTTTGCGTTGGGGCTCGAGTTCAGCGTGCGCAAGCTTATCAAGCTCGGCCCGACGTCGGGGTTCATCACGGCGATCCAGGTCAGCTTGATGATCTGGCTCGGCTATATCTGCGGCAAGGCGATGGGCTGGACGCCGCTCGAGAGCATCTTCACCGGTGCATTCCTTTCGATCTCGAGCACCACGATCGTCGCCAAAGCCTACGAGGAGATCTCGCCCACGCAAGGGCTACGCGATCTCGCATTTGGCGTGCTGCTGATGGAGGACCTGACCGCCGTCGTCGAGCTCGCGATCCTGACCGCGCTAGCGTCGGGGACGCACGTATCGGCGCCGATGCTGTTCGCGACGCTCGCGCGCCTTGTGATCTTCCTTGCGCTGTTGGTCGGTATCGGAATACTCGTCGTGCCCCGCATGATCAGGCTCGTGGTGCGGCTCAACCGGCCCGAGACGACCTTGATCGCAAGCGTAGGATTCGCGTTCGGGCTGGCGCTGCTGGCGGAGCACGCCGGCTATTCAGTCGCGCTCGGCGCATTCCTCGGCGGATCGCTCGTGGCAGAGTCCGGCGAGGTGCACTCGATCGAGCACCTGGTCGCGCCGGTGCGCGACCTTTTCGGTGCGGTGTTCTTTGTCTCGGTCGGGATGATGATCGATCCCAACCTGATCGCCGAGCACCGGCTCGCGCTGGCGCTTCTGGTCGGCGCCGTGATCGTTGGAAAGGTGGGCGCGGTCGGCCTCGGCTCGCTAATGAGCGGTGCGGGAATCAAGACCTCAGTCGAAGCCGGCATGAGTCTTGCCCAGATTGGCGAGTTCTCGTTCATCATCGCGGGCGTCGGATTGCACCTCAACACGACCCGCGACTTCATCTACACGCTGGCGGTCGCGGTCTCGGCGATCACCACCTTCACAACGCCATTTATGATTCGCGTGGCGGAGCCCGTTGGCGATTTCGTCGCGAGCCACTTTCCCGAGCCGATCGCCGTCTTGCAGTCGCTGTATGATTCGTGGATGGAACGGGTGCGAATCGCGAGCATGGCGCGCGAGGAGCGCGGGTCGCTTCGATGGCCGATCGCTCTGATCACATTCAGCGCGGTCGCTATCGGCGCGATCCTGATATTCAACGAGCTTGACCCGTTTGACTTTACTACCAAGGCCTCTCACCTGCTGGAAATGACGTACTTCGACGCGGGTCTGGTGGTCGACGTCGCCGCGCTCATCGAGTGCACGCCCTTCGCGTTAGCGCTCTACTACGGTTCGCGCAGGCTCGCGACCGCGATTGCGATGCGCGCGGTACCGATGACGACGCGCAACACCCTCGAGCGGAAGTGGGCCACCGCCGAGCGTGCGCTGATCGAGATGCTCCAGCTTACGATTCTGCTAGGCGTCGTGATGCCGCTGGTAGCGATCGTGCAGCCCTTCATGGAACCGGTTGAAGGTGTGGGAATTGTCGTAATCGCTGCCGTGCTGATGGGCATCGTCGTGTGGCGCAGCGCGCGCCTGATGCAAGGGCAGATACGCGTGGCGATAGAACTGCTTACGGCATCATTTTCCGCGCGCGAAGAGACGGAAGGGCATCCGCCGATGCACGAGCACGAGCTTCCGGGCATCGGCTCGTTGACGGCGGTCCGGATTGCGCCGAACTCCGTGGCCGCGGGCCGCAGGTTCAAGGAACTGGATCTTCAAAGTTCGACTGAGGCGACTGTGGTTGCGATCGCACGCGGCGAAGAGGGCCTTCACGCGCCGGAGCCGAACGAAATCATCCGCGCTGGCGATGTTCTCGAGCTCGCCGGATCCTCGAACGCGATTGGAGCGGCGGCGGCATTTCTCAATGCAAAGGCAGAAGATGTGACGCCGCCGGCCGATATCGCGGTTGCGTCGCGCGCCGCGCAATCATAATGATTGGCGGCTCACCACCGCTTTAGCTCAGAGGTTGGACCTGAAGCTCAAAGACGGTGCTGCGGTAATCAGCGACGGATCGGGTCGCGGCGAGCTCCGGCAGGCGAATTCGCGTGGGCGGGCGCACGGACTGCGATTCTCGATCTGCCGACACCGCCCGGCGCCGAGCTCGCGGAATCATTCGACGGCATTCGATTTTCACTCCTGCTACGTTGAATCGGCAGATCAGCCGAAGCCCCGATCGCCGAGGCCGTGAAAAGGTTCGGCACGTTTGATATCAGGATAAACTGCGCCGGAATCGGGCGCGGATGCGCACGATCACCGAGAATGGGGCCATCCCCTGCTCGACTTCCTCAGCAAAGTTCAACAGCGTCAATTTTGATCGGTCACGAGGATCCGCCACGACGATCGAGGGGATCCTGGTGTTATTTTCGCGGTTCAAAGAAATCTGGACATGGTCGAGACAGATATCGTTGTCGTCGAACGTAAGCTCTTCGTGGCCATCAGCGACTGCAACCTAGTCGCCGTTGGATTCGACGCTGTTGGCGCCGATCGAAATGATTAGCATGCCGTCCTGGTAGCGCGGGCCGCCGACGATAAGCCGGCCGTTGTTCTTGAGCTTCAGGTCGGTGGTCATCATCGGGCGCGCGCCCTCGAACAGCACCAACTCCATCGCGATCATGTTGCCGTCGATTGCGCGCGGCTGCACGTGCAGGATATGCCCGCCCGGCAGCGTGAAGGTCTTCATCTTGCCGCACGGCGTCTCGCCGTCCTCGTGCGTTTCGAGGTGATAGGTAGAGAACCCGAACAACCCCTGCAATTGATGCTGCATCCAGGCGAGCCGCTTATCCATGCCTTGGTTGGTGTCAGACGCGAGCACCGCGTCGACGTGCAGTTCGACGATCGGCGGCCGGTTCTGCGCTGCTGCACGATGCGTCGCCCCTAAGGCAAAAGTTGCGATGAGGACGAAGAGGAGACTTCGCGGGCTAAGCCTCATGCTTAATGCTGGTCGGGCAACCAAATGACCGTCGTATGGTCCTGAGGTTCGCTCCAGACGGCGACGTTCGATGTGTCGGATTCCAGCCGCGAGATATCGGCGCGCGAATCGTCGTCCGCGATTGCCGACGCCCACTCGCGCGGCCTCTCGTCCGGCCC
>Ga0126373_10000296_pt1 | contig 33044 bp, 27 predicted proteins | sample PanSoiMetPlot_11_FD_92545 | JGI IMG/M metagenome (GOLD analysis project Ga0126373, IMG submission 92545) | Tropical forest soil microbial communities from Panama - MetaG Plot_11 | ecosystem: Environmental > Terrestrial > Soil > Tropical forest > Bulk soil | place: Panama | collected 2016-02-17 | reverse complement strand
TTTGTTCCGCACGGCGCCGCGCCGGGCTGGTGGGCGCCGGAAGCGGGCGGGCCAGGTGAACCAAAGTCGGAGCCTGGCGCGAAGAATTTCAAGTATCCGATGATTTTCGAGCCGCTCGAAGCGTTCCGCGAAAAAACCGTGATCCTCAGCGGGCTCTGGTCCAAGTCGGCCGAGCCGCCGCCCGGTCAGACTGGCGCCGATCATTGGGTCGCGGCTGCATTTTTGTGCGCCGACAAGCCCAAGAAAACCACCGGCGCCGACATTTGCGACGGCACTACGATCGATCAAATCATCGCCAACAAAATCGGTCAGGGCACGCTGTTGCCGTCTCTGCAGCTTGCGCTCGAAGATCCGGGCGCGAATTCCAGCAACTGTGGCGAAGGATATAGCTGCACCTACTCCAACACGATTTCGTGGGCCACGCCAACGCAGCCGTTGCCCATGGAGCTCGATCCCCAAGTTGCTTTCGAGCGGCTATTCGGCGCCGGCGGCACGAAGGCCGAAAGAGCCGCCCGCCGTGAACAGGATCGCAGTATTCTCGATTCGGTAACGCAGAGCCTGGCGCGCTTCAAGAAGGATCTGGGGCCAAGCGATCGATCGCGACTTGACGAATACGAAACCGATATCCGCGAGCTTGAGCGGCGGCTCGATCTCGCAAGAAAGGCCGTCGGATCGGTCTCAACCGAAGGAGTAGTTGTACCCGCGGGCGTGCCCGAATCGTTCGACGAACACGTCAAGTTGCATTTCGATCTTCAATCCCTGGCCTTCCAAGCCGACATTACGCGCGTCTCGACTGTGTTGTACGCTCGCGACTTGACCGCTCGCACGTACCCGGAAAGCGGCGTCAATGCGGGCTTTCACGGGATCTCGCACCATGCGGAAAACCCGGACACGATCGCCCGATACGCCAAGATCAACCAGTATCACGTGAAGTGCCTGGCCTACTTCGTAGACAAACTCAACAAGACGCCGGACGGCGACGGTACGCTGCTCGACCACATGCTCATCCTTTATGGCAGCAACATGGGCGACTCCAACCAGCATCTGCACTACGACGTGCCGCACCTGCTGGTCGGCGGAGCATCCGGCCAGCTTAAAGGGAATCGTCATCTGGCCTTCCCCACCAAGACCGTCACATCGGGGAATCTGCTGTTGAGCATTCTCGATCTCTACGGCATTCGCCAGGACAGCGTCGGCGACAGCACCGGGCGGTTGCCCGGTTTGGTCTAGGAGAGCACGATGCGCAATCGACTTTCAATCGCAGCATGCTCGTTGGCGGTTGGACTGTGCTCGATTGCCTCCGCGGCTACCAGTCCGATGGCTGATGCCGCGATGAAGGGCGATAAGGCTCTGTTGGCGACCCTGCTCGATGCCAATGCCGATGTGAATGCTCCTCAGACAGACGGCGCTACGGCGATCCAGTGGGCCGCGTATCGCGATGACCAGGCGCTGGCGGACTTGCTGATCGCGCACGGCGCAAACGTCAGAACCCCGAATCGCGAGGGCGCAACTCCTCTGTACCTTGCAGCTATCCGCGGAAGCGCCCGCATGATCGACCGATTGTTAAAGGCTGGCGCGGATGCGAATGAGCGCGGACCCGAGGGCGAAACGCCACTCATGCTGGCGGCCCGGAGCGGCAATCTGGAAGCGATGCGCGTGTTGCTCGACCACCAAGCCGACACCAACGCCAAAGATAAGCTCCGTGGGACGACCCCGCTGATGTGGGCCAGTGAGCAAGGGCATCCTGAAGCGGTTCGATTTCTGATTCAGCACGGCGCCGACATCGGCGCGCAAACCAATCCCGATACGAGAAATGCTAGGAACAACCTCGCAAATACGGTGACACAACGCCTGAACTCGGCTTTCGGCGCGGTAGGTCAGGCCCGTGCTCGCGCGGCTTCCGGTGGGGCACCCGGCGCTGGCCCAGGCGGCCGCGGAGGGCGAGGACCGAGTGGTCCGGCAGCATCGGGACCGGGCAGTGCGCCATCGCCAGGCGATGTTTCTGCCGAGGATGTCGCCGCCGCTTTTGGTCCTTCGAAGAAAACCGATGGCGGCGGCCTCACTGCGCTGGTTTATGCCGCGCGGCAGGACTGTCTCGAATGTGCCAAGACTCTGATCGAAGCCGGCGCCCAAGTAAACCAGCGCACCCACTACGGCTGGACACCCCTGCTCGTCGCCACGCAAAACCGGCATTACAAGCTGGCGGCGTATCTTCTGGAACACGGCGCCGATCCAAACATCGCGAATAACGGCGGCTGGTCGCCACTATATCTCGCAACCGACAACCGCGATATCGAGAGCGGCGACTATCCGGTCCGAACGCCCGACATGGATCATCTGGAGTTCATCAAATTGCTGATCGCCAAGGGCGCGAATGTCAACTCCCGAGTCTGCGGAACTGAATCGACGCCCAATCAATGCGTAGGCGACAGCACCGAAACGCGCAACAACTTCACCATGCAATGGCTCTTCGAGGACGGCGCGACACCCTTCCTGCGCGCCGCGCAATCGGGCGACGTCACGCTCATGAAACTGCTGCTCGAACACGGCGCGGATCCCAAGATCTTTACGGCGCATAACGTCACCCCTCTGGCCGTTGCCGCCGGTATCGGCTGGGTGGAGGGCGTCACGTTTGAGCGGTCGGAGAAAGAAAACATCGAAGCCGTTAAGATGTGCCTGGATTTGGGAATCGATCCCAACGTAGCCGATGACGAAGGCCGCAGCTCGATGCACGGGGCAGCTCATAAGGGTCGGACCCAGGTAATCCAAATGCTCGCCGATCACGGCGCCAAGCTCGATGCTCATGACTTAGGAAGCCGCGACAGCGTCAACGGAGCCATGCTCGGAAAAACCTGGATTCCGCTCGACTGGGCGCGCGGTTTGGTTCGCGTGGGCGTACAATCGGCGATCTCGCATCCCGAGGCCGAAAAGCTGCTCGTTCAGCTCATGACGGCCCGTGGCCTCCCCATCCCGCCGCCACCGGCATCGTCGATTTGCCTCACCAAGGGCGCTAACGGCTGTCAGTAAGCACGTCCATCCATTTCTGACATATCACTACTTGACACCCTCCGGTAGCCCCTGTCATACTGCCTGTTGCGATGAGTACGCAAGTTGTTACAGCAAAAGCCTCTTCGGTCACAGATGCAGCATGGGAGGCGATCCAGGGTGCCTATGATCTTCAGGTGCATGTCGCACCTGATGTTATCGAACGTCGCATCGATGATGTGACCTTGGCGACAGAATTCCTGGCGCGGGGGCTCAAAGGCTTCGTTTTGAAGTCCCACTATTTCCCGACCGCCGAGCGCGCCCAAGTGGTCTCGCGGACGGTTCCCGGCATCGAGGCATTCGGCGCCCTAGTCCTCAATCACGCAGTCGGGGGATTGAATCCGGTGGCAGTGGAATTAGCCGGCAGGTCCGGCGCCAAGATCGTCTGGATGCCGACAGTGGACGCCGCGAACGAAACTGCTGGCCGTCCGGACGGCCCAAATAAAAAGCTGCCGTTTTGGGCCGAGATTCAACGAGACCTCGCGGGTTTGGGAATCTCTCCGCCCCCGATCACGGTACTGGATGAAGAAGGCGAACTGACGCCTGCTGCGAGTAGCTGCCTGGAGTTAATCGGGAAACACGACATGGTGCTAGCGACAGGGCACTTGAACCGGCGTGAAATCCTGGCTTTGGTCCGTGCGGCGCGGGACCTGCGGCTCAAGAAGGTCCTGGTCACCCACGCGGAATTTCCGTCGCAGAACCTGTCGGCTGACGAGCAGCTTGAATTGGCCGACCTCGGCGCATGCATCGAGCACTGCTTTACGACTATGCATACCGGCAAAGCTCCGTGGGATATCGTGCTGGACAGCATCCGGCGAGTAGGTCCCGAGCGATGTCTCCTGTCTACGGATCTTGGTCAGACCATCAACCCCCCCGTTTCAGACGGATTCGCGATGTTCTCCCAGACTCTGTTGGATGCCGGGTTCTCCATCCCAGAGATCCGGCGCATGGCGGTAACAAACTCGAGCGCACTGATCGAGTAAAATCCATCGATTATGGCAACGGAGCCGAGCAAGAGTATCGTCGTCTTTAGCGCGCACGCTGCGGATTTCGTTTGGCGCGCCGGCGGCGCGATTGCCTTGTACGCCCAACGTAGTTACCGCGTGCGGATTCTGTGCCTTTCCTATGGCGAGCGGGGCGAATCCGAGCGGCTTTGGCAAAAGCCCGGTATGACGCTCGAATGCGTCAAGGCTTCCCGGCGCGCTGAGTCGGAGAAAGCCGCCGCCATCCTGGGCGCCGAAATCCGATTCTTCGATTGCGGCGACTATCCGATCCAGCCGACCAAATCGACAGTTCATGACATCGTGATCGAACTACGGCAACTCCAACCCGAATGCATCCTCACGCATTCCTTGGTGGACCCCTACAACTTTGATCATCCCGATGCGACTTCTCTGACTCTACGAAGCCGCGTCTACGCGCAGGCTGCAGGCTATCCGGCGGGAGGCAAGAAGCTGGGCGCGCCGCCGGTCTTTCTGTTCGAACCGCACCAACCGGAGCAATGCGAGTTCAAGCCTCAAGTCTTGCTTGACATCACGCCGGTGTACGACGTCAAGCGCAAGGCCATGGAGTCGATGGAAGCCCAGGAACACTTGTGGGAGTACTACACCGATCTCGCCAAGCGCCGCGGCACGCAGGCGGTTCGTAACTCCGGTCGAAAAGAAATCAAATATGCCGAGGCTTACCAGCGGATCTACCCTCAGGTAGCGAGCGAGCTGTCATGAGTCACAAGGTCGTCCGCTGCATCGAGCGTCCCGACGCGGAAATCGTGGGTGCGCTGAGTCATCTCGGCGTTGCCACCGTGCACGAAGCCCAAGGACGGACCGGCCTGATGCGGCCGTACATGCGTCCGATCTACGCCACCGCCAAAATTTCCGGACCTGCCGTCACCGTTTCCTGTCATCCAGGCGACAATCTCATGATTCACGCCGCGATCGAAGTCTGCCGGCCCGGCGACATCATTGTTGCGTCTCCGACGTCGGAATCAACCGACGGGATGTTCGGCGAATTGTTGGGCGTTTCCTGCATCGCGCACGGCATTGTGGGATTGGTCATCGATGCCGGCGTGCGCGACACGGCCGAGCTCACCGGTTTGCAATTTCCGGTGTGGTCCAAAGCGATTTCGGCCCAGGGAACCGTGAAGGCGAGTGCAGGATCGGTTAACATCCCGGTGATTTGCGCGGGAGCCCTCGTGAATCCCGGCGATGTCGTAATCGCCGACGCGGACGGCGTGGTCGTCGTTCCGCGTTCTCAAGCTGTCGACGTGTCGCGGCTTGGCCAACAACGCCGCGCCAAGGAAGAGAAGACCCGCGAGCGGCTCAGCAAGGGAGAGCTAGGAGTCGACTTCTATGGCTTGCGCGCGAAGCTCGCCGAGCTGGGCGTCGAGTATGTCGATCATTTATCCAACGAGTCCGGCGAGCGCACCCTTGCGAGCCGCACGGGTCAAGGAGATTGAACATGGGACAAATCGTAGCTGCCATGGCAACCGTGCATGCGCCGCAGTTGTTCACTTATCCTCCCACTGAGGACAAAGCTCAACTCGACGCTGACATTGCCGCGATGCGAGAACTCGGCAAAACGCTGGACGAAACCAAGCCGGACGCTATCATCGTGCTGGGTAGCGATCATCTCGAGACCTTCTTCCTCTCGGCGGTGCCGACGTTCGCCATCGTAGGTGGCGAGAAATCTAAGGCCGCTTTCGCCCGGCGCACCTACGCGCTTCCCATCCATCCAATGACCGAAGCGTTGCTCGACATGCTGGTCAATTCCGGCTTCGACATGACTTATTCGCAGGATGCGGAATTAGGTCACGCCTTTGCCGCCGTTTATGAGTGGGTGCTGGAAGGCCGGGCCATACCCGTGGTTCCGATTTTCGTGAACGTGTACTTGCCACCGCTTCCGACGGCGCGCCGCTGTGCGCAGCTCGGAGCGGCGATCCGCGACTTCGTCGCAGCATCGCCCTACAAGGTTGCGATCGTTGCCAGCGGCGGCATGTCCCATTACCCTGGCGCCTGGAAGTATCCGCAGCCAGCTTACGATTTCGACTGGTGGGCCATCGCCCAGATGGAACGCGGCCGCAACGATGTTCTTCTGACGCTCTCCAACGAAGGGCTCGACGAGGTCGGCAATACGGAGATGCTTCCCTGGATGGTTTTGTTCGGCGCCATCGGAAATCAACCCGGCGAGCTACTCACCTATCAGCCGACCTGGCATCACGGCCACGCAGTGATGCGATTCATTCCGAACAAAAAGGGAACGCTCACGACGCCTGAACCGGCGCCGGAGTGGAAATTCGACAACGCAGGTGGCTATCAGTTCTACAAGCATCCGGACCCGGCCATCTATCCGTTGAACAAGCTGCTGTTTGACTTGCGTTTCAGCCAGCCGTTGCGCCGGCGGCTTTTTGAAAATACCAAAGAGCTGGCCGCCGAATACGGATTGACCGACAAACAGGCTGAGGTTCTGGAAACGATGAAAGACGAGAGCATCGACGCGGTGCGCTCGCTGAAGCCGCACCCGCTGGTAGTCGCGGGCGCGCATCCATTAGGTATGTGGATGTCGATCATCACTGTGCAGGCGGAACAGCGCCGCATGCGTCAGGAGCAAGCCGCGAAACAATGAGCGCCAGACTGGACGGTCGCGTTGCTGTAATATCAGGCGCTGCCGCGGGTCTGGGGCGCGCGGCTGCCATGCGCCTCGCCAAGGAAGGCGCTGTCATCGAAATCCTGGACCTGAAAGATGCTTCGCCAGCCGTCAGCGAAATCCAGGCGACCGGAGGAAAAGCGTTCTCAACAGTCTGCGACTGTACCGACGAGGCGCAGATCGATCGAGCCGCCAAAGCGATCGAGGCCCGTCACGGCGGTGTCGACATTCTCGTGAACAACGCGGGCATCCTCACAGGACGCAAGCCTTGGCACACCCTCACGAAAGAAGAAGTGAACCGTTACGTGCAGGTCAACTACATTGGCTACTTCCTGGTGACCAAGGCGATGTATCCGCTGATCAAGAAAAGCAAGACGCCGCGCGTCATTATGGTGGCATCGCGCACATATTTCCTGGCGAATCCGGGCCAGATGTCCTACGTCGCGAGTAAGGGCGCCGTGATGGGGATGACTCGCGTGCTGGCCAAGGAATTGGGCGAGGAGGGCATTCCCGTGAACGCCGTGATGCCCGGGATGGTCGCTACGCCCGGCACCATGGAGCACTCGCAGGAAGAGGCCTTCAATCGCGTCATGAACAATCAGGCCATCAAGAAGCGGGTTCAGCCGGAACACTTGGCAGCGTTGATCGCCTTCCTGGCGAGCGATGACGCCGAGTTGATCACCGGTCAGATGATTCTTTGCGACGGCGGCGGGTACTTGCACTAGCAGGCTCGATTATGGCAACTGCCATCGCCCAGCCGACAACAGCCAAAGCGGCGCGTATTAAATGGGTGCCGTTCTTGGCTGCGATTGCGGTTGGCGCAGCGATCTTCTTAATTCCGACACCGCGCGGCCTCTCCCAAACAGGACAATTCGCCCTGGCGATCACGGGCTTCACTATCGTGCTCTGGGCATTTCAGGTCATGAATAACGGTGTGGCCTCAGTCTTGATGATGGCGTTGCTGATTCCGGCGGGCGTGAAGCCCTCACTCGCACTAAGCGGATTCTCCAGCGGATCGTGGTGGGTGCTGTTGGCGGTTCTTTTCTACGGCTTCGCTATGCAGCGCACCGGCCTAGCCGCGCGCATTTCCTACTACATCTTGTCGCTATTTCCTGCAAACTACTCTGGAATTCTGGCTGCCTTTTTTGTAATTGGCGCGGCATTATCGCTCGGCATTCCCTCCATGACCGTCCGAACCGCCATCATGGTCCCGATTGCCTGGGCCTTGGTGCAATCGCTTGACTTGAAGCCCCGCAGTAGAGGTTCTTCCCTCATCATGCTGACGACCGTCGAAATGGCTGTCGTTCCCGGCTGCGGTCTGTTGTATGGCTCCTTGTATGGGCCGGTAGTCGATTCTGTGTTCCAGGTCAAACACCTTCCCCTCAGTTACCTTGCGTATGCGCGAGTGCTTGAGCTTCCCACGCTGCTATTGTGCTTGCTGATTGTCTTCGGAAACCAATGGGTGTTGAAACCCGAAGCTGCGCTGCAATCCTCGCCCGGATTCGCTCGCAACAAACTGCGCGAGCTGGGCCGCATGGACAGGGCGGAAGCGATTACGGCGCTCATCGTTGCCGCCTCGATTCTATTCTGGGCGACGGACCGCTGGCATCACCTGCCCAGCTTCTTCGTCGGCATGATCGGTCTGGCGGCCCTTGCGCTCGCCGGAATTGTAGGAAATGCCGATATCGGCAGCGGCGTGTCCTGGACGTTATTGCTTTTTATGGGTGGTATTTTCAGCCTCGGGAACGTGCTGACCGAATATAAAATCACGGACTGGCTGGCCGGATATTTCGTGCCCGTCGCCGAACACCTTACTTTTAGTACTATTGTGCTGCTCCTGGTTGTGGCGGTTGCGATGCTCGTAATGCGGTTCTTGGATCCGAGCGGTTTCATCGCGATCGCCGTCCTTTTCATCCCCATCGTCGACACAACCACCGCTGCCGGCATTCCACCGCTGGTGCTGACGGCTGCATTAATGCTCCCTTCGGTTCCTTTCTGGGCGACTTATCAGAACATCTGGGTCGCCATGGGTGAAGGAATCACAGAAGGACTTGCTTTCAGTCCGGCCGAGCGCGTCCGTCTGGCTAACACGTATGCTGTGCTGGCGCTCTTCACCTTGGTTGTGTCCTCCGCCTATTGGAAACTGATTGGTGCGCTCTGATGACTCCGCGCATTGGCTTTGTCGGTTTTGGCGAAGCGGCATTTCACATTTCGAAAGGTCTTCGCGACGCCGGCGCCCCGCCGATTATCGCTTACGACATCAACACTCACACGCCCGGCCTCGGCGAACGCATCCGGAAGCGCGCCGCGGAAGCTTCTGTCCGCTTGGTCGAAACCAACCAAGCACTGGCCGGCGCCTGCGACATCGTTTTATCGGCTGTGACGTCCAACCAGGCCGCGTGCGCCGCCGAACAGAACGCCGGCTACCTGACCGCGTCTCATTTGTATGCGGACCTCAATTCCGTCTCACCCGCCCTGAAGCAAGCCATTGCCCGAACGATTTCCGCAACCGGCGCGCGATTCGTTGAAATCGCCGTGATGGCTCCCGTGCCTCCTTATGGTCATCGCGTGCCGATGCTCGCCGGAGGCGAGTCCACGGCCGAGTTCAGCGACCAGCTCGCCAAGTTTGGTCTCCGCATCGAGGTCGCCGCGCGCGAAATCGGCGTGGCTTCCGCCACCAAGATGTTCCGCAGTATCGTCGTCAAAGGGCTGGAGGCGCTGATCACGGAATGCGTGCTGGGCGCAAGCCGCTACAACGCCGAGTCGCGCGTGTTCGCCTCCCTCGCCGAGTCCATTCCGGGCGTCAATTGGAACGAGCTCGCAGACTACATGATCGGCCGTGTGGTGGTTCACGGCGAGCGCCGGGCGCGCGAAATGGAGGAAGTCGCTGCAACCCTACGCGCTTTGGACATTGAACCTATCATGGCCGAGGCGATTGCGCGAAGAATGGACTGGAGCGCGGAGCTCGGCCTCAAAGAGCGATTCCACGGCGATGCCCCGCGAAATTTTCGTGAAGTGCTGGTCGCCCTCTCTAAGATCGGCGCCGCCGCCGACTGATTGGCTGCAACGCGGTCAGGCGTGCCCAAGTATGCCGCGCGGTTGATACAGCTCACCGAGCTCTCTTAATTCCTGCTCATCGAGTTTTATACTCAGAGCGCTGATCGGGTCCTCTAGGTGATGCGGCTTGCTCGCGCCTATGATCGGCGCCGACACGCCGGGCTGATGCAAGACCCAGGCCAGTGCAATCTGGGCATTGTTTAAGCCGCGTCGCTTGGCGATCGCGGTGACCCGGTCGACGATAGCGAAGTCTTCCGCGCGATAATACTGTTTCCTTGAGAACTCATCGGTCTTGGCTCGTACGGTCTCGCCCAAGTCCTCTTTACGCCGGTTCCCGACCACGAACCCTCGCGCCAGCGGACTAAACGGTATCACACCGATCCCCTCGGCGCGGCACAGCGGCAGCATCTCGCGTTCCTCCTCCCGATAAACCACGTTGTAGTAGTTCTGCATGCTGACGAAGCGGGCGACGCCCAACCGGTCGGACGCCGCGAGCATCTTCATGAACTGCCAGGCGAACATAGCAGAGGCGCCGATGTACAAAACCTTCCCAGCGCGCACGGCTGCATCCAGTGCGCCTAGGGTCTCGTCCACGGGGGTTGAATAGTCGAACCGGTGAATCTGATACAGATCGACGTAGTCCGTGCCCAGGCGGCGCAGGCTGTTGTCAATCGAATGCAGGATATGTTTCCGAGACAATCCGCGATCGTTCGGATCGTCGCTCATCGCATTGAAGACCTTGGTTGCGATCACCAGGCGATCGCGACCGGGCCCGAAATCCTTCAGAGCTCGGCCAAGGATCTCCTCGCTCGCTCCCTCCGAATACATGTCTGCCGTGTCGAAGAAGTTGATTCCCAGCTCAAATGCGCGACGAATGAATGGGCGCGACTCTTCTTCCTCGAGCACCCATGGCCGCCATTTCTTCGAGCCGTAGGTCATCGTGCCCAGGCACAAGCGCGACACCTTCAGTCCGGAACCACCAAGTCTGACGTAGTCCATAGAGATGCCCGAGCGGGATTCGGCGGATAGTTGGAGTAGGCTAGTCGCCCAAGCTCATGCTGGCGCCGGCGGAGGGGATATTCTCGGTGACGTTGTCCTCTAGCACGGGCACGACGATCTGTTTCTTCGGATTGCGGGAATAGGTCTTGCCCTGATTCATGCGAGCTTGAAAGTACGGCTCCAATCGCTGCAAGGCTCTCTCCATGCTGGTAGTGACATGCTCGCGCATGGCCGCAGCCGCCGCGTCCTTATCGCCAGTCACCAGGACTTCGAGCAGGTCCTGGTGGGAGCGCCGAGGTGCATTCCCATTAGAAAATTGGCGAGCCACACACAGCCAGGTTGACGACAGCGCCCGAGTTTTTTCGATCGCATCGCACAAGGCTTGGCAGCGTGCGCACTCCGCAATCCGCCGGTGCAGTTTTTCGTGAAGGTTCAAGTAATGAAAACGGTCGGTCTCCGGTTGGGACGCCATAGAATCCACGCGCGCGGCGAGCTTAAGAAGTTCCGCGCGCTCTTCCGGAGTTGCTATCTCTACAAATAATCGGGCCGCCTCCACTTCCAGAGCTTCCCGAACCAGATAGTGCCCGCGTACATCATCGCGGGTCGGGATTCGGACCCTGGTTCCGGCCCTGGCACGGCTCTCCAGCAATCCTTCGAATTCGAGTCTCAGAAAGGCCTCCGAGACGGGCAGAAAGCTCATCCCCAGCTCGGCAGCGATCTTTCGGCGGGAGATTACCTGGCCGATGGCGACTTCGCCCCGGAGAATTCGTTCGCGAATGATAACGTACGCTTCACCAGCGAGATCTGAGCCCTCTAGTCGGTCTCCCATCAATACTCCAGTATATCACGCACCTCTCTAAAACCCCTTTAAACAAGGGCTTCTCGTCGTCCGGCGCGCATTATTTCGGCGCCGCTGTTCCCAGGTGAACCAGGTCTTTATTGTTCTCCAAACAGACGTATTCTTTGATCTCCCAGCCCGGCCGGAATCTCACTTTGAAGCTCGTGGTCCACGGCTTGGTGTAATAGACGGGATCCTCGATCGTGGTCTCGTACAGCAACGTATTCAAGTCCGGCCTGCGGTACTTTTCGATAACATGCAATTTTTCGCTGGACGGATGTCCGACGTAGTCGAGCCACGTCCTGCCGTTAAAACCAACGGTGTCCACCACAAGCGTGTCGTTCCCCTCCCACCAGCCAACCGACTCACCCAGCCAGGAGGGATCGGGATCCGCGGAATGTCTGGCACCCATGAGGATCACGCGATACATATGCGAAGCGCCCTCGTAGAGAATCACCACGCGATCGGGCAGTTGGATCAATTGAAATGGATACGGCGTTCCGGTGTACCGCGGAACGCCCGCAGGCAAGCAAAACCCTTCCGGATCATCCTTGGAATCATTGGCGCGGCGCTCCCGGTACAACGTCAGGCCTGCCGGCGTAAACGGCACGTCGATTGGCTCAGTCACGTACTTTTTGTCAGCCCAGTCGAGAACCCAGATCGGCGCCCACACGCCCTTGCCGCCGAAATCCACTTTTCCATCAGCCAGGCGAGGAGTAGGTCCGCCGGGCTCCCACCCGCCGGGACGTCTCGGCGGCTGCGCAGTGACTGTCGCCAGGATAGTGAGAGCTAGAGCCATTACCGCAATCGAATTCACTAGTTTCCTCACGTCGGAATCTCCTCCGCAACGTCGCGGCGCGACGACCCGCCTACTGTTTGCCGGGACGATAGTTCTCCGAACCCGGACCGGCGTCGTCGGCCGAACCGGCGAAGACCCTTCGGCCGTCCGCCAAAGTTACCTGTCTAGCGGATGCGAGACTCGCACCGTCCTTCGCGCGGAACGCGTTCACAGTTATGGTGTCACCAACCTTGAGCGAGTTTCTGGTCCAGCCCTGGCGCGATAGCCCGTTCGGGCTTCCGGTCTCCAAGTCCCAGTTTGTGACCTTGCCGTTTTCATCCTTCACATCAATGTAGAAATGAGTGTGAGGATTCATCCACTCGACTTTCGTCACAACGCCCGTCAGAGTGACTGGCTTGGTCGAGTCGAATTCAGCCGCGAATGAATGATGTGCCAACGCCGGTATCGTGGCGGCCACCAACAAAACGAGTCCAGCGGTCAAACCGAGTAGCTTTGCCATCAGAATCCCTTCCCCAATCTACGTTCGCGGAATGCTCTGACATCCCACCGGATCATCCTACAGTCGCAGACTCTGATATGTCAAGCGTCTCGCGGCGTCACTCGCATCGGGCTGATGCTCGATAACGATCTTTTGAAGAGTTGGAGGTTGGAGCTGCCGACAGCGCCGCAGCAGTCTGCCAGGTCCAACGAAGCGATATATCAGAGTGTGTTGACACGTCACAGGCCCGGTGATAGCATACGCCCATGCGTTCCATCCTTCTAGCAACATTGCTTTTGCCCTTGGGTGCTTTCGGTCAGGATGCCCCCAAAAAAGCTCCGCCGGAACCCAAAAACCTGAAGATCCTAACAGGCCAAAGCGGCGCTCAAGTGATCGCGACCATGCGCAACTTCCGCACAGCCCTGGGCGTGGAATGCGTCTATTGCCACGTGCAAGGTGATTTCGCCAGTGACGCCAACCCAAAGAAGGAAGTCGCCCGCAACATGCTTCTCATGGCGCGGGAAATCAACGGCAAATTCCCCGATGGGAAGCGACACGTGAGCTGCTACACCTGTCACCGGGGAGCAACTACTCCGGTCGTTGAGCCGCCAGACGCAGAAGCAAAGCCATAAGAGTGCAGCATGCGCGAGCCGCCGGCCGGTCTGGCAGCGTTCGACGGAGATACACTGTTCGATGTAGTGTGCGGAGGAATCGACCATGCCGAAATCCAAGAGTAGTTCTGTCGGCCGGCGCGGGTTCTTGAAGGGCGCGGCCGCGAGCGCTGCCTCGTTGGTGGTGAAACCGGAATCGGTCAAAGCGCAACAAGTTGCTCAGCGGGGCAGTAACTCCTCGGCTGCGATTCCTTCGGACGCAGCGCTCGAGCGTGACCTCGGAGGCCGCGAGGGCCCGCCGCCCTCACAAGTCATCGAGCACCCAGGCTCCGACTTCATGGTCGACGTCCTTAAGACGTTGAAGATCGACTACCTGGGATCGAATCCCGGTTCCACTTTTGAGTCTCTGCACGAATCGCTGATCAACTACGGCAATAACACCATGCCGGAATTCCTCACCTGCTGCCATGAGGAATCGGCGGTTGCCATGGCGCACGGCTATTACAAGATCGAAGGCAAGCCAATGATGGCGCTGCTCCACGGCACCGTCGGCCTTCAGCACGCTGCCATGGCCATCTATAACGCCTACGCGGACCGGGTGCCCATCTACATGATCGCCGGCAACCACATGGACGCGTCGATACGCAGGCCCGGCGTCGAGTGGTACCACAGCGCGCAAGACTTGGCTCTGTTGGTCCGCGATTACGTCAAATGGGACGATCAGCCGGCATCCCTGCAACACTTTGCCGACTCTGCCGTCCGCGCCTACAAAGTCGCGATGACACCGCCTATGGGTCCTGTGCTTTTGATCGCGCACCACGAGATCCAATCGCGGCCGAACACGGAAACGAACCTGCGCATTCCGAAACTCACGCCGACCGCACCGCCCCAGGGAGATGCCGCCGCGGTGGAAGAAGCCGCGGAGTGGCTGGTGAATGCGGAGAGGCCTTTGATTGTGGCGCAGCGCACGGCCCGCACACCGAATGGCGTCAAGCTGCTGGTGGAGCTGGCTGAAACGCTACAGGCTCCGGTTGAAAACCAGGAGCGAATGAATTTCCCGTCCCACCATCCTTTGGCTGGAACTGGCGGCCCAGGTTACCAACCCGACGTGACTTTGTGCCTGGAAGTCAACGACGTGTCGGGCACCGCGCGAGCCGCTCGAGCGCGCGCAGCTAGAGTAATCAGCGTCTCGTCGCTCGATCTTTTCATAAAGAGCAATGTCCAAGATTTCGGCCGCTATGCAGATGTAGACCTGGATATCGGAGCGGATGCCGAGGCGACGCTTCCGGCTCTGATCGAAGCAGCGAAGAAGCTGATCACACCCGACCGCAAGCGAGCTATGGAGGCGCGCGGCGCGAAGCTGGCCGAGGCGCACAGGCAGGTTCGCGTTCAACGAGTCGAGCAAGCGTCTTACGGTTGGGATTCCAGCCCGATCAGTCTGGCGCGTCTCTGCGGAGAGCTATGGCCGCTCATCCGGAATGAAGACTGGTCCCTTGTGTCCTGGCAAGGCTTCATCAACAGTTGGCCGGACCGCCTCTGGAAGTTCGACAAGCACTACCAGTACATTGGCGGGCAGGGAGCCGGCGGCATGGGCTACGGGGCGCCGGCTGCTGTGGGCGCCGCGCTCGCCAATCGAAAGTACGGGCGGCTCTCTATTAACATCCAGACCGACGGCGACTTGAACTACGCTCCCGGCGTGTTGTGGACCGCGGCTCATCACCGCATTCCGCTGCTGACTATCATGCACAACAACCGCGGGTATCACATGGAAGTCATGTTCGTAGAGCAGCAGGCCAGCTTGCACAATCGCGGCGCCGAGCGCGCCCATATCGGCACTAAGCTTTGGGATCCGAATATCGATTACGCAAAGATGGCGCAGGCCTACGGCATGCACGGCGAAGGCCCCATCAGCGATCCGAACGATCTCGTGCCCGCACTAAAACGTGGCATCGAGATTGTCAAACGCGGCGAGCCAGCGATGATCGACGTCGTCACGCAGCCGCGCTGAGGGCGATATGAGTCGGTATCTCGTATCTGTCCTTCTGTTTTTCGTTCTCCCGGCAGCTCCACAGGATTCTGTTTCGAAACAAGCTTCGCCAGCTCCCGATGCTGTGCGGGGCAAGGAGCTTTACGTCAAGTACACCTGCTACGCCTGCCACGGTTTCGATGGTCACGGGGGCGCCGGAGCGCGGTTGGTTCCTATGAAGATGCTGCTTCCGGTCTTCACCGCCTATATTCGCAGTCCTCGCCAAATGCCGGCCTACCGGGCGAAGGTGATATCCGATGCTCAGCTAGGCGACATTTGGGCCTACATCAAGTCGATTCCCGAGTCACCCGCGCCGCAGAAGATTCCTTTGTTGAAGGAACTAAGCCAGTAGGCGCGGATTAGAAATCCGATATAGCAGTCTGCAGGACTAGAATCCCCTCGATCTTGCCGACTCGAGCATCCGGATCTCATCGTCATTGTATGAATCTATCTGCTAAATATATAGAAATAATATATTTACATTGATTATACACACGACGAAGAGGGCGGGTCCCAGCCAGGACCGATGTTCTTTGCGCAGCCACTGCCACGCAAGGTTTTACAACTGACATTGCACTTTGCGCTTGACAGCAATTTCTAAATGGCATATTCTTCTTCGGAGATTTGGCTGGTATTAGGCATCACAAAAGGGGTCGGACGGATTTTTTGCCAGCGAATGGGAGATATCCGATGCGCTCACTGTCTGCAGCTGCATTTTGCTTCCTTCTTGCCCTGTCAGCGTTTGCTCAGGGCGACCGGGGCACCATAACTGGGACGATCGTGGATCCCCAAGGCGGGGTTATCGCCGCCGCCTCGGTCGAAGCCAGAAACATGGAAACAGGCACGCTTTACCGATCGACGTCTACCAGCACCGGCAGCTACACGTTTGCCGAGTTGCCGTTTGGCCAGTACGAAGTATCCGTCTTCGTTCCCGGCTTTAAGAAGTACGTCCGACAAAATCTCACTGTGCAGGTGGCCCAAACTCTCGGTGTTGACATCGCCCTGGAGGTTGGAGCGACCACGGACACTGTGACGGTTCAGGCCGAAGCCTCCATGCTGAAGACGGAAACTGGCGACGTCAGTCACAACATAAACTCCGAAACACTCCAGCAATTGCCGCTTATGGGAATCGGCGCTGCCGCATCGGGAAGCTCGGGGATACGCAACCCGAACAACGTCCTCAACGTCGTCCCCGGCACTTATTACGTGCCCAATGCCAACGTGAAGATCAATGGAGCGCCCGCCAATACGCAGGCTTATCACGTCGAAGGACAAGACACCACGAATCAGGGTTTTCCTTATACTCCGGCGCAGGTGCAGCAAGGCGTGGACGCGATTCAGGAGGTCTCGGTTCAAACCAGCAACTTCGCCGCAGAGTACGGCGGAGCCGGCGGCGGCTTCTTTAACGTCACTATGCGTTCGGGCAGCAACTCTTTTCACGGAACCGGTTATGACTACATCGTCAACGAGGTGCTGAACGCCGCCACTCCGTTCACTGGTCCGCCGTTTACCCCGACTCAACCCGGCGAGCTCGTTCGGCCGGTGGCGAGGAGGCATGATTACGGCTTTACAGTCGGAGGCCCGGTGGCCATTCCAAAGGTGTATAACGGCCGCGACCGCACATTCTTCTTCTTCAGCTTCGAACAGTTTCGCGAAACGCAGAACGTCAACAACATCCCGATCACAGTCCCACCCGACGCCTATCGGCATGGCGACTTCAGTCAGGCGATCACTGCTGTAGGAAATAAAGTCCTTACGACGGACGTGCTCGGCCGCCCCGTTTATGCCAACGAAATCTTTGACCCTCGCACCGCCAGGATCGATCCGGTCAGCGGCAACATGGTTGAAGATCCGTTCGTGAGCCCCAGCGGTCAATTGAATGTGATTCCCACGTCTATGCTCGACCCGGTGGCGCTGAAGGTTCAGAGCTTCATCCCTTCGGCCACGCTGCCAAGCCTGACGAACAACTTCATTCCCACTTATCCCAGCGTCCGGCACACCACGATCCCAGCGGTCAAAATCGACCAGAACATTAGCGAGAAGCAGCACCTGTCTTTCTACTGGTCATTCACGCACACCGACTCGCCGTTTTCGCCCATTTACGGCCAGTCGGAAGGACTCCCCAATCAGATCACAGCGGATCGCGGTACGTTCATTCACTCACACGTCGAGCGTCTGAACTACGACTATACAATTTCTCCCACGATGCTTCTCCATCTGGGCGCAGGATATCAGCAGAACAACTTCTTCGATGACGCGCCGATCTTGAACTTCGACGCAGCATCGGTGTTCGGCTTGGTAGGTGCGACGCTGAAGCGCAACGTGCCGGTGTTCTCGGGATTCTGCCCGCAGGCCGGTTTTACGGCCGCATGTACCGCCGCGGGCGGAATGGTCAACATGGGACCCATTGCCGGTCAAGGCCACCAGTTTTATGAAAAGCCGTCCGGCAATGCCAGTGTCACCATGGTTCGCGGCAGCCACACGTACAAGGCGGGCGCGGAAGTGTACTTCCTAGCGATTCCCGTGATCCCCTTTACAAACACGAACGGCAACTACGCATTCAACGCCAACGAAACCAGCGAGCCGTATCTGGTTGGCCAGACTTTTGCGGGTGGCTCCCCTGGATTTGCTTATGCCAGCTTCCTTCTCGGCCGCGTGGACAACTTCCAGATCGCCGCGCCGGCCGATTTTCGCCAATCCAAGCAGCAGTGGGCTCTCTTTCTCCAGGATTCCTGGAAGATCAGCCGCAAGCTGACAGTGGATTACGGCGTGCGTTGGGATTACGGAATGTACTTCAGCGAGGAGCACGGCCGCGCAGTGACCTTCTCCCCGACCACTCCGAACCCGACGCTGGGCGGATATCCCGGCGCGTTCCTGTTTGAAGGCAGCGGACCCGGCCACTGCAACTGCTCCTTCGCGCGAAACTATCCATACGCGATCGGTCCGCGACTCGGAGTTGCCTATCAAATAACACCGAAGACGGTTATGCGCGCAGGTTTTGGAGTAATCTACGGTCAAACCGGAGTAAATTCACAAGGCTACGTCGCGGCCGGTGTAGGAGCAACCAATATCGTCGCGTCTTCCGGATCCGGTCAGCCGGCGATGATTCTGCAGAACGGAATCCCGGCTTCCGCCACGCCTTCCTGGCCGGTTTTCAATCCGGGCATTTTTCCGTTGAGCCCTGCGGGCGCTCAAAGCCTGCCCGCCGGTATTGGGTTTCTTGATCCAAACGCGGGAAGGCCTCCCAGGCAGATGCAGTGGAGCATCGGCGTCCAGCGGGAGATATCTCGCGATCTGATTGTGGATGCATCCTATATAGGCAATGTCGGCGTCTGGTGGCCGGGCGAGTCGGCTGGGAGCGTGCAGCCGCTGGCAGATATCAACGCCATTACACCACAGCGACTCGCGAGTTTCGGACTGAATATAAACAATTCGGACGATCAGAAGTTGCTACTGTCAACGCTCAACTCGGCTACGGCCATTGCGCGCGGCTTCAATAAAGCGCCATATCCCGGTTTTGCGCTGACCAACACCGTGGCGCAGTCGCTCCGGCCGTTCCCTCAGTTCGGATACATCAACGACTACGGCGCACCCTTGGGTAAGACCTGGTACGACGCTCTACAGATTAAGGCGACCAAGCGGTTCTCGTACGGCCTAGCCTTCAGCAGCTCTTTTAGCTGGCAGAAATCGCTGCAGGAGGGCGCCGACACAAATCCGAACCTGACTGTTCCCCCTGCGAACATTCAGTCCGGCATTCTTGGAAATCCATCGACCGCCAAAAGCATCTCCAGTTTCGACCAGCCGTTCCTTTTCAATTTCGCCGGCACCTACACGCTGCCGAAGCTTCCGGTGAACAAGGTCCTTTCCTGGGTTCTGCGAGATTGGGAAATCAATACGTACTTGCAGTATGCCAGCGGTCTTCCGATCCCTGCGCCAGCGGCGACGACGAGCCTGGTCAATGAGTTATTCCAACCCACGGTCGCAAATCGCGTTCCAAACGTTCCCCTCTACACGCACGACATCAACTGTCATTGCTTCGACCCGGCGACCACGTTCATTCTCAATCCGAATGCGTGGACTAATCCTCAGCCTGGCCAGTTCGGCAGCGGCGCGCTGTTTTACAGCGATTACCGCTATGCCCGCCACCCGATCGAAAACATGGGATTGGGCCGCGTGTTCCGCGTCAAAGAGCGATACAGCATCGAACTGCGCGCGGACTTCTCGAACATTTTCAACCGCACGTATCTGAATAACCCGACCTCGACCGGCTTTACGAATCCCCAGTCGACAAACGCAAGCGGGCCGTTGAAAGGGCTCAACAGCGGCGGCTTCGGCTACATCAATTTGGCCCTGTCGCCGACGACACCGTATGCGCAGCCGCGGAACGGCACCATCGTTCTTCGCGTCCGCTTCTAAGCAGTAGCGGACCACGCCACACCGGGTTGTGTTGGGTTCTACTTGCTACTCGACTTCAGATTTGCGAGCAGCTTTTCGTAGGCTTCGTCGAGCGGATTCAAAACGTCCGCTCCAGGAACCTCCGCTGCCTCTCCTAAGACCTGTGGCGAGGAATTGTGATCTTGAAAGCGGGGCCACGTGGGGAGATTCTTTCCATTGGGATCGCCTGTTCTTGCAAAGTTGACCCAATAAGACGATATTTGCTCGGCCAGCGCACGATCTTTCTCGGATGCTGCTGCGAGACGGGGCGAACTTAGATCTGGAACGCTCCTCGGCGCGGACAGGTTGTCAAAAACGTAGGGAATATCAGTGGCGTGCGTCGCCTTCAGATCCCGGACACCGGGTTCGAGCGGCGGCTCGTGCGTGAAGAGATACCAGTAGGCGCGCTTTCCGACTGCGGTCTGGCGGTCGGCGAAGAGCCTTGACGCCCAGACTAAAGTATTGCGAAACGCGATGTTGCCGCCGAAGCTCATGTGTTCATCTTTGGTCGACCCGACGATCAAGTCCACTGCATTTTGCCTGTTCTCGGCGAAAGTGATCGATTCATCCTCCGGCACGATCCATCCGTCGATGATCATGCCCGCTCCACGAATCGTTTTCAGCACTTCGTCAGCCGGCCGGGCACGTAACTCCGCGAGCGGAAGTTTCGCGATCTCGACAGGAGGCGGGCTTTGCTGCGGGCCGCGCCCGGGGCCTTGGAAGACTCCGCGTTCGGCCTGTGCGAGCGTGATCATGGGCGCCATGCCGAGGCCCATCCAGTGGCCGCTCTGAGCGATGGCGCGCTGAAAAAGTCCTTTCGCGGCCCGCGAGCCGACCAATCCGCCGATCATCGCCGCACCGGCTGATTGACCAAAGACGGTCACATTGGTTGGGTCGCCGCCAAAAGCCGCGATATTCGTTTGCACCCATTTCAGCACAGCGATGGAGTCCATGAGCGCCTGATTGCCGGAAGCATTGCGGCTCGATTCCTTGCTCAACTCAGGATGCGAAAAGAACCCGAACGGACCCAGCCGGTAGTTGAACGTGACCAGCACCACGCCTTTCTTTGCCAGCGGCTCACCATTGTTATGAGGACTGGATCCAGCGCCTTCCCGGTAAGCTCCTCCATAGAGCCAAACCATCACGGGAAGACGCGCGCTGGCGCGATCGGCCCGTGTCCACACGTTCAGGTAGAGGCAGTCCTCGCTCACCTTGGGTGAATCGGGCAGGTCCACAGCCACATTCGCGGGGACGCGCTGGTTGAGCATACTCGGCTGCATGCAAACATTGCCGAAAGTATCGGCTTTGCGGACTTGGGTCCATCGGTGCGGTGGGTAGGGTTCCTTCCAACGCAACGGGCCTACCGGAGGCGCGGCAAACGGAATTCCCTTAAACGCGCGAACGCCAGACTGCAGAGTTACTCCTGAGACCGGGCCGTCGGCGGTTTTGACTGGGTCCTTGATTTCTCCGAGAGCCAACACCGCGCCAGCAGCGCAGTATGCGAGGGCAGTGGTCAGTTTCATCGGCGCGGCGGTGTGGAACTCGCGTCTGGCTTACCACCGGCACGTTCCGCTCTGGACACGCTGATCCAATCGGGCACCATGCGGTTGTCTTCCTGGCACGAATACTCATACAACTTGTAGTTCGGCTCGACCTTCAGCGGAAAGCGCGCGGTCCAGGAGCGAGTAACGACGACCGGATCCTCAGTTTTGATCTCGTAAATCAAGTATTGATCGTTGATTCGGGTAAACTTCTCTGTGATCTTCATCTGATCGCTTGTGGGGAAGCGATTGCCGGGCGGGGACGCGATCACGGCTGTATTGGTTGCAGACGCACCGGCCTTGAAGTTGGTCGTCTCGACTACCAGCGTGTTTCCTTCCCAGTGCCCGCGTGAGAGGCCCATCCACTGTTTGATCGCGGGAGCAAGCGGCGTATTGTCGTCCAGCGAGACAACGCGCGCATCGTGGATCATCTCGAGCAAGATTACCACCTGACCGGGAGATTGAACGATCTGAAGTCCATTGTTATAACGGAACGGAAACATCGAAACCGGCATACCGCGAGTGATGCATCGATCCCAAAGGTCAAAGTCGTGATAGGAATCCCAGACCGGATTCTCGCCCGGCAAAGGCCAGGTGCTCTTCATCTGCGCCGCCAGCCGTTTTCCCTCAGGAGTCATTTCGGGAAGCTTGCCGTCTGGAGGGTCAAAGATGAGGGATGTCTGGCGCTGCGGAGTCATGTCGTCCACGATGCCAGTGAGGAATGCGCGTCCAGCCTCGCCCCCTTTAGCGGCGGCAGTGAACCGATCCGACTGCTTGGAAGCGGTCTCCTGGAGGACCTTAAATTCCTCCTCGGTGAAAAACTTCTTGTTCGGGTCGCAGTTCGCGATTTTCTCCGGATCCGCACCGGGATAACGCTGACGAGCGTAGCACCGCTGCAACGGCACGAAGCCGACATTGTTGAGCGGCCAGATTCCCTGCAAATCCGGGTCGCCCCACGGCGTTTTCGGCTGCGCCCAACCCGCCGGCGTGCCGATGAAGAAATTGGCTTCACTAGGCGGTATTGCCTGGCTCGACTGCCCCGAAGCGGCGGGGACGAGCAGAGCAAGCGATACAACGCAGACTGCAGTGCAATACGTGGCCTGCATGAAATTACTCCTCCTACCGGGTAGGCTTCTTCTCCGCATCGCGGTATACCAGGTCTTCAACAAACTCGACACACTTAAACTCGAGCAAGCGCGCGCCTGCCTCCCGGTGCCGATACAAAGGGAAGCTGATCTTCCACGGCCGTGTGAATACGGTTGGATCTTCAAGTGTTGCCTCGTAGTTCATAGTGTTCGGGTCGAGCATTGAGTACCGTTCCACAACGTGCAAATTATCGCTCGCGAAATTTCCGGCGCGATCAAGCCACGCCCGCCCGTTAAACCCCGCGACATCTACGACAAACGTGTCGCCTTCCCATTTGCCATTGGAAGTGCCCATCCACGAATCCAACTCCGCCTCGCGATGTTTGGCTGTAAGAACGATGCGAGCGGCGGAATCGTAGGAATATGCGATGAGAACGTCGTTCTCTGACTGAACAATCTGGAACGGATATGGCATGTACGTGGCGCGGGGAACGCCGGGTAGGTAACACCTGACTTCCGGGTCGAGCTTGAGCCGGTTGGCGTAGTTCTCTTTCTTTTTCGCCAGGGCATCGGGCTTGTACGGAATCGCACCGCCTTCAACGATCCCGCGCCCGGCTGGGATCGCGCCGATCGCGCCCAATTCGATTACAGGTCCGGCTTGCGCTGAATGATCCTCGAGGTCCCAATAAGCCGCCGTCATCGCTTGCCATAGACCGTTGAGGTTCGGTTTTCCGCCGGGCATGCGCGGGATGCCGGAAGCGCTTCCTTGCCTCGCCGGAGGCTGTGCGCTCGCTTGCAAAGAGAACAGAAGAGCGATAATCGCGAGGGGAACTACTTCTAGAGTCTTAGGCACGATTAAAACCTTCCAGAACTTGGCAAATGGGCTACTGTCCGCCTTGGATGGCGTGAAGTAAACCATCGCGCATTGGATCACGATGGCAGCCACCAAGTATTACAGATATATCAGACTAATTGACAATGTCAAGCCATCGCTATATACTTAACCACGCTCGCGGAAATGCGTCAGGCATTTCAGAATCCACTATTGCCCTGAAATGCAGGCCGAGCTCCTCGTAATACGCAAAATGCTACAGAAGTTCGGTTTCCCCATCATCACGGTGTTCGCGAGCGGACTCCTCTTGCCGCCGGCCGGCCAATCCTTTGCCACGTGGACTCAGTATCTTGACGGCGCAGATTCCTCGCAGTATTCCTCGCTCAAGCAGATCAACAAGTCCAACGTGAAGCAACTCGAGATTGCCTGGACTTACCCAACAGGACCAGGAATCTACACTTTCGATCCACTCGTAGTCGATGGGGTGATGCACGTTCTGGCGAAGAATAATTCCATAGTTGCTCTCGATGCGATTACTGGCAGGGAGCTGTGGGTTCATCCCAACACGGGCCAGGTTGGCACTCGAGGGATGAACTATTGGGAAAACAAAGCTCGATCGGACCGGCGCCTTTTCTTTATCAATGACGGGTTCCTCACGGCGATTGACGCGCGCGACGGAAAGACGATCAATAGTTTCGGCGATAACGGCCGCACGGACTTACGAAACGGTCTCGACCGCGATCCAGGTCGTGCTTTACAGACGAGCAATCCAGGCCGCATCTTTGAAAACCTGATCATCACGCCACTACCGGCAGGGAATCCCACTTACGATTCGACGGCCGCCGACATCCATGCCTACGACGTGGTTACTGGAAAACTGGCCTGGATTTTCCATGTCGTTCCGCACCCCGGCGAATTCGGTTATGAAACCTGGCCGCCAGAGGCTTGGAAGAGCATAGGAGGTGTCCACGACTGGAGCGAGATGACACTCGATGAGAAGCGCGGCATCGCCTATATCCCGTTGGGAACGGCCCGTTACGATTTCTACGGCGGCAACCGCAAGGGCGACAATCTCTTCGGGAATTGCCTCCTGGCTCTGGACGTGAGGACGGGAAAGCGGCTGTGGCATTATCAGTTGGTTCATCACGATCTGTGGGACTACGATCTGCCGGTCGCACCGAAACTGCTGACGGTCAGACACAATGGCAAGAATGTGGATGTCGTAGCGCAAGCGACCAAATTCGGTTTCCTGTTTGTCTTCGATCGAGTGACGGGTGAGCCTTTATGGCCCATTAAAGAGCGCGCAGTGCCGCAGTCCGATGTTCCGGGTGAGTGGAGTTCGCCTACACAACCGTTTCCGACGAAGCCGCCACCGTTCGCTCGGCAGTCATTCACAGAGAAAGACGTTAACCCGTTCGCGACGGAGGCGGAACAGGAAGCGATTCGAGAGTTACTCAAGACGTCGCGCAACGAAGGGCTCTATACACCACCAAGTCTGCGGGGCACGATTTCGGCGCCGGGCCACAATGGTGGCGCGAACTGGGGCATGGTGGCGGTGAATCCCTCCAAGGGGTTCTTGTATGTGATCACGAAGGAGCATCCCACGCTCGACAAGTTGTTTCCGCCCGGAGCCGGGCCCGGAGCGGGGCGTGGTGGAGCGCGCGGCACACCGGAAGTCCTGGCCCAGCCACTGTCGACACCGAATGAGGGCTTCACTCGCTACACCTCGCCGATCAACTTCATGACTCAAAGCAACGGTCTTTCCGCCATGGGCCCGCCGTGGTCGAATCTCGTCGCTTACGATCTCAACTCGGGAACGATTCGATGGAAGGTTCCGAACGGGGGAGTCCTGGCCCTGGAGAAGGACGGTCACAGCGGCACGGGTGCGAGGGCGCCTCGCGGAGGACCCGTAGTGACGGCCGGCGCGTTGATCTTCGCTGCAACGGCGTCAGATCATAGAGTACGTGCTTATGACGAAGACACCGGTGAAGTGCTTTGGGAGTACGAGCTGCCTGCCGGTTCCGACGGAATTCCAGCGGTTTATGAAGCCGGCGGACGAGAATACATCGCGTTTTGTGCAGCGGGTGGCGACGGACTGTATTTGCCGGCTCGTAGCGCACCTCCAAGCAGTCCGCGGCCCGGAGCGTATGTAGTCTTTGCGCTGCCGAAGAAGTAGCAGCCAGCCACGTGGAGATCGATCAGGATCATGGAGAATTATTTTGGAAAACACTGTGGACGTTGGGAGCTCCTAACGGTGCGCCCGGCGTGGTTTACTTTCTTGACGGCCGTTGCCCTAGGTGCCCAACCCGCACCTCTCGGAGACTGGCCTAGCTACAACCACGACCTGCGCAGTTCCCGCTACTCAGCGCTCTCGCAGATTAATACCACTAACGTCCAGAATCTGAAACTTGCCTGGACGTTCTTCCTTCGCGCCGATTTGAGCGCAGCCCAGATGCAGCAGAACGGTTTGGGTGGCGCCGGCTTCGGCAATGAGGTGACTCCGATCGTAGTCGGCGGCGTCATGTACGTCCCCGCGGGCAACAATGTGGTTGCTCTCAATCCTGAAGACGGCACAGAGCTGTGGCAGTATCACCTTGAAAGCGGGACTGCGTCAACGCGCGGCGTGTCTTATTGGCCCGGCGATAAGGGCAATCCTCCGCGCGTCATTTTCACATCCGGCCGATACTTGATCGCGGTGAATGCGAAGACGGGACGCATCGATCCTGGCTTTGGCAATGAAGGAACGGTGGACATGGTAGTCCGCTACAGCGGTGTGCCGACGATTTTTCAGAATGTTGTGCTGGTGGGAGCCAATGTGTTGGAGCTTCCAAAAGGTCAACCTGGCAATACGCGCGCTTATGACGCCCGCACTGGCGCGAAGCTGTGGGAGTTTCATACCGTTCCCCAACCGGGCGAAGTGGGTCATGAGACTTGGCTCGACGACGGATGGAAGGAACGCTCCGGAACTAATGTCTGGGCCTGGCAAATGTCCGTCGATGAGCAGCGCGGGTTGCTGTACATGCCTGTGGATGGGCCGGCGTCGAATTACTATGGTGGCGATCGACCGGGTGCGAATCTGTTCGGCAATTCGATTGTCGCGGTGGATGCCAAGACTGGAAAATACAAATGGCATTTTCAAACTGTTCACCACGACCTGTGGGATTTTGACAATCCTCCTGCGCCGGGCCTGATCGACGTTACACGCAACGGCAAGAAAGTTCCGGCGCTCGCGCAGATTGGCAAGACCGGCTGGATGTTTATCCTGGACCGCGAGACGGGCAAGGCGGTTTTCGGCGTCGAGGAACGCAAAGTAGCAGCGGGCAATGTTCCGGGGGAATGGTATTCTCCCACGCAGCCTTTCCCTCTGAAGCCTCCGCCACTGGGACGAATGAGCTTTAAGCCCGAGGATCTGGTCACTGCGGAGGATACGACGACGGAACACGCCAAAGCCTGCAAGGATCTGTACGACAGATCGGGCGGTTTCTACAACGCGGGCCCATTTACGCCATTTTTGTTCCATGAAGAGGGAACACCACCCCGCTCAACGATCATTTTTCCCGGGGCAACAGGCGGGGCCAACTGGGGCGGTATCGCTTCCGATCCGACACTTGCCTACGTGTTCGTCTACACGCAGGACCAGGGCCAAGTCGGTTGGGTGGAAAAGAGGAAAGAGGGCCTGGACTACGGCTTTGACGTCCGTGGTTCGACGCTTCCTTACGATCGCGCGAGCATCGACGGGCCAGGTCCTTTTCACACTTTTACAGCGTCGCCTGGAAACAGGCAGCCAGGCTGGCCGTGTCAGAAACCGCCCTGGGGCCGCATGAGCGCCGTCAATGTCAACACTGGCGACCTCGCTTGGCAGGTGCCGCTGGGAATTACAGACGAACTTCCGGAGGCGAAACGCAACACCGGCCGGTCCGGCGGTTTTGCCGGTCCAACGGCGACTGGCGGAGGTCTCCTGTTTATTGGCGCTGTCAGCGACAAACGGCTGCGGGCTATCGATTCCAAAACAGGCAAAGAGCTGTGGAGTTTTAAGATGGAGGCGGCGGGAAACGCGAATCCCATGACGTATCTGGCCAAGAACGGCAAGCAGTACGTGGCGATTGCAGCAGGTCCTGTGCTGAATGTGTTCACTTTGCCCTGAGCTGCACGCGCTACTAGCGCGAGATCCTGCGCAGGACACCCAGACTGTGGGCCCTATTCGTTGAGGGACTTCTGGCAGCCGGCACGCTTTGCTCGGTCACAATCGACCTGGCGATCTCTGTCCGCACTTCCAGCAGGTGTCTGGCATCTCCGTCCCAATCGTGCCAACTTCGGGCAATCTTTTTCACCATGCCCTGTACTACTGCTCTGCCTCGGCGTCGCTCCAGAATTGCGAGATATTCGTAATCTTCCAGCCCTTCGCGGATTTGCTTCAGCCGAATTGACGCGATGAAACCTTGAACGCCCGCGTCAGCTCCTGGATACAACAGCGAGCCTTCCATGTTGTATTGATTCTCATAGGTCACAGGGTTGGTCCAGACGTCGCGGTTGGGATCCCAGTTCGTAGTATTCCAATAGAGCAAGCCGGTAATGCCGAACCCCCAACTGATCCACATCGGGATACGGTAATTCAGAACGGGGAAGTCCAATTCCCAGAATGGCGTCTGCTGGCGTCCCTGGCAGAGAGCTGTATAGGACCATATTTCCTCGCCCGCCGACAAGCGCTTTTTCACAGCCGCCTCGTCAAACGACGGCCAAAGGGGCACCCAGATATCTACCCAACTCACCAAGCTCCCCCCAACGGGGCTTCCGACCTGAGGGCCCTTTGTGCAAAGCACCTTTAGTCCCGGCACCACATCGCGGACGAACTTGGAGCGAGCGCGGACATCGTTATATGCCTCTCGGGAGTCCGGTTCGTCCGCCACGTAAATGTAGGCCATCTTCTCCCAGTGGTGAGCGCGCAGATAGGTATACATCGAGCGGAGATAACGGGCATTCCGCTGGCGATCTGCACCCAGAGGATCGCCCTTCCATCCGCTGCCATCCACACTGAGGAACCAGATGGGGAACCCGGTAATATGAAAACGTTCGATCCAGTGTTGTAGCGCCGTGTCTGTCGGTCGTGGGTCAATGCTGCCGTCTGCGTTGACTCGAGGCATCAGAAACGGCGGAATCGGTGAGCAGATTCGGTGTGCTGCCATCAGTTCGGCGTATGCGGTCGTCAGCGAGCGCTGTACTGCTTCAGCCAGACCGCTCGAAGCCGTGATCTGACGCGGCCGGGATGACGCGTCGGCCCCCCCGAAATAGGTCCTCATGGACGGGGTCTTGGGCAGCGTGAAATCGGAAACGGTCAATTCGACTGAGACACTGCGCGGCTTGATGCCCTCGGCCGAGATGGTAATCGTGCCGACGTATTCACCCGGCGCGGCATCCTCGGGCGTCAGCACATCGACCCACAGCGGCTGGTTTGAATTGGACTCGATATCGAACGGCGCTGCCACGAAACGTGCCCGCACCGGCGGCTTACCAGTAATCGGATCGATGAAGGGGATCAGGGCGTCAGGATACCAGCCTGGCGCCTCCTTTGACTTGGGGCTCAACTTCCTGACTTCGATGTAGTGCTCGCGATAGAGGGTGATATGGTCCGCCGGAATGGCATTGCCCTGCTTCGACATCAAGGGGCCCGCTACGGCATTCACCCGTTTAAGCCCACGGGCTCCCGCGCGAACGACAATCTGAAACGGAGCGTACTCGTTGCGCGCAGCGGTCAGGATAGCGGTACGTTTGCTGCCCAGGGCATCCTTTGGCCGCACGCGTGCAAACTCATCCACCACGGATACAGACATCGACGGCTCTGCGGAGTGACTTCGGCAGGCGGCGAGTAATAGAACGCCCGCCGAAAGTACTCTTGGACAAACGCGTCCCATTCTGTGCCTTTTTTCCATCGCTGGCACACTCCTGCGGCACGAACCCAACAGGGTGCATGGTAGAGATGCTAAACGCCCATGCTGTCCCCGTCCGTCATGATCATTGATTGGCGCGGTGCTATGCGTGGAGTAAAACTATTTCTTTAAATGGGAGTAACGTCCGGCTTGTGTCGTCTGGCTAGGGATCACGGAAACCCCTGGTTTTGCGCCTGGCGAGCACTGACGTGGCTCGATTTTCCTCGTCAGTCGTAACTGAGGATTCAGCATGGGCTGCGTCGGGATAGCTTCTGCATCGCGATGACGACGAGGTGCAGCCGCCTTTGAAGTCAAATACGTCCGAAAAAGCGCTCTGGGTTCTCCATGGTGATCGTTCGGATCTGTTCGTCCGTCACGCCGATCTGCTTCAGATATGGAATGGTCTTGCGCCTATTGAAGAGCATCCGTCGGGATTGAGGGCTTCTTTTGCCGCCATCGCTCCGGTTTTCAGGGTCGAAGCACTGAAGTACCAGTCGTGTGAAAGAAAGACTCTATCAGTAAAGCCCATTTCGAGAAGTTTTTGGATGGACTCGGCACGCTTCTGCCATGACAAAACCTCAGCATTCGGACCTTCCGCCGCTTCAACCGATGCCCCAGGTGATGTGGTCCATGTCGCTCGTGTATCCGCGTTTCACCAGACCAGTGAGATAGCCCATGTCGCCGGTGTCGTCGCAGTGCACCAGGCATACCATCGCGGGATCCAGACCTTCGCTCTCGAAAACCGCGGCTTGGTTTTCTCCGCTACGGTTGGCAGTAAGGGTATGCGTTGTGACGGGAATGCCCGTGGCTTTGCTCGCTCTGGCCGCGGCCCGCAGAGGCCTTTTCGATGAATGGCGTCACGCCCTCCTGATCGGTGGCCACTTCGATGACGCCCGGTTTGATTCCCGTGCCTTCGATCCCGCGGCCAATCTCTAGCATGAAAAAGTCCTCTTCCGTGCCTCGCGCGCTCATCGATAAAGAAGGTATGATTGCGGGGCGGACGTTCCGGCGGCGCGGTCGTCAGCCGCTACCGCTGGTCGCGGTTGAGACTCCCTGCCTGCTACCTGAGCGCATGTTACAGGCGCTAGATCAATCTGGCATCCCATGGCGGATCACGTTAGTCAGTCCTAGTTTGTCCGGCTTGTGGGCTGGCGCAAGTGCAGGGCTTGGACTGGCAGCAAGAGGGGATTTGGGCTTCCGGAAAACCTGGATGCGGGGCAAAGCTGTTCGACTTATCAGACCTGGGCTCGCTTCCTGTCAATTTACATCGGCGGCAAAAGATCCGATCCGTTGCGGTAGAGCGTCTCGCCGATATTGTGAGTGAGCTAGCGACGAAATTCATTCCGCGTTCGAACTCCGGTCTAAAGCCTTGGGCTCTGGAGCGGAGAGCGACGGCCGATAGCCGTTGATCTGTTGATGAGTCGTTGAGCCGCCCGCTCGGCGTCGACCAAGAAAGCACGGCCTGAATTCGAATTCGACAGCAAGGATCGGAGTTCCGCTCATTCCTCAAGATGAGTAGAGTTGGGTATGGAAGGGAGAACGAACGAAATGAAGACGAAACGAATTCCCAACCGGGCGGACCTTGTGCTTCAAGATCCGCGCTGGGCGTTGTTGGTGAGTCGCGACCGGGACGCCGATGGCACGTTTTTCTATTCGGTGGCGAGCACAGGAGTCTATTGCCGCCCCTCATGCGGCGCGAGAACGCCTCGACCGGAAAACGTACAGTTCTACGCTACGACCGAGGAAGCGGAAACTGCAGGTTATCGTGCGTGCAAGCGATGCAAGCCCAATGAGCTGAGTCCCGCAAGCGAGCTCGCAGCCAGAATTGCGAAGGCGTGCCGTCTCATCGAGAGCTCAGAGCGCACGCCTTCCCTGCAGTCTCTCGCCAAACTGGCCGGCATGAGCCGCTTTCACTTTCATCGGACATTCAAATCCATCACAGGCATTACGCCGGCTGAGTATGCCTCCACACAACGCGCGTCTCGCGTGCGCGAGTCCCTCGAAAGGAGCAAGACTGTGACCGACGCAATCTATGAGGCTGGTTTCAATTCCAGCAGCCGTTTCTATGAGGGACTCAATGGAGTGCTTGGCATGACGCCAACGGAGTTTCGTGCAGGAGGCGTGAATGCAGAGATCTATTTCGCGATCGGGGAGTGCTCCATGGGCAACATCCTCGCAGCCCAGACAGAGCGCGGCGTCTGCGCGATCCTGATGGGCGGTGATGCCGAACAGCTAGTCCGAGATCTGCAGGATCGCTTTCCGAAGGCGAAGCTAGTTGGAGACGCATCCGAGTATCAGGATCTCGTGGCCAAGGTTGTGGGACTTGTTGAGAACCCGAAATCTGGCTTCGACTTGCCGCTGGACATACAGGGGACGGCGTTTCAGAAGCGGGTGTGGAAGGCGCTGCAGCAGATCCTGCCGGGCACAACTGCGACCTATAAGGAGATCGCTGCCAAGATTGGAACGCCGAAGGCAGTGCGGGCCGTCGCGCAATCGTGTGGCGCGAATTCGCTCGCAATTGCGATTCCGTGCCACCGAGTCATCCGCAATGACGGCTCGCTCTCTGGGTATCGTTGGGGCGTCGAGCGGAAGCGCGCCCTGCTCGAACGAGAGGCACAAGCATGAAGACTCTTTATGAGGAAGATCGTATGTCGATAGGAGAAGCCAGCCAGCCGCTGCCGGACGCAGCGCAGGCTCTCTCAAAGGTTGAATCGCTCGACTGGCAGCGTATTACGGCCGAACTCAACGAATCCGGCAATGTGCGGCTCAAGGGCATTCTCTCCCAGCACGAATGCGAGGCTTTAGCGAGTCTGTACGGATGCGAAGAACAATTTCGGAGCCGGGTCGTTATGTCACGGCACGGCTTCGGCCGGGGCGAGTACAAGTATTTCCGGTATCCGCTGCCAAACATCCTGCAGAGACTGCGGACCTCGCTTTACGAGAAACTGGCGCCGATTGCGAATCAGTGGAATCAGGCGATGAGAATCGATACTCGATACCCGGCCACGCACGAGGATTTTATCGAGCGCTGCCACAAGGCAGGACAGGTGCGGCCTACGCCCTTACTCCTTCAGTACGGCGCCCGAGACTACAACTGCTTGCACCAGGACCTCTATGGCGAGCTTGTCTTTCCCATCCAGGTTGCGTTCCTGCTGTCCGAACCAGAGAGAGATTTCACTGGCGGCGAATTCGTTTTGGCGGAGCAGCGTCCCAGGATGCAGTCGCGGCCTGAAGTGGTGCCGCTGCGCCAGGGAGATGCCGTCGCCTTTGCTGTACATCACCGACCCGTACAAGGAACACGCGGCATCTACCGAGTCAATCTACGGCATGGCGTCAGCCGCTTGCGTTCGGGTCAGCGTTACACGTTGGGTATCATCTTCCACGACGCCCAGTAGGAATTCCAATCACACTTCCTTTCTTCGATGCGCGCCCGGAGCCGAGGACGGACGCTCCAGTGGTCCTCGGCCATGGAGAAATCGTATGTCGGTCGCAACGACAAACTGCGGCGATCTCAGACGGAATTCGAGCCGCTCTTAATCACGATTCGCGCACCGATTCGGAGACTGACCATCCCTGGCCGCTCACGCAGGAGGCTTTTCTTCTCCTCGCTCACTCAATCGATCGTTTCGGTTTCGTTTGGGCTGTCGAGGTCGTTGCCTCGGAGGAGAGCGTCGTACGTGAATCGGCTTCATCTACTGAGTCTTCACAACACGAGATCAGGCTCCACCTGCGT
>Ga0126373_10000295_pt1 | contig 33092 bp, 30 predicted proteins | sample PanSoiMetPlot_11_FD_92545 | JGI IMG/M metagenome (GOLD analysis project Ga0126373, IMG submission 92545) | Tropical forest soil microbial communities from Panama - MetaG Plot_11 | ecosystem: Environmental > Terrestrial > Soil > Tropical forest > Bulk soil | place: Panama | collected 2016-02-17 | reverse complement strand
GCGATGCGGTCTGCCCCGGCCAGCATGCTCGAGACCGCCGCCGCGGCCCGGTCGGCGGCGAGCTGAAGCAGCCTGACATCCCCTTCAGCGAACCGCCGTCCGCTGAGCGAGCCGACGTGCATGACGCCAACCAGGCGCCCGCCCACGATCATCGGGACGCCCATCAGCGTCCTGATCCCCCTCGCGATGAGGAGGGGGTTGACCACCGTGGAGGAGTCCACCTGATCGAGGATGACCGGCTTGCGCTGAGCCGCGACGTGACCGGCGAAACCCGCGCCGAACGGGACGCGGGACCCTTGTCGCACTTCCTCTTCGATCCCGGACGCGGCAGTCGCAATCAGTTCTTGGGAGGCGTGGTCGATCAGCAACACGGCCGCGGTGTCTGCGTCGAGGACAGCCTTCGTGCGCTCGAGCAGCTCGGTCAGCATGGTTTCGGCATCCAGGCGGGACAGCGCCTCGTCCGTTATTGCCTGAATGTCCCTAAGCTGGTCATCTGGATTACCATTCGCCGGCACGTCAATGCCTCCAAGCGAGCAGGTGCATCCCCCAGGCTCTCGGAGCCCCAAGGAGGCGTGCGCTTGTGCCAACATGCGGCTGTTCAGTCAACCGTGATGTAAGAGTACAGACTGCCAGGCGTGCTCAGCCGCGCGCCTGCGAATTGCGATCAGCGATGGGCGCTGCTGACGGCGCCTGCAGGGAGCGACGCGGACACTGATGGCGTCGGGAGGCTGGTCGGGGTCGGGGCGGGGGTCGGGCTCGAGGGGGAGCTCGGCGCCGGGCTCGAAGGGGCCGAGCTCGAGGGAGCCGGACTCGGTGAGCCGGATCCGGCCGGATGTAGCTTGCTCGGCGGCACCGAGTGGCCGCCGCCATTCGGTGTCTGGACAAGGCCTGGTGTCTGGACTGGGTGCCTGCTCGGGGCCAGCATCAGCGCGATCGCGGCGATGATGACGGCGCCGACGGTGACCAGGCCGCCGGTGGCGGCGCCGCGGACAAACGCCCGCCGGTCCCTGGTCCGCCGCCACTCAGTCGTCCGCCACCGGCGCATGTCGGCGGGCAGCGCCGCACGCTGCGCGGCCCAGCTATTGACCGGGGCCGCCGCCAGGCCGGCTGTCGGCACGATCAGGAGCAGCGCCAGCAGCGGGCCGGCAAGTTCGGTAGGTCGGCTCAGGGCTCCGGCGATGCCCGCCATGCCCAGCAGGGCGAGGATTGATTCACCCCAGTTGGCCCGCAGTGCCTCCCACCACTTCGCTTGCTCGCTGGTCTTCGGTGTGCGCAGGAAGGCGGCCTTCTTGGAGAAGAGGGCGAGCACCGACGCGCGGGCCACCACCAGCGACGTGGACTGCCAGATGAAGAAGGCGCCGAGGGCATCGCGCCAGGACGCGCCGGTGCTGCGGCGCAGCAGTGCGACAGCGCGGATGAGGCCGAGCAACACGAGGACCGGCACGGTCGCGACGAGGAACAAGGTGAGCTTCCTGAACAGCTCGCCGCCGCCGGTCGCCAGGTTCGCGGCCCCGGCCAGCAGGAACACCAGGAAGAGCAGGCCGAGCAGATCGCCGTACCACTGCACGCCGCCCGCCAGGTACGACCATCGCTGGCCGATGCTCATCCGGTTCTGGGGCTTCGATCGGCCTGGCAGCAGCGCGCGCCAGTGCATGCGCAGGATCTGAATGCCGCCGAAGCACCAGCGGTAGCGCTGTCCCTTGAGTGCCTCGAAAGTCAGCGGCATGATCCCCCGGCCCCAGGACTCGTCGACGTGCAGGCCGGACCAGCCGCTGCGGAGCAGTCTTAGCGACAGCTCGGCGTCCTCGGTGATGCACCACTCGTCCCAGCCGCCAAGCTGCTCGAGCGCTACTCGGCGGATCAGGCCCATGGTCCCGGCGAAGATCGCCCCGTCCCGTTCGTTCCGCGACGGCTGAGAAACGGCAAAAAAGTACTGGTAGGAGTAGTAGAGACGGCGGTAGTAGCGAGACCCTGCCCAGCCGCGGTAGTCCTGCGGCGCCTGGGTGAAGCCAACCCACGGGTCGGCGAACAGCGGCGCGCACCGGCGCAGGAAACCGGGCCTGAGCTGATAATCGGAGTCCACGACGCCGATGATCTCCGCGCGCTCGTCGGTCAGCTCGCGGAGCGCGTAGTTGAGCGCGCCGGACTTGTAGCCTGGCCAGTTCTCCAGATGAGCGAACTTCGCCCCGTGCCGTCCGCACCAGGCCTCGAGCGGGCGCCAGAGCTCCTCGTCGTCGGTGTTGTCGTCGATCACGATGATCTCGTATCGCGGATAGTCGAGCTGGGCGAGCGACCGCAGGGTGTCCAGCACCATGTCGGGTGGCTCGTTGTGCGCGGGCACGTGCAGGCTGACGAACGGTAGCTCGCTGTCGGGCACGCTGCCTGGCGCGGGCCGACCGTAGCGCCTGCGCCAGTGCTCCGAGCCGAGGGCGTCGCAGATCTCCCACAGGTAGGCGCACGCGAGCAGACCGGCGAAGATTTCCAGCACCCAGAGCACCAGTCCGCCGATCGTCCCCGCGAGCCCAAGATGGCTGTCCAGTGTCCACTCGAACACGAACGCGAGATAGACGACGAACAAAAAGATCGCCGACGACCAGCACAGATGCGCTCGCGCATGCCAGCGTCTGGTGACCGGAAGCCACACGAGGCTGGCGACAACAAACCCCGCGGCAGCGTCGATGGCAAGGTGCTCTGAGTCGCCCAGTAGCCGGAGGGCGCCGACGACGACGGCGGCCAGCACAACCGTGGCGCCGATGGCGAGGACGAGCCGGCGGGCAGCGGGCCAGGCACCGGCCGTCCTGGCTCGGCGGCGGGTCCGGGCGAGCAGCCCAAGCGTCCCGATCGGTGCCGAGATGAGCCCGGCGAGAACAAGCGCGGCGAGCACGGCAGCTACCTTCCTGTTGTCGCTGCGGCGACGCGGGGTCCGGACGGCCACAGGCCGCCTGTACTGCCCGGCTCTGTCGACCATATGCGCCGGATCGGCCCTAGGCGCGCTCGCTGGGGACGGGTCCCCATGGTGCCGTCAGGCAGGTACCTCGGGTGGCCGGCTGCTCGCCTCAGGTGCGGCTACAGGACCGGGGAGGCGTCCGGGATGCCTGGCAGCCTTGCGCGCGTCGATCCAGGAATCCACGAAGGCCCACTGGAGGCGCAGCCAGTCCCGGCGCCGTGCCGCGCTGCGCGGCAGCGCCCTCGCTGGCTCATACCACCAGCGAACCATCATCGGCTCCGTGACCGGCACTGCGCGCCAGATCGACGCCGCGCTCACCAGGTGTTCCAGCCCGGTGTGCGCCACGACGGCGACGTTCAAGTCACCCCGGCCGGCGAGGCATGCCAGCACGCCGGTTGAGTGCGGCGGCAGGACGTTGGGGTTGCTGGCGGCGTCCGCGGCTGCGCGCCGGCGCCCGGCGCCGGTCAGCCGGGCGATGGCCCGCTGGTGCCGGCCAGGCGTCCAGTTACCGCCCTCGGGGAACATGAGGATGGCGTCATTGCCATCCAGGCCCGCAGCCAGCTTGGTCAGCCGGGCGATGATCGCGTCGCGGCGGCCGCGGCGGACGAAACAGGACGGCAGACGGCCCAGCACGATGTCCATGCCCGGGTCCCAGCGCAGCCGCTCGGTCAGCACGATTGCCGGCCTGCGACCGTAGCGGGACATGAGCATCTCGACCAGCGCGAAAGAGTCGCCTGGCCCGCCGTGTCTGGCCAGCACGAGTAGCGGGTGACCCGAGATCCGAGCCTGATCAGGCGGTTCCTGAATCTCGACCCGGAATCCGAGCAACCGCCGGGCTGCGGCCAGCAAGACTGCGAGCGACGTGCGGAGCAGCGCCTCATGCCGCCGCGACCAGGTACCCGGGTCCCGCCGTCTGGCCAGCGGATACCTGAGCCACAGGGCGGCGCACCAGACGACCAGAACTGCGTCCAGGGTGAGGTACAGCGCGCCCAGGAGAGCAAACCGCAGCAGCCGCCTCCGCCGTGTCAGGGGCGCGGCCAGTGCGCTGACGGCCGCCACGAGGAGCAACGCCAACGCCCCGGCCGCTGCGATCACCGGCCACGCGGGATCAATCACTGCCCGGCGGACTGCCGTGGGCGGCGGTCTCACGCGATGTCCTGCTGCGCTGACATGTACTCGGCGGCTGCCTGGTAACCGCGCTGCATCCGGGCAGCGACAGCCCGGGCGCTCCGGTACCGGAGCGACACCATCGGCATCTTCTCCTCGCCGCTCGGGAGCACGTGCACCCGCACGTCGGCGGGCAAGTTCGCCATCTCCTCGACGAACCGGTGCCGCCGGGCCAGCTCAAAGGAGGTGAGGCAGACGTCCCAGAGCGAACGCGGCGGTTTCAGCGGCTGCTCGATGCGGCCGACATGCAGCACGTAGACGTCCGTGGCGCCGAGGGTGACCGCCCGGCCAACCGGAATCGAGTGCACGAGGCCGCCGTCAAGGAAGTGCTCGCCGCTGATGACGACTGGCGGGAGAAGGCCAGGGACTGCGGCCGAGGCCATCACTGCCTCGCTGAGCGGGCCGCTGGAGAACCAGTGCGCACCGGCACGCTCGATGCTCGCGGCAACACACTGGAAGCTGATCTCGAGCTCGGCGAAGGTATGCGGCAGGTGCGCCGCGAGCAGCTTACGGAGAGGGGCAGGCGAATACAGGTGAGTCCGGTACCGGGCGAGCGTGCTCGCCCTGGCCAGCACGTTGTCCGTGAACAAACCGGCCTCGGCTAGTGAGGCCCACAGGTGGGCCAGGTTCTCCACTCCAACGATGTTCGGGGCAGCTGCGATGGCCGCGCCATTGATCGCCCCCACGCTGGTGCCCACGACCAGGCTGGGTCGGATACCGGATTCCAGGAGCGCGCGCAGCATGCCAACCTGAGTGGCGCCAAAGACGCCGCCGCCGCCGAGCACGATGGCCGGCCCGATCGCCGATGCCGCCTGCTTCATCGTCTCCGCCGCGCTCCGGCCCCGCTTCCGGCCGGAGAGCTTCCCCTCACCGCCGGTGCATAAACGGCCGTGTAAGGCGCGCGGGGCTGGCGCTACCCGCTACGTGGCCGGCCTGGTGCCAGCGCGCAGCGCCAGCATCGTCAGGTCGTCGTGCAGGATTCCGTCAGAGAAGTCCAGCACCAGCTTGCGCATATCAGACACGACATCAGCGGCGCGCCGGCCGGCCAGCTCGGCGAGGCTGTCGGCGAGGGAGTCCTCCAGATAGGTAGCCTGTGGGCTGCGTGCGTCGGTCAGGCCGTCGCTGTAGAAGAAAAGGATGTCCCCGGCCGACAGCTGCAGCTCGCGGCTGGCTGACTCAGGATCGGCGAAGATGCCGAGCGGCACTCCGCCGCCCGGCAGCAGCTGGGTGCGGCCGTCGGGCGCGATCAGTACAGGGCCAGGGTGACCGGCACTCGCGAGCACGAGGTGCAGCGCGCCGTCGCGCCAGCTCAGATGAGCAGCAGTAGCGGTCACGAACCGCCCGCCGAACTCCTCGGCGAGCATGATTTCGTTCGCGCCGCGGAGCACGCTCGCCGGATCGGGGTCGGAGTGTGCGAGCACCCTGATGGCGTGACGGGCTGCCGCGGTGGCGGCGGCGCCGTCTTCGCCCTTACCGCACACATCGCCGATGGCGATACCCCAGCCGCCCGGCGTGGGGTAAACGTCGTAGAAGTCACCGCCAACCTCCCGCCCGCGAGTGGGGGCGAGGTGCGCCGACGCGATCTCGACACCCGGCACCGACTTGAGCACGGGCGGCAGCAGGCTGGCGCGCAGCGCGTCGGCCGTCTCGGTGCGCTGGCGCAAGGCGCGCCGGGCGGTGATTGCGCGCCCGAGCAGCCCTCCGATCTCCTCGGCAAGCGCCGCGTCGGCGATGCCGAACTGCCCGTCGCTGATCCGCCGGATCAGGGTCAGCACGCCGTGGCTGGCTGAGCCGTCCGTCATCGGCACTGACAGCAGGCTGGCGGCATCGAGCACTGTCAGCAGCGGCAGGCCGTCCGAAGTCGCGCCCAGCGCGAGTTCGTCGCTCACATGGCTGAGCAGCAGGGGCTGGCCCGACTCCGCCACCTGATTGGGCACGGAGCCTGGGGTGGGGTTGAGCGCCGCGGCGACCTGGGCCAGGTCGGCCGATTCCGGGTCGTCTGGACCAGCCACATAGTGTCGGCGCAATTCACCCCGGCGGCGGAGGTCCACGATCGCCCAGGTAGCGAGCGCGTCGGACAGTAGCCGTGCTGATCGCTGCAGCAGCACGGACTCACTGACCGTGGTGGCCTCGAGTAGCAGCCTCGCAGCTTCTGCGAGCAGGTCCAGCCGGCGGACGCCAGCCGCCATCGTGGCATTGTCAGCCGCCGCCTTGCTGGCGGTCCGGCGCTGCGCCTTTCCTGACCGGCTCGGATCCCTGGCGACCGCTACAAGGAGCCGGTCTGCGTCACCCCGGACGGCTAGCGGCTCGATCAGCAACTCGGACGGCACGACGCCGTCGCTCCCCAGCATGCCGCACGAGACCCGCCCGCTCGCGCCCGTGCGCAACGCGGCCGCGAGCTTCGACCGGAGCGCTGCCCTGGCGGCCGGCTCGATAAGCGTGGCGAGCGAACGGCCGGTCGCGTACCCCGGGCCGGCACCGATCAGCTCACCGGCGGCCGCATTGGCGCGCAGCACTGTCCCGTCCCCGTCGACCACATACAAGGGCAGCGGGGTGGCCGTGAAGATCGCGTGCAAGAGCCTGCGGTCGGCGTGCGCTCCGGCGTTGGGCTGGCCGTCGCCGCCTGTGCCGGCCAGGTCATCGGCGCGATCCAGCGCTGCGACCGCCGCATCCAGCTCCGCCAGTGCGGCATCCAGCAGGAGCTCAGGCTGCGCACGCGGCAGCCGCGCCGCCTGCCGCAGCCCGGCGGCGCGCGACGCCAGACCCGCTGCGTCATTTCGTGGCGGGGATTTGCCCGGTCCCGTTGTCCCCGGCTTGTCCACCCGATCGGCATTCATCCTGGCGACAAGCGTAATCGCCCGGACGGACGTCAGGACCGGCCTGAGCGTCGCCCGTTCCGCTCGGCGAGCCCGGCCAGGCGGGCCAGCGCTTCGTCCTGCTCCGCAGGCGAGTCGGTTCGGCCTGCGCTGGGCCCGGATTTCACTGATGGGGCCGCACGCCGCCGGCGGTCACGGTCGGCCGGGCTGGTGTGAGCGTCGATGACCCGCTGGGCTACCTCGGTGGCTCGCAGATTAGTCCGCTGCGAGACCTGCCGCATGCGCTCGAGGGCGTCGTCCGCGCTGCAGCCGAGCGCGTGCATGAGGATGCCTTTCGCCTGGTCGACGACTGCCCGCGAGCTGGCCGCGTTCCGCAGCTGATCGGCGAGTCGCCGGGAGTCGCCGTAATCAGCGACGGCGCCCACCAGCGCGCCGCCATAGGCGGCGAGCAGCTCGGCCAGCTGGAGCTGGTCAAGGTCGATCGCCCGCGGCCGGGTACTCAGCAGTGACAGCGTGACGAGGTCCTGGCCCTGGTAGGTGAGGACAACGATGCTGCGAATGCCGATCGCCAGCGCGGCCGCCGCGAACTCCGGCCAGCGGCCCTCCGCCAGCGTGTCGGGGCAGGTCACCGGACCACCGCTGACTGCCGCCTCGATCAGTGGCCCGCGGCCGCTCGTGAGCTGCACGTCGACGAGACGGGCAGGCTCCGGGTGACTGGATGCCGTGGCGGTCACTTCGCCGTGCCGCCATACGGTCACGTTCGCCGCCACGCACCCGCCGACCTGGCTCGCCGCGAGCTCCGTGATCTGGCTCAGCGATCTCTCCGCCGTGGCTGCTGCCAGGCTCATCAGCGCCGCGGCCCGGTCAGCCAGGTCGGAACTCGGCACGCCGCGCTACCCGTCTGCCTGACCGGCGGCCTGCGCGAGCGCGGCGAGGCCGACGTCTACCGAGTCATAGAGCGTGAGCTTGTCAGCCAGCCCGGTGATCCACAGCGTCTTGGTGTACCGGTACCGCGCATTGGCGAGCGCGAGTGCTCCGCCTCTGGCCTCGGCTTTCTTCCAGTGCCCGACGATGACCGCGAGAGCGCTGGTGTCGAGGAAACTGACCTCGCCGAAGTCAAGAATGATCGTGTTGTGGTCAGCCTCGGCCTGCGTCAGGCACTCGTCCAGCTGCGGGCTGGTCACGATGTCCAGATCTCCGCTGATCGCGATGATCACGGTGTCACCGCGGCTCTCGGCCGAGAGCGAGGCTCCTTCCACACTCCACACTCCGCCCTGGTTGTAACAACCTTCGCAGCACAACGCTATACCGGCACTTGATAGTTGGTAGCCGGTCGTCTGGCCGCTGGCGGTTGCATACACGCTAATCCGGCGGGCAGGTAGCGGGCGAACTGGCGCAATGACAGGGTGTCAGTACGGTCGCAATGACCGGAATGCCCGGGCCGCTTGCCGTCGGCTGGCGGCCAGCGATTGATGCTTTGGGGGTTGGCGTTGAGCGACCAGGCTGTCGCGGGCGGTGGAATCCGCCACGTGGCCTGGCTATACCGGACGACAGGCGAGTACCTGTCCGGTATCCGGGACTTCGTTACCGCGGGTGCCTCAGCGGGGGAGCCAGTCCTTGTCGCCGTGCCCTCAGGCAGGCTGCCCCCTGGCTGGCAGCTGCCACGTGAGAATGCCGGCACCCGCAGCCTGGACGCTGCGGACCTCGGCCGGAACCCGGCTCGGCTGATGCCCGCCGTGCGTGCCTTTGCTGACGAGCACTATGGCCAGCGCATCCGGGTGATCTGCGAGCTGGCCTGGCTGGGTCGGTCAGGACCGGAACTGGCTGAAGTCACCCGGTACGAAATGACGGTAAATCTGGCTTTCTCCCTGACTTCCATCACGATGCTGTGCCCCTATGACGCCGCCAGCTTGCCGCAGTCTGCTAGTGCCTCGGCCTGCGCTACTCACCCCTGGCTGCGGCAGGACGGTTCGGAGCGAACAAGCAGTGACTATCGCCGGGCTCTGGACGGACGGGGCGAGCCGGAGCTGGCGCCGGTCCCGCACGGCGCGCGTGCGCTCTACTACCGCAGTGATCTGCGCCCACTGCGTGCGTTCGTCGCGGCCGAGGCCGACCGCGCCGGGTTGTCCGCAGTGCGCAGGACGGACCTGGTGATCGCCGCCAGCGAGGTCGCGGCTAACACGCTCAAGCACACCGCGGGCGCCGGCCTGGTACGCGTCTGGGTGGCCGGCGAAGAGATCCTGTGCCAGTTCGATGACTCCGGCTATATCAGGGACCCGCTTGCGGGATATGGGCGCCCTGCTGTGGACGAGCCGGGCGGGCAGGGCCTCTGGCTCGTCAATCAAGTCTGTGACCTGGCCGAGATACGCACCAGCCCGGCCGGCACCACAATCCGACTGCACATGTTCCTGGAAGCACCCCCGCTCGACCTCGCGGGCCGCGAATCGATCGGCCGACCCCGGCTTGGGCCAGTCGGGCCCGGATAGCCGGCGGCCCGCCGCTCGCGATGGCTCGGGCTCGCATCCGTCGTCAGCTGCGAGCGGAGGCCGGTGCGGCCGCGGTGCAATCGCGACATGACAGTCCCGATGGGCGTGCCCATGATCGCCGCAGTCTCCCGGTAGCTGAGGCCCTCGACGTCGATGAGATAGACGGTGAGCCGGAAGTCATCGGGGAGTGCCCCGAGTGCGCTGACGATCTCGTCGGACGGAATCCGGGCGAGGGCCTGCTCCTCGGCCGACCGCGCCAGCGCCAAGCGCTGCGCAGGCGGCTGGACCGCAGCTAGCTTCTCGGAGTCCGCGACGACCAACAGCGGCTCGCGCTGGCGCTTCCGGTAACCGGTAATGAACGTGTTCGCCAGGATCCTGTGCAGCCATGCGCGCAGGTTCGTACCGGGCTGAAAGCGGTGGTATCCCGCGCAAGCCCGGACGAGCGTTTCCTGAACGAGGTCTTCGGCGTCCTGGGCGTGATGCGTCAGCCGGAGCGCGCTGCGCTGCAAGGACGACCGGTATGGCAGCACGTCACGCTCGAACCGCCCAGCGAGCTCCGGGGTCATCGTGTGCCGCGTCGCCGTCGCCATGTGCGTCTCCTTTTGGTGGCAGCCCTACTACCTGCCGCCAGGCCGGATAAACGCGCGTCAGAAGGACGGCGCAGCACTCGCAATGACCGGCTGACCAGCGTGACCGCGTCACCATGCTTGACCAGCCCTAGCTCTGACGGCGCCGGTATTGGCTCAGCCGTATCGAGTTCCTGCGCCCACTGCTCGCCGTAGCCGGCGGCCGGGATCGTGAAGTCCACGTCGTGCTCGGCGGCGTTGAACAGCAGCAGGAAGGAATCGTCAGTCTCCCGCTCGCCGTGCGGGCCGGGTTCGCTGATCGCGTCGCCATTCAGGAAGACCGCCAGTGACTTGGCGAATCCGGCGGCCCAGTCGTCGTCTGTCATCGGCGTGCCGGCCGGGGTCAGCCAGCCGATGTCGGCCGGGCCGGTAAAGAATCGTCGGCGCCGCAGCACCGGGTGATCGGCGCGGAGCCGGATGAGCTGGCGCGCGACCGCGAACACGGACGTCCCCGCTGTGGCCTGGTCCTTCTCGTGCCCCGCGGCATCCGGCCAGTGCAGCCAGGACAGGTCGTTGTCCTGGCAGTAGGCGTTGTTGTTGCCGCGCTGCGTGCGGCCGAGTTCGTCACCGCCGAGCAGCATGGGCACACCCTGGGACAGCAGCAGCGTCGCCAGCATGTTGCGCTGCTGGCGGGCGCGCACGGCGAGCACGTCCGGGTTGTCCGTTGGTCCCTCCGCGCCGCAGTTCCAGGATCGGTTGTCGTCGGTGCCGTCGCGGTTGGCGTCGCCGTTGGCCTCGTTGTGCTTGCGGTCATAGCTGACCAGGTCGGCCAGGGTGAACCCGTCATGGCAGGTGACGAAGTTGACCGAGGCGACCGGCCGCCGGTTGTTACTGCTGTAGAGGTCGGCCGATCCGGTCAGCCGGGACGCGAACTCGCCCAGGGTGCCTGGCCGACCGCGCCAGAAGTCGCGGATCGCGTCTCGGTACTTGCCATTCCACTCGGTCCACAGCGGCGGGAAGTTGCCGACCTGATATCCGCCGGCGCCGAGGTCCCACGGCTCGGCGATGAGCTTCACCTGAGAGACCACCGGATCCTGCTGCACCAGGTCAAAGAATGCCGACAGCCGGTCGACGTCGTGGAACTCCCTGGCCAGCGCGGCGGCAAGGTCGAACCGGAAGCCGTCCACGTGCATCTCCAGCACCCAGTAGCGGAGCGAGTCCATGATCAGCTGCAGCACGTGCGGGCTGCTCATCAGCAGGCTGTTGCCCGTGCCGGTGGTGTCCGGGTAGTGACTACAGTCCGGCGGCTCGGTCAGCCGGTAGTAGCTGGAGTTGTCGATGCCGCGAAACGACAGCGTCGGACCGAGGTGGTTGCCTTCTGCGGTGTGGTTGTAGACGACGTCGAGGATGACCTCGAGGCCGGCCGCGTGCAGGGCGCGGACCATCGACTTGAATTCCGGGACTTGCTCGCCAGGCTGGCCGGCCGAGGCGTAGCCGCTGTGCGGCGCGAAGAACCCGATGGTGTTGTAGCCCCAGTAGTTCGACAGCCCGCGGTCGATGAGATGGCCGTCGCTGACGAACTGGTGCACTGGCATGAGTTCGACCGCAGTGACGCCGAGGTTCAGCAGGTGCTCGACCACGGCCGGGTGCGCGAGTCCTGCGTAGGTGCCGCGCTGCCTGGTTGGAACAGCCGGATGCAGCATGGTCATGCCGCGAACGTGCGCCTCGTAGATCACGCTGCGGTGATACGGAGTGCGCGGCGCGTGGTCGTTGCCCCAGTCGAAGTAGGGATTGGAGACAACGCATTTCGGCATGCTGGCGGCGGAGTCGGTGGCGCTCGGCTCACCGGGATGCCCGAGCTCGTAGCCGAATACCGGCGGACCCCAGCGCACCTCGCCGTCGAATGCCTTGGCGTAGGGGTCGAGCAGGAACTTGGCCGCGTTGCAGCGGTCTCCCGCCGCGGGGTCATACGGGCCGCCCACGCGGTAGCCGTACCGCTGGCCGGGGCCGACCCCTGGCAGGTAGCAGTGCCAGACGAACCCGTCGACCTCAGTGAGCAGGACCTGTTCCTCGGGCTCGTCACCGGCACTCCGGCCATCCCCGAACAGGCACAACTCGATCTGGTGCGCCGCTTCGCTGAAAATCGCGAAATTGGTCCCGACGCCGTCGTAGGAAGCGCCGAGTGGATACGGCGCGCCCGGCCAGGCTGGCCTGCTCCTCATGCGGCTCCTCACTACAGCGGTGGCTGCCTCGGAGAGCAGGCTGCCCCCTGGCACGCCGCGTAAACGGACAAGCTGGTCAAAGTAGACCGGAGTTTGGTGTGACCCGGCGGGCACGATTGAAATCCTGAGGATGGGTAGCAGGCGGCGCATGACTGCCACAACCAAGACGGGGAACGCGCCTGGTTCGGGTGGCAACGTCCTATCCGCTCTCGACGCAAAGGTCCCCACCTCGTTCCTCTGGTCGCTGACGCTGCTCGCGACGATCGGCGGCTTCCTGTTCGGCTACGACACCGCCAACATCGGTGCAGCGCTCAATCTGGTCCCCTATCCACTGACCGGACTTGCGCTCGGTTACCTCGTGTCCGGCGCGTCGCTCGGCGCGGCGGCGGGCGCGCTCGCGGCCGGCCCGCTGACCGACCGCTTCGGCCGGAAATCTTTGCTGATCATCGACGCGCTCATCTACGCCGTCGGCGCCATCCTGTCGGCTGTCACCCCCAACGCAGCGATACTGCTGGCCGCCAGGACCCTCATCGGGCTCGCTATCGGGGCCGACTCGGCCATCGCCACCGCGTATATCGCCGAGTACGCGCCCCGAGGGCGGCGCGGATCGCTCAGCATGCTGCAGCAGTGGATGATTACCGTCGGCATTCTCGGCTCCTATATCGTCGCGCTCGTCATTCTGTCCGCGTGGCCACACAGCGCGGCCAGCAGTGGCTGGCGGCTGATCCTCGGGCTCGGGGCGGTGCCGGCCATCGTCGGGTTTGCGCTGCGGACCAAGATGCCGGAATCGCCGCGCTGGCTCATGCGGCACGGCAAGTACGACAAGGCACGCGACGCGCTGGGGCGGCTCGGGGTGGAAACGACCGTTGACGACGTGGAACGGACGGCCGGCGCGGTCAGGCTGGCCGACGTCCAGCAGCGCACGGTCCGGTCCCGGTGGACGCCAGGCGTCCGGCGCGCGTTGATCATCGTGTCCGTCTTCTTCGTCTTCCAGCAGATCACCGGCATCAATGTGCCGCTGTACTACGGGCCGCATCTGCTCGGCCCGCTGTTCCAGGCCGGCGGCGGGAAGGTCGCCACCACCATCGCCGGTGTCGAGGTGACAGCCATCATGACGGCCGTGAACGTGGCGGCGACCTATATCGGCTTCCGCTACATCGACAAGGTGGGCCGGCGCAAGATCTCCATGGCCGGGTACACAGGAATGGCAGTGTCTGCGGTGATCGCGGCCATTGGCCCCGGCTTCCTGGACGGTACGGGCCGGATCGTGCTGGTGATGGTCGGACTCGACATCTTCATCGCCTGCTTCGCGCTCGGGGTGGGCGGTACCGGCTGGCTGATCCAGGGCGAGTCGTTCCCGACAGCCGTCCGCGGCCGGGCGGCGGCGATCGCGGCCTCTGTCGACTGGTTGGCCAACTTCGCGCTCATCGAGGCGTTCCCGAACATGCAGAGCGCCATCGGCGTCGGCTGGGTGCTGATCGTCTTCGCCGCGCTCTGCGCGCTGGCGATCACGTTCATTTTCCTTTTCCTGCCGGAGACCAAGGGGCATTCGGTCGAGGAGATCACTGAGCTGTTCGAGCGGCCGGCCAGACAGGCCGTCTCTGCCAGCCTGACCCGGCCGAGCGCGGTGTCTCGGCCAGCCGGGGTGCCGCAGGCGACGGCTGGGGTACCTCTGAGCGGTAGTGATGGTGGCTCAGGCTGAGAGGAGCAGCGCGATGATGCTGAGCTTCCTGCGTCCGCTCTACCGTGATTTCGGCCGATGGGTCTCCGTATACCTCGACACGAGTCGCCGGTTGCCGGCCTCTGCCGAGGGTGTGAAGCTGCGTTGGCGCGAGGCCAGGGATCACCTGGCCGCCGACGGCGCCGACGCTGCCACGCTCGAGGCGCTGCAGGCGGCGCTCGAGGGGCCTGAACTGGCCGCGCCGGGCCGGGCTATGTTCGCCAGGGGCGGCCGGGTTGTGCTGACGCCCGCCCTGCGCACGCCGCCCGAGGTGCCGCGGGCTGAGTTCGGCCCGTTGCCTGATGTACTGCCCTTTCTTGTCCAGCACCTGCCGCCGGTGCCAAGGGTCCAGGTGAGCGTCGGCCGCGACGGCGGCGCCATCGTTGGTGTCGATGCCGGGGCCGCGTCGGTCCCGCCCGAGCAGCCTGCGATGGCCGGGGCGGCCGAGCATGCCGGAGGTATCGAGCCTGTGCACAAGGCGCACCTGGGCGGTCTGGGAAGACCGCGCCGGGAAACAGGCATCGAACGCAACTGGGACGATAACGCCAAAGATCTCGCTGCTCGAGTCCAGCAGACGGCCACCAAGGTCGGTGCTGACTACCTGCTGCTGGCGGGCGACGTCAAGGCACGGGGCCTGCTTCTGAAGCACCTTCGGCCGCCGCTGGCAGACAACGTAGTGATCGTCGACGCGGAGATCGCCGCGAACAGCCCGGAACTTGCCGCGGTGGCCGACGCCACGGTTTCCCAGCGTGTCGCCAGGCAAGACAGCCAGCGGTTCGGGGAGTGGCACCGGCTGCATGCACACGGCCTGGGTGCCGAAGGGCTGCCCGCGGTGGTCGCGGCCCTGCGCGACGGGCTAGCCGCCGAGGTCTTCGTTTCCCGGCAGCCGAGCCGGGACGCGCTGGTCTGGACCGGACCGGCGCCGACCGACATCGCGACCGAGCCGGCCGACCTACGCAATCGCGGGGTATCCGAGCCGGTCCAGGTGACAGCTGACAGCGCGCTGATCCGGGCCGTGGCCGGCACGGATGCCGAGTTCAGGTTCCTGCCGGCCGCGACCGCTCAGTCGCTGCCTGCCGACCACATCTGCGCGATCCTGCGGTAGGAGACCAGCCCAAAGACACCCCGTTACGTGTCGTTGAGGTTTGACCTGAGGTTTTTGCTCTATTTCGCGCCCGAGGCGGGCCTGCTGGGCCGGCCGAGGACGCCGGCGGCCTCACTGGCGGGCGCCTGATCCGCACGATCCGCGCCGTCCGGATGGACTGGCTCCGCGGGTTGCTGCGGCTCCTTGGCGTCTGGATCACCGGTGGCGTCGGGTGCCTGCCCGACAGCTGAATCATCGGGCAGCGGGTGCTGAAGCAGATCCAGCGCCACATGCGGCAGCTCCCGAAGCCGCAGATCGCGGAATACCGGCGCCCTCGCGACCAGGATCACGCCTACCACGAGGGCGAGTACGCCCACGAGCTGCAGGGCGACCAGCAGGGGAGTGATGTGCACCTCGTCGCCGAATACCACCACCCCGAGGATGATGCCGGCAGTTGGCTCGGCGGCTGTGACGGCAGGCAGTGACTTGTGCAGCGGCGCAGCATTGAAGGCGTTCTGCACCAGCCAGAGCCCGATGAGGCTGGCGGCGATCGCCGCGTAACCCGGCCAGTGCACCAGCAGGTGCAAGGGGTGGCGGCCGTCGAGGATCTGGACGGTGCGCCTGGTGAAGGCATCAGCGATGCCCAGCATCAGGCCGGCCGCAATGCCGGTCAGGGTGGCGCGCACCCCGCCGGACCGCTTGCGACCGAGTTGCACGAGGAAGACCGCGATCAGTGCGATGGCCGCAGCGGCCGGCCAGTGGCTGGTAGAGCCGAACGACTCCGACGGGGCCTTGACCGTCCTGGTCAGCGACAACGCGGCCACGCCGGCGGTCAGCAGCACGGCACCGACGATCTCGGTCTTCTGAAGCGCCTGCCCGGACAGCGGGACGGCCAGCAAGAGCGCGAAGATCAGATTGGTCGTGAGCAGGGGCTCGGAGACGGTCAGGGTGAGATGGCCGAGCGTCCAGGATTGCGCGAGGTAGCCCGCGGTCATCACCGCGATACCCGCCAGCCAGCGGCGGTTGCGCACCAGTCGTGCGATCAGGCCAAGGTGCAGAAACTTAGCATCAGGCACCTGCTCGGCGGCGTGCTGCTGGAGCACGAAGCCGGATCCGGTCAGCATCGCTGCGACCAGTGTTATCCCGACATAAAGGCCGTTCATGGCGGCACCAGGGCGGTTTTAGCCAAGTGACAGAAAGCGCCGCTGATGGCAGCGGCGCCTGAATCGCGGCTCGGCGTGCCGGTCGGCGGGGATGGCGGTGGGTCAGTGCCCTGCGGCCACGATTCAGTGCGCACATACACCTCAACGAGCACAGCCAGTTACGAGTTCTCCGCCGAGCCAGGTCCGGCAGGCGCGCCATCCCCGTGCCACCACAGTATGCAGCGACGCGGACCCACGAGCCTGGCACGGTCCCGTCAGTCCGCTGCCCTGCTGGCGGGCGGCCAAACTGCGGCGCCGGCGTGTTTCTGTGCGCTCGGGCTGCCGGCTGAGTGCCCGTGCATCAATAGCTGCCGTTTTGATTGCTGCCGGAATCCACGGGTAGCGCACGTGGGTTCGATGGGAGGCAGACAATGGTGTTACGTACGACAAGCAGTCCTGGTATCCGCAGCCTTATTCCGGCACGGATTGACCGGCTGCCCTGGTCCAGATTCCACTCCAGGCTGGCCGGGTACCTAACCGTCAGCGAGGTGTTCCCGCTCGAGGTGCGCGCCAAGGCGATCGCGGTGTTCTTTGCCATCGCCCAGTGCTTCGGCTTCCTCGGCACGCACCTGTATGGCCACCTCATCGGGACCGGCAAAGACCCGACCTCGCTCTACATCGGCTATCTGATCGGTGCCGGCGCGATGATCGTCGGCGGCCTGGTCGCGGCATTCCTGGGCGTCGATGCAGAGCGCAGGCCACTGGAGGATGCCTCGCGACCGCTTCCGGTCATAGCCAAGCCAGCAGCGACGAGCCTCAGCGCGGGCGGGCGGCCGCAATCAGAACAGCGCTAGTCGACGATTGCTCGGCGGAAGCGCAGAGCCGGGGCATACCCCACGGGGAGTCCCGGCCCTGCCGTTTGCCCGGGTCACCGTGAACTCCCTTGTGCTAGCTGCCCGATGGGCGGATTAGCGGCGCGACCCGCGGGTAACGCCAGAACGTCCGACCGTTCAGAAGCAACCAACGTGCAGCCAAGGACAGCAGGCTTCAGAACGGCTGACGGGAGGTTCGACATGGGCCGCCACGCCGCCGCGCAGCCGCTGTCCCCAGGCACTGCCGCGAAGCCCGACGTGCTGCACGCATGGCGAGTGAGTCAGCTCATCCGGCTTGGGCTTGCGTCGCCAGTGGCGGACGCTATCGCAGACCGAGTCGACTGGCATGAGGTGGCCGAGCTGGTCAGGCGTGGGTGTCCCGCCTCACTCGCAGTGACGATCATCGAGTAATCACCACAGGGGTTAAGGCCGGAGCTCCCACTCCGAACCTGGCGGCACCGTCGTGCGTGTCAGTAGCGCCCGTAGCGCCCATAGCGCCCGTCGTCCCGCTGGGCCGCCATTCGATCTTCGTCTTCTTCGAGCGGCGTGCGGGCCGGATAAGAGCGTCGTTGGCCACGTGCCCACGGCGCCCAGACGATCAGCCAGACGATCAGTCCGATCGCGCCGACGATGATGAGGATGTCACCAACTGCACGCAGGTCTATTCCGTGCGTTGCAGGGGTCGCGATAGCAAAACGAAGGATCGCTCCAACGGCCAGCAGCACTAGGGCTGCACCTATCTTCATGACCAGCCTCCATGGACGGAAGCGGCCAATCTGCCCATGAGGCAGAAAGACAAACGAGCATCAAACCGTTCGCCGGCCTGGTTCTGCTTTCGCCCATCCATTCCGGGTCGGCAGTCGCGTCCAGTTCAGGGCAGGGGCCTGGCTGGTCAGATGGAGGGCCTGGTGATCGACGGCGGCGTCACCTATGTCCGGATTCAGGCAGCGGACGGACCAGCGCCGGGCAGGCTCCAACGGGTGGGAGGAGCGCTGCAGGCATTCGTTGCGGAAACGTGGGTAGCGCTCTCAGATGGCCGTAGAGACGGAAACCAAGTACGAAGCCGACGCTGCCGCTGTGCTGCCCGACCTGCATTCGCTACCCATGGTTCGCGACATCAGCGGGCCCGACCTGGAGCGGCTTGAGGCCGTGTACTACGACACGGCCGACCTCCGATTGCTCCGCTCGGGTATCACCCTGCGCAGGCGCAAGGGCGGCCACGACGAGGGCTGGCACCTGAAGCTGCCGGCCGGCCCGAGCAGTCGCGAGGAAATCCGGCTCCCCCTCGGCCGGGCAGGACGCCGGGTGCCGACAGAGCTTGCAAATCTCGTCAAAGTGCGCAGTCGGGGAGATCTGCTCGCCCCCGTTGCAGCGATCACCACGCTGCGGCAGACCGTCACGCTGCTCGGCAGCGACGGCGAGTCCCTCGCCGAGGTGGCAGACGACCATGTGCAGGCCACAGCAACCGTCGGTATTACCGCCGGACCATCTCACTGGCGCGAGGTCGAGGTCGAACTCACCGCTGGTGGCCGCGACCTGCTCGAAGCCGCCGACAGCCTGCTGCGGCGAGCCGGAATGCAGCGGTCGGGCAGGTCAGCAAAGCTCGAGCGGGTGCTGGGCAGCCAGCTGCCGGAGCCTCCGATTCCCTGGTCGACTGGCACGACCGCAGACGAGGTTGTCATGGCGTACATGCGCGAGCACGCCGACAGGCTGATGGCGCTGGATCCGATGGTCCGGCGGCGTGAGCCGGACGCCGTGCACAAGATGCGGGTTGCCAGCCGCCGGCTGCGCAGCACGCTCCGCGCCTTCAGAACCGTCACCGGCACCTCCGACAGCGAGCACATCGCTAACGAGCTCAAATGGCTCGGTACCGTACTCGGCGACGAGCGTGATGCCGAAGTTCAGGCCGGCCGGCTTCAGGCGCACGTGCAGGCCACTGACATCGATGTCCTCCTCGGCCCTGTGCAGGCGCGGATCCAGGCGCACGTCGCGAAGGCCTCCGCGACCAGCCATGCGGCGGTCACGGCTGCCTTGAACTCCGAGCGTTACTGGGCCCTGCTCGACGCACTTGACGCCCTCATGGCCAGCCCGCAGGCCGGCCCCGAAGCCAGCCAGCCCGCAAGCCAGGTGGTACCGAGTGCTGTCGGGCGCTGCTACCGCAAGTCCCGGCGGCGCATGCAGGCGGCAGCCCTGCAGCCGCCAGGGTCGGCCAGGGACGCTGCGCTGCATGAAGCGCGGAAGGCGGCCAAGCGAGCCCGGTACGCTGCCGAGGCCGCGATCCCGGTTGGCGGGAACCAGGCGCGGCAGCTTGCGGGGCAGCTGCAGAACGTTCAGTCGGTCCTCGGCGACCATCACGACACCGTCGTAGGGCGTCAGCTCTCGCGAAGGCTGGGCATAGCGGCGCAGCTCGCCGGTGAGTCGGCATTCACGTACGGAGTGTTCTACGAGCGCGACGTGTGCTCGGGCGCACGCACCGACGCGCAGGCCCAGCAGGCGTGGCAGCACGCGAGCCGGCGCAGGTACCGCTCATGGCTATCCTGAGCGGCCGCGCGCAGCTAGTACGGAGCTCCGACCGCAGCAGCACCGAAGGCTTGCTGCGCGCTTGCCGGGCTCACGCGCGACGATGCCAGGGTTTACCTCCCAGGCGGCGACCGCGTGACAGCGCCCGGCCGTCCCGGTGAGACGCCAGAACAGCGCGATGACCGCAATCTGACGGACCTGCTCCAGGAACTGCGGGTTGCCACGCTCGGCGTGCAGGTGTTGTTCGGGTTTCTCCTTGGCCTGCCGTTCACAGTCCGGTTTAGCCGTCTGGACGCGTGGCAGCGGTGGCTTTACCTGGCGATCCTGGTTCTGTCCAGCATCTCCATCGCCCTATTGGTGGCGCCAGTGACGTACCACCGGCTGCTTTTTCGCCGCCATCAGCTCGGGAACCTGCTTCGCGCTGCGAACGCCATGGCGATCGGCGGCGTGGTCTCGGTTGCCCTGGCTGTCACGGGGGCGGTGGTCCTGGTAACGAGCTACGTCGAGCCCGGCGTGGCGGCAGCCGCCATCAGCGCGGTCGTGGGGGCTATGTTCGCGATCTTGTGGTTCGGGCTGCCGCTGGCGCGCAGGTCGAAGCCACCACGCGGCACCCCGAGGAGGCGATGAGCCGGCCCAGGCGCCGGGCGGCCGACCCTCTGCCCTACGACGAGCGGGCCGACCTGCCGGGTCGATCCATCGGGTGGCCGGCCGCCTGGTCGGGCTGGGTGCTCCAGTCACGACGGGCCGGGACGTAGACGCCCTCGCCGCCCTCGTCGGTCTTAGTCAGCAAACCGCGTGCCGTCATGTCCTTGAGCGTCTCGTCGACCAGGGCCTGATCTCGCCGGGCGGCCGCCGCTATCGCTGACCGGCTCGGACGGCGGCCGGTGTATTCCAACGTGGCGACGGCCTCGAAAATCTCCAGGCCGGTGTCATTGACGGTCTGTGCGTCCACGGGTGGCTGTGTCATGGCGCCTCCCTCACCGCGAATCTGTGCGTGAAGTTACAGTTGCCGCGAAACGGGCGCCGGAAACGTTGCCCACTCGCTCACCGCACCGACAGGTGCCCGGGCGGCTGGCGGCCCACGCCGGTGGCCGTCACCGAGACGGCGTCGCGCTCGACTTGGCCGCTGGTGAGGAGTGGGCCGGGGCGTGCGCCTGAGCAAGCGCGAGCTGGTTGTCATGGGCGGCCGCGCCGGCGAGTCCCTGGGTCATCCACGACAGCATGGGCGGCACCTGGGCGTGCCAGCTTCCCATCGTGTGACCACCGCCGGGCATGATCACCAGCGGCACGTCCGCTTCATGCAGCTGCAGGAGCTGGGCGAAGTACTGGGCGTTGCTGACGTCGGCGCTGCTGCCCTGGCCGGCGCCCAGCCAGAACAGCGGCAGCCGCGCGCCGGGCGCCAGGGTGCGCACCTCGTCGAGTGGCGTGTTCTCAGCCCGGAGTGTGCTGTTCCCGCCGAATGGATCCACCGCTTTGAGGGGATTGCCGAGCTTGTTCTTCATCGGGGCGTAGTAGCCGCTCAGCGAGGCCGCATAGCCGTACCGGTAGCGGTACCGCAGCGCCATGTTGGCGGCGCAGAAACCCCCCTCGGAGTAGCCGGCCACGCCCCAGGCGCTGCCGGCAGGCATCACCCGCAGCAGGTGCCCGACCTCGTTCGGCACATCCTCAGCGAGGTAGGTCAGGTCCTGCGGGCCGCCGACCTGGTTGAGGCACTGCAGAGAGATGTTGTTGGCGCCATTGGCGTCCGGCATGACCAGCACGGCCGGGCTCGCCTGGCCTTGCTTGACCAGCTGGTTCAGTGTCTGCTCGACGCCCACGACATTGATCCAGTCCTGAGGAAGACCCGGCTGGCCGTGGATCAGCTCGATCACGGGGAACCGGTACTTCGCAAACCGGTCCTGGAAGTACTGCGGCGGGAGGTAGATGTAGACCTGCCGGGTGATATGGCTGAGCTTGCCGGGGATCGCCACGCGCAGCGTGTAGCCCTGGATCTCGGCCAGGCGCAGGTAGACCGCTCGCTGGTCGAACGTGAGGCTTTTGTTGCCTGCCAGCAGGCTGCCCTGCGAAACCTGCGGTCCGGAGTTGGGGCTGGTATTCGAGAAGTCTGCGATCGCCGCTCCCCAGGTCGAGTAGTAGCTGAAGTACTTGTTGACCGACAGCACCCCGAAGAACATGGCGACCGCGAATGACAGCAAGGCTGCGACGACTTTCAGTGCCAGCCGCCTGGCGACGACCAGCCACCAGATGAGCGCGCCGAAACCCAGCACCAGCAGGACGAAGAGCACCCAGCTTTGCGGTTCCAGCATCAGTTAGCCCCCGGCGTGGACAGCTCACTGCCCACGCTAGTCGAGCAGTGCCGCTGCACTAGCAAACGCGACCCGGCGGCCCCAGGTTGCGGCATTGGCCCCTGTTGGCGAAGTTCATAGCTGCGCGATACGTGCTTCATAACGACGCGATACCTGACTCATGGCGGCGCTATACCTGGCCATTACCCGCAGCGCACCGGGAGCCCGATGTTTGAGTCCCGCACGGTGGGAACAACCACCGCGCAGGCGGACCCCCCGTCCCCCCCGCCAGGAGTTACGGATGAAACAGATGACCACGCAAGTGACGGGCGTGCCGACGTGGCCCGACGACCTCGACGCGCTCGACGACGCGGCCCTGCTGACGACGATCCAGTCACTGCCTCGCGGCGACAGGCGGCGCGACGCCGCAGCCGAGGTGCTGGTCACTCGGTACCAGCCGCTCGTGCGGTCTTGTGTGCTGCGGTACAAGAACAGCACAGAGCCACACGAGGAACTCATGCAGGTCGGCTACATCGGCCTGCTGAAGGCGATCAACAACTTCGACCCGAGGCTCGGTGCCAGCCTGGCCGGGTACGCACAGCCGTGCGTCAGCGGCGAGATCAAGCGCCATTTCCGCGACAGGCGCTGGGGAGTGCACGTCAAGCGCTCCGTGCAGGAACTCAGGCTTGAGCTGCGAGATATCGCCGCGGAGCTGACCGCTGAGCTAGGGCGGCTGCCATCTGACGGCGAGCTGGCCGAGCAGGCCGGCGTCAGCGATGACGAGGTGCGAGAGGTCAGGCAGGCCGACATGGCCTTCAGGGCCGCGTCGCTGGACGCGCCGGCTGGCAGCGACGCCGCCGGTGCCAGCTTGTCCGAGCTGCTTGGTGACGAAGACCCGCAGCTTGAGCACGTGCTCGACATGCAAGCGGTCTGGGCTCACTGGGGCGAGCTGGCGGAGCGCGAGCAGAAGCTGCTGCTCATGCGCTTCTACGGCAACATGACCCAAGCCGAAATCGGTCAGCGCCTCGGCATCTCCCAGATGCACGTGTCCCGGTTGCTCGCCGAGTCCCTGGCCTACCTGCGCGACCGTCTGACCGCGTGCGAGTCAGAGGTTGTATCGCGAGCCTGACCACTGAAGGATCCCAGCTGGCTGCGCCGCCGAGTAGTGCTCTCGAGTACAGACCGGCCGGTTCCCGTCGAGGCCAACCAGCGCACGTTCTCCAGGCTGCTGGTGCCTGGCGGGGTCATCGCTGAGCGGCACGAGGGAGTCACCGTGGACGCACCAGTGGAGAAGGAGACAATCGAGCAGATTATCGAGGAATAATCGACAACTCAGGCAGAACGCAGGTTTGCGTTGGCGGGCGCCTGGCAATACCTTTACTTAGTCGTGTCTGCGACGAAGGCACGCCCTCATGCCAGCGATGGCATCAGCACTGACGACCATGTGTAAACGCGCGATGGTCACGGTGCAATCGGGTGAGGGTGTGCCATTTCCTTGTTCTGGCCGCCCGTTCGCGATTGCGCTCTGGTCCCGCGACGTTACTTCAGTCAGCGGGGCCGGGCCTGCATTCCCCGGCGCCGCAGCCCGGGAGGCAGTTCCATGCGTATCGCGCTTATCACGGCGCACGACCCCATGGCGACGGCTGTGACCGATGGCCAGTTCGTCCAGCCAGCGTCGCTGGCTCGCGCGCTCGCCGCGCACGGCCACCGCGTCACCGTGTACGCCCGGCAGCACCGCGCCGACTCCCCGCGCACCACCATTCTCGGGCGCGGCGCCTCCGTCGAGCACGTGACCGCTGGGCCGCCGAGGCCGCTGAGTGCCGACCAGGCCGCCCGGCATAGCCCTGAGTTCGCTCGCTATCTCGCCGACCGGTGGCGGGTCCGGCCGCCGGACGTGGTGCACGCGTTTTCGTGGGTCGGCGGCCTCGCCGCACTCGGCGCACGCCGCGGCATGCAAGTGCCCGTGCTGCAGACGTTCGGTTCGCTCGGCGCAGCGGAGCGCCGGCACGGTGTCGCTGCCGAGGTATCGGCCGCCCGGCTGAAGATGGAGGCGTGCATCGCCCGCTCCGTCGACATGGTGCTCGCCTGCTCGAGCGATGAGGCCGACGAGCTCGCCCGCCTCGGGGTGGCGAAGTCAGCAGCCCGGGTGATCCCGTTCGGCGTCGACACCGACACGTTCACGCCGGAAGGTGCCCGGGCGCCGCGCAACAGCCAGTACCGTCTCGTCGCAGTCGCCCCGGCCGGGGAGCCGCGCGGCCTGCACGTTGTCGTGCGTGCGCTGACTCAGCTGCCCGAGACCGAGCTGGTGATCGTCGGCGGCCCGGAAGCGCGGCACCTGCCGCGCAGCGGCGCGTGGCGTGACCTCTGGCAGCTGGCCGCGCGGCTAGGCGTCCGCGGCAGGATCACGCTGGCAGGCGACGTGCCAGAGGCCGACCTTCCGGCGCTGCTGCGATCGGCGGACCTGATGGTCAGCGCGCACGCATACGACACCACGGGCATTGCCGCTATCCGGGCCATGGCCTGCGGCATCCCGGTCGTTGCTCCCGCGATCGGCGCCCACAATGACGCCGTCGTGGACGGCGTCACCGGCCTGCTCGTCGCCCCGGAGAGCGCTGGCGAACTTGCCCGTCGGGTGCGGGCGCTGCTGGCCGGGCCGGTCGAGCTGCAGGCGCTCGGTTACGCGGCTGTTGACCGGGCCCGGTCACGCTTCGCGCTCGACCGGATCAGCCGGGAAGCCGCGACGGCCTACGAGTGGTGCCTGCGCGGTCAGGCCGCGGCAGAGACGGCAGCGCCGGCGGAGGATGGCGAGGAGGCCGAGGAGGCAGGCGTACGGGAGCTGGTCGCCTTCGGCTGAGGAGTCCGGGGCGGGAACGCGGTGCCGGATGGCGGCCGCCAGGCGCAGAGTGTCCATGCGGCATGCTTGACTGGCCTGCGGCGCGGCTGCGGCCCGAGGGCTAGCGGGACGGCTAGCGGGTCTGGCAGCGCGTCGTCTCGTACCAGCGTTCCCGTCCTGGAGAGGCAGCGTTGACCACGACCCAGCAGGTCCGGCTGGCCGAGTACACGACGCTGCGCCTGGGCGGCCCGGCTGCGCGGTTCGTCGCTCCGCCGACCGAGGAAGACCTGATCGCCGCCGTCGCGGCCGCCGACCGGGAGGGCGATCCCGTGCTCGTGCTCGGTGGCGGCAGCAACCTTGTCGTGGCGGACGCGGGCTTTGAGGGCGCGGTAGTGCGCGTGGCATCGGCTGGTGCCCAGTTCGCCGCGAGTGCCGGCTCGGTCGAGATCGCGGCGGCGGCAGGGCAGGACTGGGATGAGCTGGTGCGCCAGTGCCTGGCCGAGGGGCTGTCAGGGATCGAGTGCCTGTCGGGCATACCAGGCAGTGTCGGCGCGACGCCAATCCAGAATGTCGGAGCCTACGGCCAGGAAGTCGCGGAGACGATCACCGCGGTCCGTGCTTACGACCGGCAGGCGGGCCAGACTGTCCGGCTGGGCCCGGATGACCTGGACTTCGGCTACCGGACCAGCATGTTCAAGCGGCAGGCGGCCGCAGCCGGCCGTGATGGCTGGGCGCGTACCCGCCCAACCGCTGGCGACGCAGGGCCGCCACCGGCTGCGGCCGCGACCGGCCGGTTCGTGGTGCTCGGCGTGACCTTCCGGCTAGCGGAGGACCCGATGTCGGCGCCCGTGCGGTACGCGGAGCTCGCCAGGACTCTCGGCGTCGCGGAGGGCACCCGGGTTCCGGTCGATGATGCCCGCAGCGCGGTACTCGAACTGCGGCGCGGCAAGGGCATGGTGCTCGATGAGCGCGACCCCGATTCCCGCAGCGCCGGCTCGTTCTTTACCAACCCGGTCGTCCGCGCGACCGAGTACGAAGCGCTGCGGGAACGGCTCGGCGCGTCGTCGCGCATCCCGCACTGGGCTGCCGGTCCGGGGGAGGTGAAGCTGTCCGCTGCCTGGCTGATCGAGCACGCGGGGTTCAGCAAGGGGTTCCGGCTGACCGACGACCCAGCTGGCGCCCGGATCTCGACTAAGCACACGCTGGCCCTGATCAACCCGGGTGAGGCGACCACGGCCAGCCTGATCCGGCTCGCCAGGACGATCCGGGATGGCGTGCGGGCCGAGTTCGGTGTCGAGCTGGTCAACGAGCCGACTCTGGTCGGCGTGACGCTCTAGCGGCCAGTCGCCGATAGCGGCCAGCAGGCAGTCCGCGAGGACTTCCGCGTGGCTCAGTCGGGCGGAGCGGCGAGCCACTCCTCGATCCCGGCCAGCAGCCGCTTCTGAATACTGGCCGGCGCCGCCGAGCCGAGAACCGACATCCGTGCCAGCCCGGCCAGGTCGGAGTCCGACATCCCGTGCACGCGCCGCGCCAGCTCGTACTGCGCGGCCAGGCGCGGGCCGAAAAGCAGCGGATCGTCGGCGCCCAGCGCCACTGGGATGCCGGCCCGGATCAGCTCGGGCAGCGGCACGTCGCGCGCCGTGGCGGCGACACCCAGTGCCACGTTGGACGTCGGGCAGACCTCGAGCGTCACCTGACTCTGCGCGAGCCGCGCGAGCAGCTCGGGGTCGCGGGCCGCCGCGACGCCGTGACCGATCCGGTCGGCATGCAGCTCGTCCAGGCAGGCCCGCACGCTCGCTGGGCCAGCCAGCTCGCCGCCGTGCGGGACCGATCGCAGCCCGGCCCTGGCGGCAATCCTGAACGCCGGCGCGAAATCAGCAACGGTGCCGCGGCGCTCATCGCTGCTGAGCCCGAATCCGACCACCCCGTGGTCGGCATAGACGGCCGCCAGCCTGGCCAGCGTCCGCGCATCCAGCGGGTGCCTCGTCCGGTTGGCCGCCACGATGATGCCCAGGCCGATGCCGGCCGCCTGCGCAGCGTCTGCGGCCGCGGACAGGACGAGCTCGAGCATCGGGGTGAGGCCACCGAACCTGCCCGCGTAGCCAGACGGGTCGATCTGCATCTCCAGCCAGCCCGAGCCATCGGCCCGCTCGTCGGCCGCCGCCTCAGCCAGCAGCCGCCGCACGTCGGCTTCGGTCCGTAGCACAGACCGGGCGATGTCGTACAGCCGCTGGAAACGGAACCAGCCGCGCTCGTCGGCGCCACTGAGCTGCGGCGGCCATTCGTCGGCCAGCGCTTCCGGCAGGTTGACGCCGTGCAGGTCGGCGAGTTCCACCAGCGTGCGGTGCCGCATCGACCCGGTGAAATGCAGGTGCAGGTGCGCCTTCGGGAGCGCGGCGATCGGCCGGGGCACCAGCCAAGTGTGCCAGCTAAACCGGCGCCAGCCGACCGGTCTGCGGCCTGATCAAGTCGCCCTAACTGGCCGTGCTGAGCAGCTTGACGATCCTCGATACGCCTTCCTCCAGGTCGGCGTCCCCGAGGGCGCAGGACAGCCGGAAGTAGCCGTCGGTGCCGAACGCCTCGCCGGGGACCACGGCCACGTCGACCTCGTCCAGCAGCAGCTCGGCGAGCTGCGACGAGGTCTGCGGCCGCTGCCCGGCAATCTGCCTGCCCAGGACGCCCTTGACCGACGGGTAGCAGTAGAACGCGCCCTCCGGCAGCGGGCAGATGACGCCAGGCACCTCGTTCAGCATCGACGTCATCATCGACCTCCGGCGGTCGAAGGCGGCCCGCATCTGCGCGACGGCAGACAGGTCACCGGATACCGCCTCGAGGGCAGCGGCCTGGGCCACATTGCAGACGTTCGAGGTCGCGTGCGACTGCAGGTTCGCCGCTGCCTTGATCACATCCGCCGGCCCGGCCATCCAGCCAACCCGCCAGCCGGTCATGGCGTATGTCTTAGCGACCCCGTTCAGCACGACGCACGTATCGGTGATCTCAGGCGCGACGACCGGCATCGAAACGAATCGTGCAGCGCCGTATACGAGGTGCTCGTAGATCTCGTCGGTGATGACCCAGAGCCCGCGGTCGGCGGCCCAACGGCCGATCTCGGCCACCTGCTCGGGCGGGTAGACCGCGCCGGTCGGGTTCGACGGGGAGACGAAGAGCAGCACCTTCGTCCGGTCCGTGCAGTGTGCCTCCAGATCCTGGACGGTCGTGCGGTAGCCGCTGTTCTCGTCGGTGTACACCAGCACAGGGACGCCGCCGGCGAGCATGATCGACTCGGGGTAGGTGGTCCAATACGGCGTCGGCAGCAGCACCTCGTCACCAGGATCGAGCAGCGTAGCGAACGCCTCGTACACCGCCTGCTTGCCACCGTTGGTCACCAGCACCTGGCTCGCGCTGACCGCTAGCCCGGAGTCGCGCGCGGACTTGGCGGCGATCGCCTCGCGCAGCTCGGGCAGCCCGGCGGCGGGCGTGTACTTCTGGTATTTCGGAACCGCGCACGCGCGCTGAGCCGCAGCCACGATGTAGTCGGGGGTAGGGAAGTCTGGCTCGCCCGCTCCGAACCCGATGACCGGCCGCCCGGCCGCCTTGAGGGCCTTGGCCTTGGCGTCGACCGCGAGCGTGGCGGACTCGGTAATCGCCGAGATGCGATGGGAGATTCTGGACGGTGACTGGGCCATGGGCCCTATGTTCCCACGCCTGGCGTGACGGGTGGGCCTGGGCAGCGAGTCCGGCGAGCCGGGGCCGCGGGGTCCACCTGGTGGTTCGACGGCAGGCCCAGCGCCACGTACACTCGTTGCACTGGTGATGATCACCGGTGGCCCGTGCATGCCTGCACGAGCTGTCACAGGGCAGTAGCTCAATTGGCTAGAGTTCCGGTCTCCAAAACCGGCGGTTGGGGGTTCGAGTCCCTCCTGCCCTGCGAGTGCGGCCCGTGCACAGTGGCGGGCCGACCACGCTGCCAGCCGAACGGCAGCGGTGCAAGCCGGCAAGAAGTACTCAGGTGAGGACATGGCGACTCAGACGCGTGGCCCGGCCCCCGAGAGGGCCGCGAAGCCCGGCCGCCCGGCGAAACGCGACCGGACAACTCCGGTGGTGTTCGTCACGCAGGTCCGTGACGAACTCCGCAAGGTGGTCTGGCCGACCCGCAAAGAGCTGGTGACCTATACGACGGTCGCGCTGGTCTTCATCCTGATCATGATCGGGATCGTGACTGCCCTGGACTACGGCTTCACCAAGGCGGTGTTCGCGCTCTTCACCTGATCAGGCGGCTGGATACGGCCTCGGGTGCGGAGCGTGGCAGCATGATCACAGGCTGGGCCTGTGCCGTGATACGAACGCGGCCGCGCTGAGGTCAGGTCAAGAGCGCAGCAGAAGCGCAGGGGAGAAAGAGAATCGTGTCTGAGTCTGAACTGCCGCCGGACGATCCGGCGGTGCAGGAGCAGACGGCCGATGAGCCGGCCGCCGCTGCGCTGAATGACGGCGCTGCCCTGAGTGACGGCGCCGAGCCGAGTGACGGCGCCGGGCAGGCCGATGAGGAGGCCGCCGAGCCAGAAGAGGAGCTGGATCCGGTCCAGTCGTTCAAGACCGAGCTGCGGATGCTGCCAGGTGACTGGTACGTGGTGCACTCCTACGCCGGTTACGAGAACCGGGTGCGGACGAACCTGGAGAGCCGGACTCAGTCCCTCAACATGGAGGAGTACATCTTCCAGATCGAGGTGCCGACCCATGAGGTCATGGAGATCAAATCCGGCAAGCGCCAGCAGGTCCAGGAGAAGGTGCTACCTGGCTACATCCTGGTGCGCATGGACCTGACGGACGAGTCGTGGGCCGCGGTCAGGAACACGCCGGGTGTGACCGGCTTCGTGGGTCTGTCCAGCCGCCCGTCGCCGCTGAGCCTGGATGAAGTCGCCAGCCTGCTGGCGCCGGTGCCGGCCGAGAAGGCCGCGAAGAAGGCCGAAGCGGTCCGCGCCGCGGCGGTCGACTTCGAGATCGGCCAGTCGGTTACCGTGATGGACGGGCCGTTCGCGACGCTGCCGGCCACGGTCAACGAGATCAACTCCGACACCCAGAAGCTCAAGGTGCTCGTCTCGATCTTCGGCCGGGAAACTCCGGTCGAGCTGTCCTTCGATCAGGTCAGCAAGATCTGACCCGGCCCCCCGTCCCCACACAAGGCCCGCTACAGCCACGAGAAACGGAAAGACAGGTAAGACCCGCCGATGCCGCCACGGAAGAAGAAGGTCGCCGCGATCGTCAAGGTGCAGCTGAACGCGGGCGCCGCCACCCCGGCGCCGCCCGTGGGCACCGCGCTTGGCCCGCACGGCGTCAACATCATGGACTTCGTCAAGCAGTACAACGCCGCAACGGAGAGCCAGCGGGGCAACGTAATCCCCGTCGAGATCACCATCTACGAAGACCGCTCGTTCACCTTCATCACTAAGACCCCGCCCGCCCCTGAGCTGATCAAGAAGGCGGCAGGCGTGCAGAAGGGCAGCAACGAGCCGCACAAGACCAAGGTCGGGTCCATGACCCAGGCACAGGTTCGCGAGATCGCGCAGGTCAAGATGCCTGACCTCAACGCGACCACGATCGAGGCCGCGGAGAAGATCATCGCGGGCACCGCGCGGTCCATGGGCATCAAGGTCGAGGGCTGACCAGCCCCGATAGCACGTGTGGCAGGGCCAGGCGCTGGCCCGCTGACCACGACCTGTAAGAGAGGCAGGAGACAATGCAGCGCAGCAAGGCATACCGGAAGGCCGGCGAGCTCGTCGAGGCCGGCAAGCTGTACACCCCGGCCCAGGCAGTCGCCCTGGCCAAGAACACCTCCACCACCAAGTTCGACGCGACCGTCGAGGTGGCGTTCCGGCTCGGCGTCGACCCGCGCAAGGCCGACCAGATGGTCCGCGGCACGGTCAACCTGCCGCATGGGACCGGCAAGACCGCGCGCGTGCTCGTGTTCGCGACCGGTGACCGCGCCGCGGAGGCGGAGGCGGCTGGTGCCGATTTCGTCGGTGCGGACGAGCTCATCGAGCGGGTGCAGGGCGGCTTCCTCGACTTCGACGCCGTGGTGGCCACGCCCGACCTGATGGGCAAGGTGGGCCGGCTGGGCCGCATCCTCGGCCCGCGCAGCCTGATGCCGAACCCGAAGACCGGCACAGTCACGATGGACGTGGGCAAGGCCGTGACCGACATCAAGGGTGGCAAGATCGAGTTCCGGGTCGACAAGAACAGCAACCTGCACCTGATCATCGGCAAGGCGTCGTTCTCTGACCGGGCTCTGGTCGAGAACTACGCCGCCGCGCTGGACGAGGTCATCCGGCTCAAGCCGGCGGCGGCCAAGGGCAGGTACGTCAAGAAGGTGGCCATCACGACCACGATGGGCCCTGGCATTCAGGTGGACCCGGGCATGACCCGCGGCCTGACCGCCGAATTTGAGGGTGAGCCAGCCGCGGTCTGAGCCTGAGTAACCCAAAACCGTCACGAGGGGAACGGGGCCGATTCAGTCGCGGCACCCCGTTCCCCTCTCGGTTATCCGGGGTGAATCCGGCCGCGATTTTGCTGGCGGCGAGCGCGTCGCGTAGCCTGTCATTCGCCAAAGACCGCTGGTTGTCGCCGTGCCTCGCGCGGCGGCCGAAGGTCCCGGAGCACCCGGGCGGCCCGCGCAGGTGACCGAGCTAAGCCGGGTCAGTCCGGTGCCGCCCCGTGTGCCTGCGCGCGGGGCGTTTGTTGTGCTACGGGCAGCCCATGACGAAGGGAGGCCCATGGCGAGGGCGGACAAGGAAAGCACGGTCGCTGAGCTGACCGAGCGGTTCCGCAACTCGTCGGGCGCGGTGCTGACTGAGTACCGCGGCCTGACCGTGTCGCAGCTCGGCGAGCTGCGCAAGGCGCTGGACGGCAACGCGCAGTTCGCGGTCGTCAAGAACACCCTGACGAAGATCGCCGCCACCGAAGCGGGCGTCACCAGCCAGCTCACCGACCTGCTCGAAGGCCCGTCGGCCATCGCATTCGTCGGCGGTGACGTGGTGGAGGCCGCCAAGGGCCTGCGGGAGTTCTCCCGGACCTACCCGCAGCTGGTCATCAAGGGCGGTGTACTCGACGGCAAGCCGCTCACCCCGGCCGAGATCGTCAAGCTGGCCGACCTGGAGCCCAGGGAGGTGCTGCTGGCCAAGCTCGCCGGCGCGATGAAGGCCTCGCTCGCCGGTGCGGCCGCGACGTTTGACGCACTGCCGACTCAGATGGCCAGACTGCTGGCCGCGCTGGAGCAAAAGCGCGGGAACGAGGGCGGCGCCGCCGTTCCCGCGGCCACCGGACCAGGCCCTGAGGATCCGGGCGATGCGGCTGCCGCCGCGGACGCCCAGGAGAGCTGACCAGACCGAGGGCCGCAGGACCCGACGGACATACTGAAGGAAGAGGAAATATCAGATGGCAAAGCTCAGCACGGACGACCTGCTCGAGGCGTTCAAGGAAATGACGCTGATCGAGCTCTCCGAGTTCGTGAAGCAGTTTGAGGAGACCTTCGACGTCAAGGCCGCTGCGCCGGCGGCGGTGGCCGTCGCCGCTCCGGGCGGGCCTGGCGCCGCGGCTGCCGAGGAGGCAGAGGAGAAGGACGAGTTCGACGTCGTCCTCGAGGCCGCGGGCGACAAGAAGATCCAGGTCATCAAGGAGGTCCGGACCCTCACGAGCCTGGGGCTCAAGGAGGCCAAGGACCTCGTGGACGGCGCGCCCAAGCCACTGCTCGAGCGCGTCAACAAGGAGACCGCGGACAAGGCCAAGGCCGCTCTCGAGGGCGCTGGCGCCACGGTCACGGTCAAGTAGGTCGCATACGGCCGTCAGGGGGCCCGCTGCCGCCGGAAGGTGCCGCAGCGGGCCCTCCGCCTTGCTAGCCGCGCGGCGGCCGGGCTGCCCGTCGTACGGTGGTCCGCCCGCAGCCCACAGCCTGCTCAGCGGTGTCTGCCAGCGGGCCTAGCACCAAACACGTGTGGGGCGGCAACGGACGGGGCAGGAGACACCCGCCTTCGGTGGTCGCTTCGGCAGAAGGGGTGGGCTTTAAGCGGTAATCACGATTGATGCCCGCGTGACCGGAAAGTCAAACCTGCAGGTCACTGTGATCTTCGTCTCACCACACTTGGTCACAACACAACCCGCCCGGGACTTGACGTTTTGCTTCTGAGGAGCGATGCTCCATAGCAACGTGAACCTCATAGTGACGTACAGTTGACGAGCGGTGTGTCCTTCGACTACACTGCCAATTTGCGCTGCACACCAACTCGTCCTCGGTTACGTTTTCTCCAAACCCTAGCGGCCGTAGCCGCAGGGCGTTTCGCGTGCGCGCGGTGCACCGTCGGCCACAAGCTCGGAAGGACCCCTGTTGGCAGCCTCGCGCAGCGCCCCAGCAACCGCCTCTGGTCCCCGTCGTGTTTCCTTCG
>Ga0126373_10000294_pt1 | contig 33136 bp, 23 predicted proteins | sample PanSoiMetPlot_11_FD_92545 | JGI IMG/M metagenome (GOLD analysis project Ga0126373, IMG submission 92545) | Tropical forest soil microbial communities from Panama - MetaG Plot_11 | ecosystem: Environmental > Terrestrial > Soil > Tropical forest > Bulk soil | place: Panama | collected 2016-02-17 | reverse complement strand
TTGCTCTTCTCGATGAAGTACGTGAATCCCAGGAAGTTCCGGTCGCCGAACCGGTGATCTAACCTGGCTAGGCCCTGGTCGCGGTTCAGAGAATTGCTCGGCGCGCTAAACAGCGTGTTGCCGGAAGACGCGCGTGGGACCAGGGACAGAAGCGCCTTAGCTGCGGGCACGCCCTGTGCGGCGATTGCGGCCCGGTCGGCGTCGGTGAACACGATGGCGCTGTTGGTGACGCCCTGGCGGCGCCGGAATCCGAGGTAGCTGACGAAGAAGAATGTCTTATTCTTGAAAATCGGGCCGCCGAAGTCGGCGTCGAAGTCATTGGTGTTCCACTGGGGTTTGCGCGCCGAGCCGTTCGGCAAGAAGCCGGGCGATCCGCCAGGTGTCACGTTCTGAAAAAAGGGTGTGGCGTTCAGCTTCGTATTGCGGAATACTTCCTCGGCTGTCATGTGCCAGGCGTTACTGCCGCTGCGCGTGATGGCTTCTACCACAGCTCCGCCGTTGCGGCCGTATTCGGCTTTCATAGCGCCCGTCGTGATGCTGAATTCCGCTAGCGCGTTGGGTGAAATCTGACCGATAGAATCTGGAATGTTAATCGCCAGGTCGTTTGAATCCAGACCATCGAGCAGGTAATTGTTGGCCTGAGTCCGCTGCCCATTCACCGAGAAAGGCCCAATGTCGTTGGTTGGCGCGGGCTGGCCGGTAGGCGGCGACATCGCGACACCGGACATCAAGCTTGCGAGGGAGAGCGGGTTGCGCCCATTCGCACCCGACAGGACTGGGAGGTTCGGAATATTCGTGATCGCATGGCCAAGCTGCGCATTTTCCGTATTGATTTGCGAGACTGCGGCTTCCACGGTCACGGATTCCGTAACTTGGCCGATTTCGAGGTTCACGTCGACGCGCAGTGCCTGGCCGATGGTCAGCGTCTGTGGCGACGTCACTGTGCGGCGGAAACCCGCGCCTTCTGCCGTAACAAGATAGTCCGCCGGCACGAGGTTTAGTATCCGGTAGAAACCTGTATTGTCGGTTTCTGTGACCGATTCGCCATTAGTCCCGACGTTCTTTGCGGTAACCTTGGCGCCTGGAATTAGCGCACCATTGGGATCCTTCACCACCCCAGAAATACTCCCAGTCAGTCCTTGTCCCCAGACGGTGGTTACCGTTAGGGCAGTGATTACGAAAAGCAGCACTTTCGCTTTCGACATAAGCATGTTTAGCCTTCCCCGAAACTATGTTTTTTTCAGTTCCTAAGCTCTTACTGGCGCGGTCCCGCCCAATTCAAAAGCCTTCAACCAGACGAAGCGTTGGGGTCGGTGATCGGAATTACCATGCTGGAACCCTTTCCCCGCACGACCGCAAAGACCTGTTCACAACGTCTAAACGCCAAGCCCCAACTCCGGCGCGTATCGGAATCCGCTGTGTAAACAAAAATTAAAGAGATTGAAGCACTCAGTATTAGGAAAAAGCCTAACACAGAGGCATAGTTAAGACAAGGCTAAAATTATTAGAAAAGCACTATGGGATGGGCGTATCGATTGAGCAGAAATCGAACAAGTTAACTTCGTTCTAATCGGAGTTAACTTCTTCTCAGCCCGGCGAGACGATAAGGAAGAGACAGAACGGCCCGATTACAGCAGCCGGAAATTGACTTCGATCGTGGCTTGCACGGCGACCGGCTTGCCGTCCTTCTTGCCAGGCGCAAACTTCCACTTCTCGACTGCTTCGATCGCCTTCTGATCGAGACCTAGACCGAGCGGTCGAATCACCTTCAAATCGCGCGGCTTGCCGTTCTCGTCCACGACAACGAACAACACGACAGTGCCCTGGAACTTGGCTTTGCGGGCTTCTTCCGAATACTCCGGCTCAACCTTGAACAGCAGCGTCGGGGGTGAAACACCACCGCCGATCTTGTAGGCTCCGCCTCCCATGTTGCCGCCGGAACCAGGTCCGAACCCTGCACCCGACCCTGGACCGACTCCGCCGCCCTTACCGTATCCGATTCCGCCTCCAGAACCAGGCCCGTTCGATGCCAAGCCGGACTTTGCCAGGGGATCGCCGAGCACGTCCATGTTGACTTTAGGAATATTTGCATCCGGCTGAATGATGAGCGTGGGCTCCATTACAAGCTTCGGGTCAGGATTGCGGATGACGGCCGACGGCGGAACGAATTGCTTATCCGAGAGCTTGGGGAGCTTGCCTTTGCTCGGGGGCGTAGGGGAGCGATCGCCGCCGCCACCGCCACCGTGCATCTGGTCTTTCTTGATCGTTGGTTTGTAGGGGGCCAAATCCGGCGCGATCAAGCTGATCTGCTCTTTCACGACTTTCTGAACAGTCTTATTGGTGCCGAGCACGAAAAGCAGCGTGACCACCCCGACGTGAATCGCGATGGAGCTCAGACCCGCCTGCTTTTTCTGCCCGCCGTAGAAGCCCCAGATGTCTTTGACCGGGACCGGCTGGGACGTTACCTGGAGCGGCGGTAACTTAGGAGGGTTGATCGCCTCCTTCAAATTCCGGAAGAATGATTTGAGAAACGGCTCGCCTTCTGCCGCCAAGAGTCGCTTCAAGTGATCGTCAGCGTCGGAGCCTCCCTGGGGGTTATTCGCACCAGGATATCCCATTGGGCCGTCGTGAGCTGCCATTTTTGTCTACGCCTTTACATCCGCGTCCCTTGTGAGACGTTTTCACACGCCACCAAGGTTGCACTCTGAATCAATTCTATCACTTCCATATTTCAGTGAACAGAGCATATGAGAAATGGAAGCGGAAAATCGAGTGCCGGGTCGGCCGGACACTCATAAACTAATTAAAGCATGCCGTCAAAACCGATGCTGATCTATGACGGCAGATGCAGTTTTTGCCGGACCTGGATCGATTACTACCGCTCGCTGACCGGAGGCGCCGTCAATTACGCCCCGTCGCAAGAGGTCGCAGCTAACTTCCCCCAGATTCCGGCCGAAAACTTCCAGCAGGCGGTGCAAATGGTGCTGCCCGACGGAACCGTGCTATCCGGGGCAGCGGCCGCGTTTTCGACGCTCGAATTCGCGGGTGTGCGCTGGCCACTGTGGCTGTATCGCCACGCTCCCGGTGTCGCGCCCGTCACGGAGTTTCTGTACCGCTACATCGCGGCACGCCGCAACGGGTTCTCCGCGGTCACTCGGATCACGCTCGGCCATCCGACAGCGTTGAGCTACGGCCGTGTGGAGTGGCTGTTCTTACGCGCCCTGTCGCTCATATATTTTATCGCGTTTGCCTCGCTCGCCGTTCAGATCACAGGCCTCAACGGGGAGCAGGGCCTGCTGCCCGCCGGCCGTTTCCTTTCTGGAGCAAGAGCGGCACTGGGTAGTGGCGCGTTCTGGGAATTCCCAGGTGTGTTTTGGATCGCACATAGCGACGTTTTCTTGCGCGCTGTCACTTGGGCCGGCGTTGTGCTCTCGCTCATACTCCTGATCGGACGCGTTGAGCGAACGGCCCTGGTATTCCTCTATGTGCTCTATCTTTCGCTCATCACGATCGGGCAAAGCTTCCTGGCCTTCCAGTGGGATATGTTGCTGCTCGAGGCCGGATTTCTCGCCATCTTCCTCGGCGGGTCCAAGTGGATCGTCTTTCTGTTCCGCTGGCTGTCGTTCCGCCTGATGTTTCTCTCAGGGTTCGCCAAGCTCGCCAGTCACGACCCTACTTGGCGCGATCTCACCGCTATGAGCTACCACTACATGACCCAGCCGCTGCCGACTCCGATCGCCTGGTTCATGCACCAACTGCCGCTCGCTTTCCAGCGCGCGTCCACAGCATTCGTCCTGTTGACTGAATTGGCCGTGCCGTTCCTGATTCTCGGCCCGCGCGTTTGGCGGCGCGCGGCGTTCTTTTCGTTGTTAGCGCTGCAATGCCTGATCTTTCTAACAGGAAACTATACCTTCTTCAATCTGCTGACAATCGCGCTGTGCCTCTTTCTTCTGGACGACGCGATGCTCGCGAGGTTGCCGCTGAAGACGCGCACGGCCCGGACAAATCCGGTGCTTGCCAAGACAGTCGCCGCGACGATTCTGTTGATCAGCGCCATCGAAATGTGGGGCGTCTTCACGCGCCGTTCCGGTCCTCTCGATTTCGTGATCGAAAAAATCGCGCCGTTCGGTATCGTCAACACCTACGGCCTGTTCGCCACCATGACCACCGAGCGGCCCGAGATCATCGTTCAAGGATCGAACGACGGCCGCGAGTGGCTCGACTACGAATTTCGCTACAAACCCGGCGATCTTCGCCGCGGTCCCCGTTTCGTCGCGCCCTACCAGCCGCGCCTGGATTGGCAGATGTGGTTCGCAGCGCTTTCCGGCTATCGCTCCGAACCATGGTTCGTTAATTTTATACTGCGCCTACTACAAGGCTCGCCGCCAGTCGAAGCACTGCTCGCGAAGAACCCGTTCCCCGCCGCGCCTCCGAAATATGTCCGCGCACTTCTATACGATTATTCGTTTACCGATTGGAAAGAGCGGCGCGAAACCGGCGATTGGTGGAAACGCCGCATGCATGGAATTTATCTACGCGCGGTCTCGCTAGAGGATTTTCGAATTGCGCCTGCGCCCTGAGCTACTTGATAACTAGGAACCCGGTTTCGACGCGATCGTCTTCGATGCGGTTCCACATCACCCGCGCCCGCCCGACGGCCACCGAGTGCTGGAACTCCACCTCTTGCCCCGTGTGCAGCGCGCGGTAAGGGTGTTCGGCGCGGAAGCCGCTGGTGCTGTAGTCGAGCAGATGTCCATTCACTTCCTGCGGCGCGGGATCGTCAAAAGACAATTTGAGCGGCCCGTGGCCGGGAAACCGTTCTTCCGTCCGGCGATCATGCGAGCTTGCCATAGGTCACCAGCGCGGCCTCGCTCTAGGAAGCGCAGGATTGCCGCACAGCCTCCCTCCCATAGAGTTTTAATTTCCGGCTCAACGTGCGGCGCGAGATACCCAACCGATCGGCCGCTCTTTGCTGGTGTCCTTGGGTTTCGGCCAGCACCCTGAGAATCATGGTTTTCTCCATGCCATCAAGATCCGAGCCTATGCTTATCGCCTCTGTCGCGGGCGGCTCAGCGGGTTGCTTGCCCGGCCCCATCATGAGATCGGTGGAGTCGATTTCCTGCTCGCGAGCCAGCACTGCCGCCTTCGTCACGACATTTCGAAGCTCTCTTACATTGCCCGGCCAGCGATGCGCCTCTAGCGCCCGGATGGCTTCCGAAGTAAACTCGAGCCGAGGATTGGTCTGACTTAGATAATGCTCGGCTAGGGGCACGATGTCCTCGCGGCGCTCCCTAAGCGGTGGCACGCGCAGACAAATCTGCGCCAGCCGGTGATAGAGATCGCCGCGAAAGTGTCCGTCCTCCACCATCTGCTCCAGATCTTGATTGGTAGCCGCCACCACGCGCACGTCCACGCTCACTTTGCGAACGCCTCCAAGCCGGTAATACGGGACGCCATCCAAAACACGGAGCAGCTTCACCTGCATTCTTGGTTCCAGCTCGCCCACCTCGTCGAGGAATAAGGTTCCTGAATTGGCTAGCTCGAACAGCCCGGGTTTCGCGGAATCAGCTCCGCTGAAGGCGCCCTTCTCATAACCGAATAGCTCGCTTTCCACGAGATGTTCCGGAAGCGCAGCGCAACTGACGTCCACCCAGGGCTTGGAGCAGCGCAGCGAATAGTGATGCACGGCGCGCGCCACAAGTTCTTTGCCTGAGCCGCTTTCGCCCGTGATGAGTACCGCGGCGCTGGTCTGCGAGATGCGCCGGACCAGATCCAGGATTTGAAGCATCGCCGGGCTCGAAATCACCGCCTGCATGCCCAAAAAAGTGTTGAGTTGCGAGCCCATCGTGGCTACTTCGTTTTTCGACGTTTCGCGTGCGGGGATACATAGTACTTCGGTATTAGGGCCACTCGGAGAAATACCCGATGACAAATTATCCCCAGTCCTGTTCACGGGGGACATTTTGTCCCTCACTTGTCTATTGTTTCCGTCGATGGCCGACGATGAATCAAGTGGATAGACGGGTCCCGCCGTTGGCAGTGGATCTGCATTCTTGCGTCCCCTTCAGGGGGTACTCGGCAGCTAGGATGAAAATCTCGATCCCCGGCAAACTCTACATCTCCTCCATCGTGCTTATCGGCGCATCGATCGCCATCGTGGAGTTGGCCCATTGGCAATCCCAACATGTGGTCCGCTTCTTATGCTATCTGGCTCTGGGGATCTTCGCGGCGCGACTCAAAGCCGCTCTACCGGGCATAACCGGCTCGATATCGGTCCTCTTCATCTTCATTTTGTTCGGAATTGTGGAGCTTAGTCTTCCCGAAGCCCTGGTAATTGGATGCGCCGCCACTTTGATCCAGTGCTGCTGGCGAAATATCTACAAGCCGAAATGGGAGCAGGTGCTCTTTAACGTGTTCAGCATGGCGATCACGGTAGAGGTCACTGGGCAAGCCTACAATTTATCCGCGCTGAATCGTGGAAATCTGGACCCGCCGGTGCGTCTGCTAGTTGCGGCGACCGTATTTTTCGCGATGAACACCTTCCCGGTGGCCTCTGCCATTTCGCTCACCGAGAGGAAATCGTTGCGGCGCGTCTGGCGCGAATGCTACTTCTGGTCTTTTCCCTATTACCTCCTCGGCGCAGCTGTCGTGGCCGTCGCCGCGGGTTTCGAGCACTATGTGGGATGGCAGACAGCCCTCCTCGCCGCTCCCGCCGCTTATCTGATCTACCGCTCTTACTTTCAATACATGTCTCGGCTGGAGGCTCAGAAGAAGCACGCTGAGGACAACGCCGCGCTGCATTTGAGAACGATCGAGGCATTGGCGCTCGCCATCGAAGCCAAAGATTATGTCCGCCACGATCATCTGCGCCGCGTGCAAACCTATGCCGTTGAAATCGGGAAAGAACTGGGCCTGAGCCCGGAGCAACTGGACGCGCTGCGGGCGGCTTCTCTGCTGCACGACATCGGAAACCTCGCCGTGCCGGAGCACATCGTGTCCAAACCCGGCAAACTGACTCTCGAAGAATTCGAGAAGATGAAGATCCATCCGGTGGTTGGCGCCGAGATTCTCGATCGCGTGCGCTTTCCCTATGAGGTCACGCCGATCGTCCGGTATCATCACGAGCGCTGGGATGGCGGCGGGTATCCGGAGGGTTTGAGGGGTGAAGTCATTCCCATCGGCGCGCGCATCCTTTCGGCCGTTGAAGCTATGGACGCGCTTGCCAGCGAGCGCCGCTACCGCCGCGCAGTTTCTCTCGATCAGGCTGTCGAAAAGGTGGTTGCCGATTCCGGGAAAGCGTTCGACCCCCAGATCGTCGCGATCCTGCAGCGCCGTTACCGCGAATTCGAAGCTCTCGTTCGATCGCAGACTTCGGAAATCACCGCTGATTCCGGGATGCCAAAAGCTGCTCCGCAGATCGAGCCGGCGCAGACCGCTGAGCCTTCTGAGCGTCCGCTGGTGCAAGAGAATCCCGCCAATTTCCTGGCTTCAATCGCTGCCGCTCGCCAGGAGGTCCAGAATCTATTTGAACTGGCGCACGATCTCGGCAATTCACTTAGCCTGAACGACACCATGTCGCTGCTCGCCCTGCGACTGAAACGCATGATCCCCTACGATGCCATGGCGATCTACGTTCTGCGCAACGACAAGCTGCGCGCTGAATATGTCAGCGGTGAAAACTTTCGCCTATTCTCACAACTTGAGATCCCACTTGGCCAGGGCCTTTCGGGTTGGGTCGCCGAAAATCGGAAACCCATCGTCAACGGCAATCCCGCGGCCGAACCCGGTTACCTGCACGACGAAACGAAATTTACTACCATGCGCAGCGCGCTGTCGGTGCCGCTGATCGGCCTCAATGGCACGATCTGCGTGCTCACTCTCTACCAAGGCGAGCGCTACGCGTTCACCAACGATCACCTACGCATTTTGCTCGCGGTTTCGCACAAGGTGGCTCACTCCATCGAAAACGCCCTCAAGTTCCAGCAGGCACAGAGCACCGCCTCGACCGACTATATGACCGGACTGCCCAACGCCCGCTCTCTGTTTCTACATCTCGATAGCGAGCTCTCGCGCTGCCGACGTTTGAATTCCTCGCTGGTCGTGCTGGTCTGTGACATGAACGGCTTCAAGCAGGTCAACGACAAGCTGGGCCATCTGGAAGGCAACCGCTTGCTGAGCTGTGTTGCCGAAAGGCTGAAGGAATGCTGCCGCGAGTACGATTATGTCGCGCGCATGGGCGGCGACGAGTTCGTCCTGGTCCTGCCCGGCCTCGAGCAGGATCAGATCGCTCAAAAAATCGAGAAGCTTCAAGCCATTACCACTGAGGCTGGACAGATCATCGGCGTCGGCGATATCGCGCTGGGCCTTAGTATCGGCCACGCCGTCTTCCCCGAGGATGGCACCGACGCCGACCGCCTGCTCAGCGAGGCGGATCGTCGCATGTACTTGGCGAAACAGAAACAAAAATTGAAAATGGTCGTGCCGCGGGGCTTCGAATTCGAGCCTACAGGCGCCTGGTAGCGCGCCTATGGCCACGATCCTCATCCGCCAACTTCGGAAAATTCTCTTGACCGCCCTCATGGGCGGCTTGCTCGGTGCAACTCTAGTGCGCCTTGGTCCTGGATTCGGAACCGACGAACGCGAGCTCGACAACCGGCTCAACTCGGACAGCCAGCAGGCGATCCGCGCCGAACGCGCCTCGGAGAACAACATCGCGATGTTCTACGTCCGCTATCTCGCGGGCCTAGCACAAGGCGACCTTGGCTACTCGCACTCACTGAACCGTCCGGTCACGGCGCTGTTGAAAGAACGCCTTCCGCTGACACTGCTGTCACTCTCATACGGTGTCGCTGGTGGAGTCGCAATCGGCCTCGGACTGGCCCTGGTGACAGTCGCCTGGCGTGCTCCCGGCTCGAACGTCGTACCGGCCCTACTGAGCGGTTTGTGCCTTGCGGTCCCGGCCGCCGTGATCGCTCTCTTATTCCTATGGATGGGCACCGGCGGACGCTGGGCCATCGCTCTGGTCGTGTTCCCGCACGTCTACCGTTACGCGAAGAATCTGCTCACCGCGGCCTATCAGTCGCCGCATGTGCTCGCCGCACAGGCCAAAGGACTCAGCAGCCTGCGTGTGCTTCTGGCCCATGTCGCTCTCCCCGCAGCTCCCCAGCTTGCCGCGATCGCCGGAATCTCAGTCACCCTTGCGTTCGGCGCATCCATTCCGATTGAAGTGGTCTCGGACTCTCCCGGAATCGGTCAGCTCGCTTGGCGCGCCGCGCTCGAACGCGACCTGCCCTTGCTCGTGAATATCACGATTCTCATCGCGCTGATGACGCTAGTCGTGAACAGTCTCGCTGACTTGGCGTTGGCGAACAGGAGGCCGGCAGAATGAGCCGCGCGCAGAAGTTGGCCATCGCCGTGCTCGCCGCAGTGACCATAGCGTCGCTCGCCGCCGGCTGGATCGCGCCTTCCTACTCGGCGCAGTTTCGCGAATCGATCAGCGCCCCGCCATCCGCGAAATTCCCGCTCGGTACCGACGAGCTCGGACGCGACCGTTTTGCGCGCCTGCTTTACGGCACGCGCGTCTCGCTCCTGCTCGCTCCGGCCGCAGCATTGCTCTCCACTTTGATCGCGGCCCTTCTCGGAGGCACGGCCGGATACCTCGGCGGACGCTGGGACCGCTTAGTCGCCTCCGGCATCGACCTTTTCCTCTCGCTCCCCTGGCTCTTCCTCTTGATGGCCGTGCGAGCTCTGATGCCGCTGAATACTTCGCCGGTAGCTTCGGTGATCCTGACGTTTCTTTTGCTCGGATGCCTAGGTTGGGCCTCGCCCGCCCGCATAGTTCGCGCTGGAACCAGGACGCTCGCAAGTTCTGACTATCTGCTTCAAGCTCGCGCCGAGGGCGTCGCGCCCGCGCGCCTTTTCTGGAATCATCTGCTGCCGAATCTCAAGCCCATTCTTGCCGCGCAGTTCTGGATCTCGGTCCCGGTCTTCATCCTCAGCGAAGCCAACCTCAGCCTGCTCGGCCTCGGCGTCGCCGAGCCGCTTCCCTCTTGGGGCGCCATGCTGCGCGACCTCGAAAACTACAGTGCCGTGCTCCAGAATCCCTGGATGCTCGCTCCGGCCGTCTTGCTCGTCGCCGTCGTGAGCTGCCTGAAACTTCTGCTCCGATCGGAGGATCCACTTCCATGCTGAGATTCGCTCTCGGCTCCCTGCTCGCGTTTGCCGGGCTCGCACAAGCCGCCAACGAACTTCGCTTCACCTTGCGCAGCGAGCCGAAAACTTTCAACCCGCTTATGGTGGAAGACGAAAGCTCGGAGACCATCCGCTATCTCACGGGCGGGGTGCTGATTCGCCTAAACCGATACACGCAGGAGCTCGAAGGCGAGCTCGCATCCAAATGGAAGGTTCTCGAAAACGGCCGCCGCATCGATTTCGAACTGCGGCCAAACGTCCATTTCTCAGACGGCACACCATTCTCCTGCGACGACGTGGTCTTCACGATGGAACGACTGATGGATCCCTCGCTCCACTCGCCTGTAGGCGACTCGTTCCGCTCGGCCCCCGGGGCCGTCGAAGCCAAGTGCGTGTCTCCCATCTCCGCCAGCGTCCGCTTCCCCGCCCCCGTCGCTGCGCTCGCGCTCCAATTCGACCAGGTCGCGATCCTATCGGCCCATTCGCTTCATAAAGAGGCCGCCGTGCTCGGGCCCTTTATGTTCGGCGATTACAAACCAGGCGCTTTGCTGGTGCTCGAGCGTAATCCGAACTATTGGAAGAAGGACTCGAACGGCCGCAGGCTCCCCTACCTCGATTCCATTCGCCTCGAAATTCAATCCAACCGCGAGCTTGAGCTCCTGCGCTTCCGCCGCGGCGAACTGGACGTCGTGAACAAGCTAGACCCCGACATGTTCGACCGGCTCTCCTCCGAAATGCCGCACAACGTGGTTGATGCCGGCCCCTCGCTGGACTCCGAGCTGGTTTTCTTCAACCAGGTGGCGAGCGCTCCGCTCCCTGCCTATAAACTCCACTGGTTTCAATCCGCGGCCTTCCGGCGGGCGATTTCCGACGCGATTCATCGTGACGACCTGGTTCGCATCGTCTACAAAGGCCACGCGCGCGCGGCCGCCGGGCCCGTATCCTCGGCTAACAAATTCTGGCTGAACGCCGCGCTTAAACCCGCGCTCTATTCCGAGCAAGTCGCACTCGACGAACTCCAGCGCGACGGCTTCCATCGGTCCGGCGACACGCTCATGGATCGTGACGGCCACCGCGTGGAGTTCTCCATGATCACCAACGCCGGCAACAGGGTTCACGAGCGCATGCTCACGCTGATCCAGCAAGATCTCGGTAAGCTCGGAATCCAGTTGAACGTGCTCACGCTCGACTTCCCTTCTCTGATCGAGCGCATCACACGAACCTACAACTATGAATCGGTCCTCATGGCCCTGACCAACGTCGGCCTCGATCCGAACGACCAGATGAACGTCTGGCTGAGCTCGGCCCAAACGCACCAGTGGAATCCAAACCAGAAAACTCCCGAAACACCCTGGGAGGCCGAAATCGACAGACTGATGCAGGCTCAGGCTGCTTCGCAAACCGCGGCGCAACGCAAGGTTTCGTTCGACAAAGTCCAGCAGATCGTGGCCGACCAGGCGCCCATGATCTTCTTGGTGAACCCCAACGCGCTTTCAGCCGTCTCGCCGAATCTGAAGAACGTCACGCCGGGGCTGCTCCGTCCGCAAATTTATTGGAATGTGGATCGTCTGTACTTAGGGTCCGGCTACGTGAGCCAGAAATGAACCCGCTGCTTTCTGCCTGCTTCTCCGTCGACTACCCGAACAAACCGGGTGTTCTGCGCGGCGTGGATTTCGAAATTCGCGAAGGCGAAATCGTCGGATTGGTCGGGGAAAGCGGCTCAGGCAAGAGTACTGTGGCTTTGGCGCTCCTCCAGCTGCTTGACCACAAGGGCGGCAAGGTGCGCGGAAAGATCCTGTTCGATGGTTGCGATCTGGTGAAGCTGCGCCAGCGCGAAATGCGAGATATTCGGGGACTGGAGATTGCGCTGATTCTGCAAAGCCCGGTCGCTTCGTTGAACCCGGTCTTACGCATCGGTTCGCAGCTCGCCGAAGCCTGGCGAGCCCATAATCCGGACAAGGCACAATGGAAACAGAGAGCGCTCGAATTGTTCGATCTGGTGAGCCTTCCGACAGACGAAAGCTTTTTCGATCGCTATCCGCGCCAGTTGAGCGTCGGCCAAGCCCAGCGCGTGCTGATCGCGATGGCCATCCTGCATCGCCCGCGCCTCCTGATTGCCGACGAAGCCACCAGCGCGCTCGACGCCGTTACACAATCGGAAACGCTGGCGCTCTTCCGCAAGTTGAACCGCGAGCTCGGCATGGCGATGCTCTTCATCTCGCATGACCTGCTCGCCGTCGCTTCAATCTGCTCCCGCGTCGCGATCCTGCGCGAAGGCCGCATCGCAGAAACGGGATCGACCGCAGAGCTTTTCCGCGCTCCCCGGACCGAGGACACCCGCGCCCTTCTCCATGCTGTGCTCGAAAACACTGCTGCCGCCGCCGACTTGCTGCCGGCAGCCGAAATACTCGGGCGCTAGCCTACTTCTTTTTCTTTCCCGGCGCCTCTGCTGAACCGTCATTTTCTTCTTCGGTCTCGGTCTCGGCCACCAGCCGATCTACCACCATCGTGTAGATCGCCATCTTGCCATCGCGATCGCTCTGAAAAAAAATCCGCTGGCTGTTCGGAGAAAAGAGCGGATTCACCCCTGCCGGGTCGCTCGAGTGATGCTCGCACAACGTCAGTTCGCGCTTCACCGACCGCACCAGCAATAACACATAGGGCGAAGCCTTGCTTCCACTCGCGCCTACAAACACGTTCGAATCGCCGTTCCCTCCAAAGGCGGCAAACTGAGTGGTATTGGCCACAGCGCGATCTTCATTCGTATCGGGAACAAACTCACGAATGTTGTGGAGAAGTTTAGGATCGGAGGGATAGTTCAAATACAAAATCGCTCGCCCGTCCGCCGACCAAAACGCCGGACCGGTCCCGCCGTCAGCGACGCGGAGCTTGCGATTTTGAGCGCCGTCGAAGTTCACCACCCACAGCTCGTCCTTGCCACGCCGGTACATGATGCCGGCACGCTTCGGCCGAATCAGCGGGCGCGATAGCTCGTCGCTCTGCGATTCGGCCAACGTAACCGCGCTGCCAGTCCGCGTGGCGACCAGCCGGACGCGGCTCGAGGTTCCCTTGCGCTCGACCAGCACGGCGTACAGACCGTCGTCGGAAAGATGAAACCCAGTGCCGGGTTCATATCCCGCGGCTAACCGGTAGACATCGCGGGTCCGCAGATTCGAAAAGCTCGCCGAAGTCAGCGCGTCGGCGTCGAGATAACAAAAACCGCGCTCATCCGGCGTCAATGACAGCGAATCGGGAACTAAGTTGCCCGCCTCGCTGAGTCCACGCGACTGGCCGGTTTTCAAATCGAGCCGGTATGCCTGTGGCGTTCCCGAGCGATCGCTCGCATAAATCAAAAATCCCCCGCGGCGTCCGATCGTTCGTCCCGGCCACGCGGGCAGCCAACTGCGATGCGCAGGATCGGTGAGGCGAACCACCGTGGCATCCGTCGACGGATCGGCGTAGCGCCGCGCCTCGGTAGGAAGGATCTCGCCACGGTCGCCGGCCAGACAAGCTCCAGCAGCCGCCAACGAACACAGGAATTCACGCCTGCTGACAGCCAAAATTCTAGCGATGACTGGTTTGGTAATGCTCTTTCAGCAGATCCAGTCCGAAGTCGCCCTCGAAATCCCGCCACACGCTGTGAATGTGATTGGCGTTGTCTTGCGTGTCGTCAAACTCGATCAGAAACGCGGGGGCCTGGATCCGGTAGTAGTGCGGATCGCGGTACTTCTCGCCGCCCGCCCAGGCGAAATAGAGATTTCCCCCAGCCTTCTTGATCTGCTCCTCGCGATACTGCGCGATCTGCTCTGGCACGTTGTTCACATATTCCCCCAGCAGATTCTGAAGCAGCTCTCGCTGGTGTCCATCGAGCTTCGACGCCGCAAGTCCGCTCGGCTGCCCGTTCAACGCGGCCTTGCGCGAGGCCTCCGTCAATATATCTTTCGGAACATCCTGCGTGACCACCGCCACTTTCTTCTGCTCGGCCGTCAGAGACGCGATCAATTCGCGTCCCAAATCGTCCTCGCGCGCCAGCACCCGCAAACCCTTGCGCGGGCCTTCCAGCACGTCCGCCGGGTTCGATCCGAAAAAGCTGGGCGCGTCCTGCGCCTTGCCGTTCGTCACCGTGAAATTCTGGCTGAGATGATGGCCCTCCACGCGATAGCCCCAGGTCCCGGTCTCCGATGGCTCGCCGAAAATGCTGAAGAAATATCCCTCCGGGTCGCGACGCGGGCCTTTGCCGTTCTCCATCACGCGCAAGATTTCGTCAAGGCTCATGATAGTGCTGGCTTTGATGTATCCGCGCTGGCTCAACCCGGCCGCGAGCAGCGCGTGCGCCAGCTGCTTCTGCGTCGGCGTCATGTCGCGCAGCGGAAGCCCTTTGCGCTCCTTTGGGATGAAGTGCCAGTTCATCCGCTCATCGCTGTCCATCGGGAAGGTCGCCTGTGTACGCTGCTCAGGCGTGAGCGACGCAAGAAATGCCTTGGCGCTGTCGGCCATGATCGAGGCCGTGTGAAGCCGCGAATAAGCCGAAATCAGAAGAGCGAGCGCGATGCCAATGCCGAGAAAACGGAACGCAGCACTTTTCATGTGAGGCCTCCCGGCCGGATGCTCCGGCGCTTTCCTAAGCTTATCTCAGTGGCGGTGTCGAAAATGGGGGATGCCGATGATGCGTGGCCTGTTCATAGGCGTACGCGTACTTGATCAGCTTGGTCTCCGACCACGCTCGCCCATAAATCGTCATGCCCGCAGGTAGCGTCCCGCTGCGCGTGTATCCCATCGGCACATTCACCGCAGGAAAACCCGATGTCGGCGAGAACACCTGGCTATTGTCGCCGGCCGGCGTGTTCAAGTCGCCGATCAGGCGCGGGGGATTGCTCCAAGTCGGGTACACGAATGCGTCCAGCTTCAACTGGTCCATCGCCTTTATAACGGCGGCGCGGAACTGCTCGCGATATGCGTTCTCGGCTGCGCACGCCGACGAGTCCGGGCCATTCTCCGGCCCCTTCTCAGCATTCTCTAAGCGCAACTGGACGCTGGGATGAAATCCGCGCGACTGGATGATCGCCGCGAGATCCTTCACCGGCGCCGTTCCTGCGCGAGCGGCGAGGAAATGGTTTAGGTCGTACTTGAATCCCATGCAGGGGCCGGCCTCCTGCGATCGCCGAATCGCATCCAGCCCGTCCATGTTCACGGGATCGACGACGGTGGCTCCCGCGCGCCGCAGATCCTCCACTGCGGCGACGAAGACACGTCCAATCTCCGGGTCCAAGGTCGGCCGTTCGTAAGCCTGGCGGAGAACGCCGATCACCGCGCCGCGCAGACCATTGCGATCGAGCGATGCCATGTAGTCCTGGGGGAGGTGCGCCGTAGCCGCCGCGGTCACTGGATCGTCCGGGTCCGCGCCCACGACCACCTGAAAAATCCGGGCCGCATCTTCCACCGTCCGCGCCATCGGCCCTGCGATGTCGGCCAGCAGATTCAGCGGAAAAACGCCGGCGCGGCTCGTGAGTCCCATGGTGGACCGGATTCCCGCCAGTGCCTGGTGCGACGAGGGTCCACGGATCGAGTTTCCCGTATCGCTGCCCAATCCTGCAAGACCGAAGCTCGCCGCCACTGCCGCTGCGGTCCCACCGCTCGATCCTGCTGTCACGCGATCCAGCGAATATGGATTCTTGGTGTATCCCGGCAGTATCGAACTAACCGTCTCATACGGGCTGAATGCCCACTCGGCCATGTTCGACTTCGCGAGCACCAGCGCGCCAGCGTCCTTCACGCGCTTGACTAAGAATGCGTCCTTGCCCGGCACGTAAGACCCAAATACCAACGCACCGTTTGATGTTCGAAGCCCACGCGTTTCGAAGTTGTCCTTGACTATCATCGGGACGCAGTGCAGCGGACCGATCAAACCCGACTGCGCGAATCGCCGATCCAGTTCGTCAGCCTGCTTCTGAACGTCGGGATTCACCATCACAATCGCATTGATCGCCGGTCCGTTCTTATCGTAGGCTTCGATGCGCTTAAGATATTGATCAACCAACGCCCGGCAGGTGAGCTGTCCGGCTCGCATCGCGTCGTGGACTTGGGCAATAGTCGCTTCTTCGACCTCAAAATGCGGAGGAGATTGTGCGGAGACAGCTGCGATGGAAAGAATCGCGAGGACTGGCCAGTGACCGAGGATGATCTTCAGAAACCTAAGTCGCTATCGGTGTGCGCCGGCATCACCATCGCCGAGTGCGCGAGAAAAGGATAGGGATTCACGGGCACCCCGCCCATCCGAACTTCATAGTGCAAGTGCGCCGAAGTCGCACGGCCGCTCGCGCCGGATTTCGCAATCACGTCGCCGCGCCGGACCTCCTGGCCTTCTACAACTTCAAACTTCGACAAGTGACCGTAGTAAGTCTGGAACCCATTGCCGTGATCGAGAATTACGAGCCGCCCATAGCCGCTGCGCCACTCCGCGTAGGCGACAATTCCGTCCGCGGCAGCAACTACTCGGGTGCCCATCACCGCCTGCAGATCGACGCCCGTATGGATCGCGCCTTCGCCCGAGAACGGATCCGTGCGCCCACCAAACCCGCTCATCAACTTGCCGAGAACCGGCCAGAGGCTGGGCCGCACGTTCACTTGCCATTGTTTGGGGAAACGGTGATAGACCGCAGAAATAGCAGCCGACTGCAGGAAGTTGTACTCATCGAGCGACTGCGGGAAGCTGGGTGAAAGCGCGCCCGCGCCCGAAACATCGGTCGAAGTCTCGGGGCGCTTCTTCAACCCATACGCGACCGAAACCTCGCTCGCGAAAGTTTCTAACGTGGCCAGTTGTTCGTTTTTCTGGTTCGTGACCTTCTGTAACTCCTGATATTTCTGCCGAAGCGAGTCCACTTCCTGCCGTAGCGAGTTGTAATGTGCTACTTTCCAACTCATCCGTAAATAGCTGGATAAGAAGAAGAACATCGTCAGGCACCCTACCAGCGTCAGGACCAAAGCTGTGTAAATGGCCTTATGGGGTATCTGGATGCGTCTAAGTCGCCCGTGTAACGAATGGGCCAGCACAACCACAAAGTAAGGCTGATGTGGCAACGTGTCTCCTTAGATTGATTCGGCACGACCCAGGAATTCCTACACGACGCGGTGAGTCGTCAGCCGGAAACGCAATCGGGAGATCAGGCTCCCGTTGTCTTAAAAGCGAATGCTAAGAATAATTCATGTCCATGACAGGTGTCAAGGGGCCAAGGGCGAGAAACTGTATGACGTCTTACTGAACTGACCCGCTGCCCACGCTGCCCTTTCGCCTGACATCGATATTCAAGCGCTTAATTTTCTGGTTGAGCGTAGAGAGTGGAATTCTCAGCTTTTCGGCCGCCTCGGTCTGGCTCCAGTTCACGGACTCCAGCGTCTCGATGATGATTCGTCTCTCGATATCGGCCATCTTCTCGAACAGCGACGCGTCGGCCGGCAGGGTACCGCTCTCATCGCGCCGTATCCGCACGCCCGCCGCTTGCAGGATGGAGTCCGGCAGCACATCCACGGAGACCGTCTGCTGAGAGGCCAACACGACGGCGCGTTCGACGGCGTTTTCCAACTCGCGAACATTGCCCGGCCAGTTGTAGTCCATCAATAACTGCATCGCCTCCGGCTCAAATCGAAGCACGCTGCGGCCGGAGCTGTCCAGAAACTTCTCATTCTCCTTGCTGTATTTGTCGAAGAAGTGTTCCGCCAGCCGCGGAATATCTTCCTTCCGTTCGCGCAGTGGAGGCAGAGTCAAGTTGATCACGTTCAGCCGGTAGTAGAGGTCCTCGCGGAACTTGCCTTCGTCCACGAGCTTTTTCAAATCGGCATTAGTCGCCGCGATGATGCGAACGTCCACCTTGACTATCTCGGTGGATCCAACGGGCATGAATTCTCGGGTCTGGATCACGCGCAGCAATTTGACCTGAGTCTCCGGGCTGACGTTGCCGATCTCGTCGAAGAAAATCGTCCCCTTGTTGGCGATCTCGAAATATCCTTTGGTGGTCGCGATCGCGCCGGTAAAGGCGCCCTTCACGTGTCCGAAAAGCTGAGACTCGAGCAAATCGGTCGGACCGCTGGCGCTGTTTACTGGCACGAAGGGCTGGTTTGCGCGCGGGGAATTCGCATGGATCGCCTTGGCGATCAGCTCCTTGCCCGTCCCTGTATCTCCCGTGATCAGGATATTGGCCCGACTCGGCGCAACCTGGGTGACCAAGTCCAGGATGCGCAGCATGTGCTCGTGCTTCGTAATGATGTTGGGAAAGGCGTACTGCTGCTTGAACGCGCGCTTGAGCTGGACGTTTTCGCGCTCCAGTCGCGAGTGCGCAATCATGCGCTCGATTTCGATCAGCAGCTTCTCGTTATCCCAAGGCTTCGAAAAATAGTCGTTCGCGCCGCTCTTCAAGGCCGATACCGCAACTTCGACCGAGCCGTAGGCAGTGATCATGAAGATCGGCGTTTCGCTATCGCGCTCGCGGATCTCCTTGAGCACTTCCATACCGGAGCGGTCCGGCATCATCAGATCGAGCAGAATCAGGTCGTAGTTGACCGCTTCGGCCTTACGGAGGCCCTCGGTGCCACTCTCGGCCAGTTCGACGACGTAGCCATCTTGGGTGAGCAGAGCCTCCAGGCTCTCGCGAATATCCGCCTCGTCGTCTATGACCAGGATTCGTTTTGGAAGAGAGGGAGTTGGACCGTCGGGAACGAGCGAATCAGGCATGCACCGGCTTTCTTGCCAAGGGTAATTCCACTTCAAAGCGGGAGCCGGCGCCAAGCCGACTCTCAACTTTGATATTACCGCCGTGCTCGCGCACGATACCGTAGGTCACCGCTAAACCAAGTCCCGTGCCTTTGCGAGCCGCCTTGGTGGTGAAGAACGGATCGTAGATCCGGCTCAGATTCTCCGGGGAAATCCCTTGCCCGTTGTCGGCTACCTCGATGCGCGCGAATCCCTCTTCGGTCCAACTGCTGACCGACAGGGTGCCGCCGGACTCCATGGCATCGCGCGCGTTTAGGAACAAGTTAAGAAACACCTGTTGCAGCTTGCCCGAGTTCCCTTTCACGGTAAGAGCGGACTCTTCCAGATTGAGCTTCACCTGGATGGCCGACTTTTCCAACTGGTGCTCGATCAAGCCGAGCGTGTCTTGCACCACGCGGTTCATGTCGATCTCGGCATGCGCGGTGGTGGAGGTCCGTGAGAAGTTCAGTAGCGAATTGACGATCTCGCTGGCGCGGAAGGTTTGTTTGGCGATCTTGTCAAGCAGCTTCGACTTCTGATCGTCGCCCGAAATCTGCTTGGCCAGCATCTGCGCGTAGGTGGAGATCACGGCGAGCGGCGTATTGACTTCGTGCGCCACGCCCGCAGCCAGCAGGCCGATGGAGCTCAGTTTATCGGCTTGCATGAGCTGCTTTTCGAGCTCATCGCGATCGGTGACGTCGTCGAAGATGATCAAGCGCCCGATTTGCTGGAGATCTTTCGAGACCAGAGGCGCGATGGCGATGTTCAAAGTGTGCGCGGGTCGTGCGTCGCCGTTGCCGTTCGTCCCGCCGTTCGCAACACTCGCTACAAAGCCGTTGCCGTTCGAGCCTGCGCCGTAGGCCATGGCATGTGGAGGCGGCTCGAGCACAAATTTATAGATATTCTGCACGCCTTCGGCCCCGCGCGCTTGCTCGAATCGCTCGCACAGTTCGGCCGGAAACAACTCCGGTAAGCATCTTCCGACCGCCGCCATGCGTGGAATCCCGGTCAGCCGTTCGATTTGTGTATTCCAGCTCTCAACCCGATCCTCCAGGTCCGCCGCCAGAATTCCGACATTGATCGATTCCACGATGTTCTCGCTGAATTCCTTCAGCCGTTCGTACTCGTCCGCCTTGCGCTGCAGTGAACGGTAAAGTCGCGCGTTTTCAATCGCGATGCTCACCGAACCGGACAGCGTAGTCAGAAGCTCGACGTCGTCGGTGGAGAGAAAATCGCCCTTGTCCGTCCGGCTCAAACCCAGATAGGCGATGGTCCGACCGCGCACGGTACACGGGAAGTAGTACGTGAGGTCCAGATCGGCGATGGTGTCGCGGACCGAAACTGGCCACTCGTGCGAGACTACATCGAGTAACCGCCGCGTGCGCTCAAAAAACAGGTACGGCTTCTCAGGCTGAGCTGAAAGAAAGCTCAAATCCAGCTCGTACGTGCTCTTCGGCCCGCGCTCCCTGCGATTGCCAATCGCCATGTGTAAATCGAATCGGTTTTCAGCCTCATCGGCTAGAAAGAATGCGACATGCTGGATCGACAAGGTGTGCACCAAGCGGTCCGCCACGCTTCGCAGCATCTCGTCGAGATTGGTTTCCGATCCCAGTTCGCGGGCGAACTCAATCAGGGTCCGCCGGTAGTCGTACCGGTCTTTGTAGAAGAAATACCTGTCCAGCTGCTCTTGGAGCCAGTCCCGGATCGGTTGGAAGATGAACGTCGCGAACAGGATTAAGCCGACGATCGCCACCGGGCTGATGTCCTCCGGGCGCGTGAACGAAAAGATCAGGCCGTAGAAAATGCCCAGCACTACCAGCGTGGCCAAAGTGTAGACGTAGCCTTGCTGGAAAATGATGTCGACGTCCATTAGACGGTAACGCAGGATGGCATATGCCCAGGTGATCGGAACCAGCACCAGCGCGAAGACCGCCATCTTCTGAAAGTGATTTGGCAGATAACCGAGGATGTAGGGAATCCCGTAAATCGCCGTAAACGGCACGACCCCGAACAGCGCCCCGTTGCGCAGGTACTTGAGCTGGCGGCCAACCAGGGGATCGTCCACCTGAGGGGCTTTCAACGTCAGCACGAGAGTCCCGAGCAAGTAGACTCCGCACAAGAACAGGATCGATGCGCGTTCCAGAAACCAATTCACGTCGATCGGTGACGCGGCAACCCGAAGCATCTGCTTGGCCACCAGGACATAGACCGCCAACAGAACCGTTCCCGGCACGTAGATCAATGCTGCGGTTCCCCTCGCCAGCCAACGCGCCCGGTCCGGGAACACCAGGCAGAAGTGGAGGAACACCGTCGGGGCAAAGATCGATGCTGCTACGTTCCCCCAATAGACGGATTGATCGAATGCGTTCAGCTTTCCGGTGTAGTGGAAGCACGAAAGCACGAACGACAACAGGCAGAGTACATAGAAGTGCACGGACCTGGGCGCGCTGACGCGGCGGTAGTAGACGAATAACCCAATCGCCAGATAGATTGCGCCGACGATGTACTGGTAGTACATCGCACGATCCGGCACACGCTCGCCAATCACGACGTCCGCGGGAAACTCCACGCCGCGGCGCCGCAGTTCGTATTTCGGACGCCCGCCCCAGATACCGATCTTCTGGAGAACCTCAGGTACGTCGGTGCTCTTGTGAATGGCGTTGCCGCCGATTTCGAGCAGAATATCGCCCTGCCGGATGCCCGCGTTGTCCGCCTCACCGCCAGGCGCAACATCCCGCGCCTGAACGACATCCTGACCGTCGGCGAGGGTGCGATCCACCCAAACCACGCCGTCTTCAGGCAGTGTGTCCAGTTTTTGGTGTCTGAAGTTGATGACGGCGCACGACACCGCGGCTACTGTCAGGATGAACAGTAGCGCGCTGACAAATTGGCCCTTGAGGTCTCTCAACCTGCGGTCTCCAGTATCAGTCAGACGGTGCGCACCTAGACCCGCCCTTTGCTCGTGCGGTGGAGCACTTCGATTGCCAGCCGGATTACTATTGCTTCTTCTTGAGAATACAGGATTTCGAAGAGCGTAGCCAAGCTTTCGGTAACCGCAATCCGATTTTCAGAATATGCCACTACAGGAAAGTGTATGTGAGCCAAGCCTCGAGTGATGGATGGCGTTCGGCCCGGTACGGAATGCTATTGACAACTATTCCGGTTGGCTTTACCATTCTGTATCCGATGCGACATCGGACCGCGTAACAGCCCGGTGAGGTGTAACGGTCAGCGTATGACCTTTCAAGTCGGTGAAAAAGTCGTCTATCCCAATCATGGAATTGGGACTATCGAGAACATCAGCAGCCGCAGCTTCGGCAGCCAAGTCGAGCGGTTTTACCTCCTTCGCCTAACCTACACCAGTATGACGGTTATGGTGCCATTTTCGCACGTGCAGGAGATTGGTTTGCGAAAGGTGACTCGGAACGGCGAAGTTGCCCGAGTGCTATCGTTTCTCTCCGAAGGCCCGCGCAAGAATCGGACGGACTGGAAGGACCGATTCAAGGAGAACTCCGACAAGATGCGGCACGGCAGTCTGTTGGAGATCGCCGAAGTGCTAAAGATGCTCCTGCTGCTGCAATCGGAGAAGCCGCTCTCCTTCCGTGAGAAGAAGATGCTCGACCGGGCGCGGCACATGCTAGTCACCGAGCTTTCCATCTCCCGTGATTTACCCGAATTCGAAGCCACCAATATTCTCCAAGCCGCGCTGGCAAAAGCCTCGCTTTCATTGCCGCTGGCGATGTGAGCCGGCGTCTCAAGCGCCACTCATCTAACCGGCACCCTTAGCCGGTCTAGGGCAAGATGCCTAGGGTTTAACGTGCTTTACGCAGAAAACCCTCCCCTCGATAGGGCTTTCGCTGCGTGGCAATTTTCCCGATTTCGACCCTAATATGGAGTCGAGCTAGAACTGCACCGATGACGTGTAAGTACTGCAGCAGTAAACTTGGTCCGCTCCGCAGCCTCACCGACGGTGAGTTTTGCAGCGACCTGCATCGCCAGGCGTTCTACCAGGATCAAGTGCGTACAGCACGGGAACAGGAGCCGTCGCAGGCGACAACGTTCGATTCTGAGCCCGTGCAAGCCGAAAGCGTTTCCGCCCCCCCGAACACGGAGCACGAACCGGTGGCTATCGATCGCGTGACGAACGCGGTCGCTGATGTGCCGGCCACCGAGCTGCCCGAAAACGATCCGCCGGCTCCGCCAATCCGCAAAGGGCCACGAAGGCTTGCCTCGTCATGGACCTGGTTGGCAACGGCCTGGAAAACGGCTCCTTTCGAATTGAAAGCCCTTGCGCTACTGTTGCCGATTCTGCTGGGGGTGATCGCCTCACCGCACCTGCACAAGGTAGGCGCACACATCCAAAAGCCCGACCCCAACGATCTGCGCGTCCGCACACGGCAGGCAATTTCCGATCAATGGAAAGGACTTGCCAAGCGAATCTCGAACCGCGCAGCAATTGCGATCACAGACGACTTCCGCTCCGGCCTCGATTTTTGGGAAAGCCGATCCAATCTCACAAAAAGCTGGTCGTTCGATGCGAACGGCTTCGTTCAGCCGGGTCCGCTTGCGATCCTGACGCCAACCCAAGACCTCGCTGACTATAGCTTCGAGTTCTTAGGAGAAATCGAACGCCAAGCGATGGGCGCAGCTTTCCGGGCGCAGGACCTAGACAACTACTACGCCATTAAATTCATTCGCGACGATTCCAATTCCATGCCAGCTTTGCGTCTGGTTCGATATCCGGTGATACGGGGCAAGGAAGGGCCGCACGTCGAAGTCGCACTGCCTTCCTCTATCAGGGCGGATCGCATGAACCGTTTTCGTGTCGAGACGCACGGTGGCGATTTCATCATAGTGGTGGAAGGCGAAGTGGTCGATTCTTTCTCTGACAACAGACTGGAGATCGGCGGCGTTGGTTTCTTCTGCAGCCGCGGGGAGAAGGCGAGACTGCGCTGGGTGGAAGTCTCGCATCAATACGACACACTGGGCAAAGTTTGCGCCTATTTCGCGCCTCTAAGTCTGGCCGGCATCGAGAAAAACTAGCGAGGAGTGAGCAAGGACTAGCATGGCTCAAGCGAAATCGAAATCCTCAGGAAAACCTGCGTCTCTGGCGCAGGCCGTTTCCCTTCACCTCGACGGAAAACTCGAAGCAGCGCTTGGGGAAATCAATCGCGCGCTCGACAACGGCGGCGAGCCTAGTCTTGAACTGTTGTCGGCGAAAGCGCAGATCCAATTCGAACTCGAGCAATTTGAAGCCGCCGCGAAATCCTACCAACGCGTGCTGGCCATGAATCCCAGTCACGCTCACGCCAACCTCAACACCGCGGTCTGCATGCAGCGGATGGAACGGTGGCAGGACGCCGTGAGTTATTTCGAGAAAGCGCTCGAGGCTGAACCGGATCGCACGGAGGCGCGCCTGGGCCTGGCCGTCTCATTCCTGCACGCCGAGAAAACCGAAGCAGCCGCCGAGCGATTCGAGCAAGTGCTGGCAGCGCATCCGGACGACGCCACTGCACTGTTCGGGAAGGCCGTCACGTTGCAACTTCGCGGGCAATCGGCGGAGGCTCTAGGAATCTATGAAAGCCTCCTCGATCGCGATGCGAGCTCGGAAGAATGCCTGGCCAACCTCATCACGATCGGCCTGGCGGCGCAGGACTACCCGCGTGTCCGGGAGCGCTCGGAAAAGCTGCTGGCGATGCGCCCCAATTCGCAAGCCGCACTCGAAGGTCTGGCGGCCTGCGCGCTGGAATCCGGCGATTATGAAGCCGCATTGCGGTTCTGCACGAAGCTCACGGAATTCAACCCGCCCAATTTCGAGCGCTGGTTCAATCTCGGCTACGCCTACCAGTCCACTGCGAACCTTTCGCAGGCCATTCGTGCCTATTCGGAGGCCGCGCGCATCCGTCCCGACGCCAAGCAGGCTTACGTGAACCTCGGCGCGGCGTACCAGCAGTCGGGCGATCTCGCCAAGGCCCAGGAAGCCTACGAGCGTGCGCTCAAGATCGCTCCGGACATGGTGGAAGTTGAGCAGAATCTCGCTCTGGTGCTCGACAAACAGGGCGCCAAGCAAGAAGCGGAGCGGATTTATTCCAAGCTGCTGAATCGCAATCCAGATCAACAGGAACTTTGGTTCAGGCTTGGGTATCTGCGTTTAGAGCGCAGCGACTGGCGGGGCGGCGCGGAAGCATTCCTCCAATGCGTCGAACGCCGGACGGACTGGCAGGAAGCCCAATTGAACCTGGGGCTGGCCTGCTGGAATACCGGAGACATCGACGGCGCCATCAAAGCCTATGAGGCGGCGCTGGCCCTTGCACCGGAATCGGCGGAAGCGATCCGCGCGCTCGCTGCTCTCAACGTCGAACGGAGCGACTTCGATCAGGCTCTCCAACACCAGGCGCGTTTGATTGAAAAGGGAGAACGCAATGCCGAGCTATTCTTCAACACAGGCCTGATGCTGCATCAGAACGGTCAGCTCGATGACGCAGCGCGGCTCTATCACGAAGCGCTCAACGAGCGGTCGCAATTTCCGGAGGCTCTGCTGAACCTGGGTCATGTCCTGAAGAGCCAAGGCAAGCAGGACGAGGCGCGCGTCTGCTGGAAGCAGGCTCTCGAGCAGAAGCCTGAGTTTGCGCAGACCTATTTCGCTGGAAGCAATTAGGGCCAAAGTAACAGACCGAGAAACAGCGCCAGCCACAAGACCGTCAGAAAGTGCCAGTAGATGGCCGTAATCTGCGTGCGGGTTCGTTGTCTCTCCACCTGAAACTTCGATCCAGCCTGCAAGCGCATCGCGCCCCAGGCCAGGTAGAGCAGCGCCCCGATCCCGCCGAGAAGATGCAATCCGTGCACGCCGGTCAGCACATAAAAGAGCGAACTGTGCGGATTGTGCTGTAAGTAAATCCCCTGCCCTACGAGTTCCCTAAGCGCCAGCACCTGGCAGGCGAGAAAGGCGAGGCCCCCGAAGACCGTGATTTCGAGCCATCGCACGTACCGCGCTCGGTCGCGCCGCTCGAACGCACTCCGGGCCGCTTCGAGCATCCAGCCGCTTCCGAGAATCAAGGCCGTGCTGGCCCAAAGCATCCGGGGAACACGAATGTGCTCCCATCCGATGGCCGACTGGGCGCGCTCATAGTACGCAACGCCCACCGTGATGAACAGGGCAGTCACCGAGACCAGGACGAACCGCATCGCGAGCAGCCCGGCTCCCGGGACGTATCGCGGGTCGCGGCCGCCTTCATCGCCGTCACCGCCCCATCCGCGATCGCGCGGACCGATCGCCGGCGGCCCTCCGCCCGACGTATCGGCGGGCAACGGAGGCGGGGCAAGCGAAGCGCGGGACTCCTCGGTCTCAGTCGCCGGAGCCATGCTTTCAAGATAAACCCACGCCGCTCGATGGTTGACGACATTGCGTTGGATGGGCATCCTGCCTGGGAGCTAGAATTTGGGTAAAGCCGATGAGCAGTCTTACTCACTCGCTTGTAAGTTGGGCCGAATTCCTCCGTCTGCCGGAACCCTCCGGCGACGCACATCGCTAGGAGCTACACGATGGAGAGGTCGTCCTAGTGCCCCCTGCGCGCCCCCCTTCACAAGAAAATCCAAAAGCGGGTCGAACGCCTGCTCGAAACGTTTGCCGACACGCGTGGCGTTGTCAGCACTGAGTTTCCCTATCGCCCAGTTCTTAATTTGCAGTTCTCGATCGCCGACGTCTCGAAAACCGAGAAGTGCCCTACGTCATCTTCGAAGTCTTTTACACCGGGAGACGGAGTTTCCAGCCCGGGTGGCACATCGTAGTCAAGCCCGTCCCGACCGAACTGCGGCATACGATCCAGAGAGCTCTCATCGTTGACTTCTTTCGCAGATTCGAAAGCTGATCGAGCAGAACGCGAGCCTAAGCGAGAAGTACCGCGCACCCTTCATTCGGTGTCGTGTTCGACGCAAAAGCGAAACGATGCTGAAACTCGAAGAGCATCACAACCGAGCGCAAGGGCAATAGAGCGAAGCCGCAGCGTTTACCCGGCTGGATGTACAATGAATCAGACTCAAATTTCAGGCCGCTCTTCCACCACCTCATGTCGGAAAGGATAGAAGCGTGACGCCCACCGACGTTCGGAACCCGAACTATTACCACAAAGTTGTCGATTGCCAGTGGGCTTGCCCTGCCCACACCAATGTTCCGGAATATATTCGACTGATCGCGCAAGGCCGCTATACCGACGCGTATATTTTGAACCGGGAATCGAATGTTTTCCCGGCGATTCTTGGCCGCACTTGCGATCGGCCCTGCGAGCCCGCTTGCCGCAGAGGACGGTTGGACGGCAAACCGGTCGCGATCTGCAGGCTAAAGCGCGTAGCGGCCGACCTGCGCGGCGAGTTCAAAGATCGTCTGCCCAAGATTCCGTCCAAAAAGAACGGCAAGCGCATCGCCTGCATCGGCGCAGGCCCGGCATCGCTCACGGTGGCCAACGATCTCATGCCGCTTGGCTATGAGGTCGTCATGTTTGAAAAATACGACAAGCCCGGTGGCTTGATGCGTACAAACATCCCAGCCTTTCGTCTGCCGTCGGAAGTTCTCTACGAAGAGATCGACCAAATTCTCGACATGGGCGTCGACGTCCGTTACAACACGCCCATCGAGAGCATGAGAGCGCTCCTCGCTGAAGGCTTCGACGCGATCTTCGTCGGCACGGGTGCGCCGCGCGGTAAAGAACTCGACATCCCCGGCCGCCACGATACGGATCGCATCCACATTGGAATTGACTGGCTCGAATCCATCGCCTTCGGTCACACCGACTCGGTGGGCGAGAAAGTCCTCATCATCGGAGTCGGCAACACTGCCATGGATTGCTGCCGCTCGAGCTGCCGTCTTGGCGGCAAGACGATCAAAGTGATGGCTCGCCGCCCGCGTGGATTCTTCAAGGCTTCGCCGTGGGAGTTGGAAGATGCTGAGGAAGAGGGCGTCGAGATCATCGTCAACCACGCTCCCATCCGATTCGTGATCGAAAACGGCAAGCTGATCGGCATGGATTTCGAGCAGCTGGAATGGGACGCCAAGGCGAAGAACTCCAAGACCGTCGGCCAGATCTTTCTTCCGGCTGACGACGTGATCCTCGCCATCGGCCAGGAAAATTCATTCCCCTGGGTCGAGCGCGACATCGGAATCGAGTTTGACAAGTGGGACATGCCGGTGGTGGATGAGAAGACAATGCAATGCACGCGCGAGGGGATCTTCTTTGGAGGCGACGCTGCCTGGGGACCGAAAAATATCATCTGGGCGGCCGAGCACGGCCACCAAGCCGCCATCTCGATTCACAACTACTGCAATCGCATTCCTGTGACCGAGCGCCTCCCGCAGGGCATGAATCTCATCAGCCAAAAGATGGGGATCAGCGAGTGGAGCTACCACAACGACTACAATCCTGCGCACCGCCAAAAGATGCGCCACGTAGATCTCACGCGGCGCTTCAAACAAATGAACATCGAGGTGGAGCTGGGTTTCGATATCGAGCAAACTGCGCGCGAGGTTCAGCGCTGCCTGAACTGCGACGTCGAAACGGACTTCACCGCCGCTCGCTGCATCGAGTGCGATGCCTGCATCGACATCTGCCCTGTCCAGTGTCTGACCATCGCGCAGAATGGTGAAGAGGACGATCTGCGCAAACGTCTGTCCGCGCCCGCGATCAACCTCACCCAGGACCTATACGTTTCTTCGCTGCTCCCTCAAACCGGCCGCATCATGGCCAAGGACGAAGATCTGTGCGTGCACTGCGGCCTTTGCGCCGAGCGCTGTCCGACGGCCGCCTGGGACATGCAAAAGTTTGAACTTCTCATTCCATACGCAGGGAGGCCGGTCGAGTCCGAAGAATGCGTTCCCGCATAAACGATTTCGCAATTAAACTAGCCAACGTAAACGGAACAGGGTCAGCCAGCGCGAACGGCCTCATGATGCAGGCCATTTTCCGCATGGGCATTCCGGTTTCCGGCAAGAATCTTTTTCCATCGAACATCCAAGGCCTTCCAACTTGGTATGAAATTCGCGTCAACAAGGACGGTTACACCGCCCGTTCGCTCGAGTACGACCTGACGGTGGCGATGAACTCGCAGACCTATGCGCGAGACATCCGCGAACTACGCGAGGGAGGATACGTCCTGCACGACTCCAGCTGGCCGCTCGATCCGGCGCTGGTCCGAGACGACGTGACCTTCATCGGCGTCCCCTACGCCCAGCTCTGCAATGACAATTTCCTTGAGCCGCGCGAGCGCACTTTGATGAAGAACATCGCTTACACGGGCACCCTGTGCGCTTTGCTCAACGTGGACATGGAGGTGGTCGGCGGACTGCTCAAAGAAAAATACGCCGCCAAGAAAGCGCTGCACGAATCGAACGATCGGGCCTTGCGTCTTGGTTACGACTACGCGCGCGACCATTTCCCGTGCCCGCTCCCATTTCATCTCGAAACGATGAACGCTAACAGCGACAAAATTCTGATTGACGGCAACACCGCAATCGCGCTCGGATGCGTTTACGCCGGCGCAACCGTTGCGGCCTGGTATCCGATCACGCCTTCCACCTCGGCGATGGACGCCTTCAAAGGCTTCTGCGAGAAGTATCGCAAGGATCCGGAGACGGGCAAAAACAACTATCTCATCCTGCAAGCAGAAGACGAGCTGGCGGCGATCGGCATGGTGATCGGCGCGGCGTGGAACGGCGCGCGTGCCTTCACCTCAACAGCCGGTCCCGGCATTTCACTGATGAACGAGCTGCTCGGCCTGGCGTATTATGCCGAAATTCCCGCAGTCGTGATCGATGTGCAGCGCGTAGGGCCGTCAACCGGAATGCCTACGCGCACGCAGCAGGGCGATATCCTCGAATGCGCGTACGCTTCCCACGGCGACACGAAACATATTCTGCTGTTTCCTTCGAATCCCGCCGAGTGTTTCGAGATCGCGCCGAAGGCTTTTGACTTGGCCGAGCGATTTCAAACGCCGGTGTTCATCCTCACGGATCTCGACATCGGCATGAACGACTGGGTGGTCCCGCGCCTTCAGTGGGACGAGTCGTACCAACCCGATCGCGGCCGCGTGCTCACCTCAGAAGATTTGGAGAAGCTGCCGAAATTCACGCGCTATTCACCGGAAGATGAAAATCAGGTCGCGGCTCGCACGCTGCCCGGCGTCCACGCGAAAGGCTCGTTCTTCACACGCGGTTCGGGCCACAACAAATTCGGCGGTTACACGGAGATGCCCGAAGAGTATCGCGAGGTAATGGATCGCCTGGTGCGGAAGCACAAGGCATCGGCGAAGTTCGTTCCGCCGCCGATCATCCACCGTCGCGCGGGCGCCAACTTCGGAGTCATCACCGTAGGCGGCTGCGATATGGCTGTGCGGGAAGCGCTCGACCGCTTGGCCGGACAGGGTGTCATCGCCGATTTCATGCGCATCCGGGGATTTCCGTTCGATGACAACGTGCAGTCCTTCATGGACACGCATTACTTCTGCTTCGTCGTCGAACAGAACCGCGACGCACAGCTTCGCACGCTGCTGACGCTCGAAACGCGCGTGCCGAAGGAAAAGCTGCGCTCGATCCTGGTCTACGGCGGGTTCCCGCTCAGCGCCAAGCATGTCGAGGACGGTATTTTGAGAGCGCTCGGCGAAGTGGAGAAGCCGGTGCACGCCGTCCCGGTACCTGAGATTCACATCGAGGAATAATATGCCATCCATCGCGAAACCGGTCGCCACGCACCCTAGCCTGCAACGCAACGATCTCGGCCTGACCATCCGCGATTATGAGGGCGCGATGTCCACGCTGTGCGCGGGCTGCGGGCACGATTCCATCACCGCGGCGCTCGTGCGCGCGCTTTGGGAGCAGTCGGTCCAGCCGCATATGATCGCGAAACTCAGCGGCATCGGTTGCTCGTCGAAGACGCCAACGTATTTCGTGAACGGCGCCCATGGGTTCAACTCGGCCCACGGTCGGATGCCTCCTATCGCGACGGGCGCGAATGCAGCGAATCGCGAACTCGTCTACATCGGCATCTCGGGCGACGGCGATTCGCTCTCCATCGGTCTGGGGCACATGTGTCATGCCATTCGCCGCAACGTACGCATGGTGTACGTGATCGAGAACAACGGCGTCTACGGGCTTACGAAAGGCCAGTTCTCCGCTTCTGCTGATATCGGGACGAAGAGCAAAAAAGGCGAGCGGAACCGGATGGCGCCGATCGATTCGGTGATGCTCGGTCTGAGCCTGGGCGCGACGTTCATCGCGCGCAGCTTCTCCGGCGACAAGCAACAGCTTGTCCCGATCCTCAAGGCTGCCATCGCGCATCGCGGCTTCGCGCTGATCGACGTGATTTCGCCTTGTGTGACGTTTAACGATCACGAAGGCTCGACGAAAAGCTATCTCTACACCCGCCAGCACGAACTGCGAGCGATCGAGGCAGACTTCGTTCCTCCGGCTAGCGAAATTCTCGCGCACATCGGGCAGAACGGAGCCGTCAGCGTAACCATGCACGACGGCAGCGCAATCCTTTTCAAAGGCGTTCCACCAGATTACGATCCGACGGATCGCGAGAAGGTATACGCCTACCTTGAGGAACACCATGGCAAGGGCGAGGTCGTTACCGGGCTGCTTTACGTCGACGAGAGCGTTCCCGATCTTCATGAAATGAATGGGACACCCGATACCCCGCTGACACGCATCCCATACCAGAAGCTGTGTCCGGGAAGCGCTGCGCTGGACAAGTTGCAAAAAGCCTTTCGATAATCATTCTTAGTGGCCGCGAAATCCAGCTATTGGGGACCCTCTCTGGCTCCGGACCAATTTGCTGTTTTTCATTTCGATGTCAAGACGATGTCGATGCGCGATGCGGAGGGCAACTTCCTCACTTCGGGCAACGACACGCCTTTGATCTTCGCGACCTTGCCCGTAGCTCAGGATTACTGCCGGCGGCGAACCGCCGAAAAGCCCGCGCTCGGCTGCCGCATCCTCGACTACCAAGGCAAAGTGGTGCAGTCATTCTCCGACGCTGAGATCTACGATCGTCATCATGGACGTCCTGCAGCGAAGCGAAACATCGCCGTGGGCACGGCGTGCCTGATCGCGGGCGCGTGTAGTGTTGCGCTGGATGCTTGGTTCGGTTGGCGCTTGATTCTGGGTGTCCTGCTGGGCATGCGCTTTCATGTGGGTCGGGGCGTCGCGCTTGATGGAGGGGATCGCCACCTGGAGTGCGGAGAGCCAGTAACCGCTATTTCGAAAGCGTGATGGTGTGATCGCCGTCGATGTAGGCGATGTAGTCTGTGCCGCGCGCCGCCGCGAGATCCTTTGGTTTTGCGTACCTGCCTGTGTCGACCGGCCGAGCTGTCGGACCGTCGGCGCGCCGCGCTACCGACGCACGCACAGGGAGCTTCTGGCCATCGACCGTTTCTACTGAGCTCAACTGAAACGTCATTCTCCCACCGATCCCGAGGAATCGTTTGCCGTTTCCGCTGACAACGGAGCCTTTCACGGTTGCGCCGCGCGCAATTACCAGGACGTTGCCGACCCTCACATCTTCGGCCACGCGAAAGGTCAACTCGGAGCCTTCGTCGGCGTCGTTGTGCACATCTTCTGCCAGCGCGACGCTGAAGGCAATGCCATCGCCAACGTTGACGGAGACAGGTTGCACGGGCGCCTGCGATGCGGGCTCAGCTTTCGCGGGCTTTGGCGGTTCTGGAACAGGGATGGGCGCCGGAATCGCGGCGAGTGGGGCGCCCGCGACACTGGTAGCAGCCGGCTTTGGTGCGGGAATTGGAGGTGCGCTGTTGTTCGTCACGACGGGCGCGGTCGCCGCGGCTGCCGGGCTGTTCGCGGGTGCGTTCGAAGCATCGGCAATCGGTTCAGGCGCGGGCGATGGTGGAACAGGCGGTGCCGGGCTGGCGATTACCGGCACCGGAACGGACACGGGAGACCGCGATTTGAAGATCAAGAACGCCGACGAAGCCGCCAGCAGGACAACCAGCGCTCCACCTCGGGCGAACAGCTTCTTCCGATCGGCCAACATCCGGGCGAAAATCGCCGGACCCTTGCCCCTCGGCTGCGGCACGATGCCCGCTGGCAGGATATGACGTCCTGAAAATTCTCCCGCATCGGCGCGCCGCTTCAACGCGATTAGAGCTACTTCAACCTCGGCCATGGTCTGCCAGCGCGAGTTTGGATCCTTGCGCAAG
>Ga0126373_10000293_pt1 | contig 33209 bp, 26 predicted proteins | sample PanSoiMetPlot_11_FD_92545 | JGI IMG/M metagenome (GOLD analysis project Ga0126373, IMG submission 92545) | Tropical forest soil microbial communities from Panama - MetaG Plot_11 | ecosystem: Environmental > Terrestrial > Soil > Tropical forest > Bulk soil | place: Panama | collected 2016-02-17 | reverse complement strand
CGATGGCGTACAAGCATACTTCTAAAAGTGTCGAGCAGATTGGCCAGGAACTGGGCGTGGACTATGTGCTTGAGAGTAGCGTTCGACGCGATGGCGACCAAGTTCGAGTCACGGCGCAGCTCATTCGCACGCGGGACCAGGTCCACATATGGGCACAGAGCTACGACCGGCACATCACCGGGTCAATCGCCCTGCAAGAAGAGGTGGCGCGGGCGGTGGCCAACCAGATTGAAGTGAAGCTCAGTCCTGCGTACGCCAGCCGCCCAAAGGCATCACACAGGGATGAAAAGACAACCGAAGCGTACCTTCGAGGTCGATATTTTGAGAACCAATTCACACCCGAAAGTTATCGCAAGGCCATTTCATATTTTCAGCTGGCCATCGATGGCGACCCTACCTTCGCGGAAGCATACGCCGGCATCGCGGACTCCTATCACTTCCTGGTTGTTACCGACACCGTCTCACCGTCTGAGGGCACGACCAAAGCAGTAGAAGCTGCTCGCAAGGCAGCACTTCTGGGTGATGATCTTGCGGAATCTCACAATGCCATGGCCAATGCGTTGAGCGGCCAATGGAACTTACCCGAAAGTGAAAAGGAGTCGAGACGTGCCACCTCGCTAAATCCCAGCTACTCCAATGCCCATCGGATTTACGCTGCCCTCCTCGCCGAGGAGCGCCGACATGCAGAAGCGTGGGAACAAATCAGCGAGGCCATGCGAACAGACCCATTGTCTCCGCCTAATAATGCCGAGGTTGTCCGAACTTTGTACTACGCGCGCGACTACGACCGTGCGATTCAGCAGGCACAGAAAGCGATGCAGCTGGATCCTGCTTACTACCGCACGCATTTTTGGCTGGGCAGAGTCTTCGCTCAGAAGCGTATGTTCAACGAGGCTGTAGCCGAAGCTGAAATAGTTCTGAAGGCGACACCCGACAGCAACTTAGGGTTGACCGAGATGGCCTACAGCCTTGCAGCCGCCGGGCGTGCTGCTGAAGTACGCGCGATCCTGCGGCGGTTGCAAGAGCGTAAAAAGAAGACTTTCGTTCCCGCCTACAATCTGGCGATCATACACATAGCGCTCAATCAGAGTGACGCGGCATTAGAGTACCTGCATCAGGCCTATGATGAAGGAGATTGGGCCATGATGGTCTTATCAGTTGAACCGCGGTTCGATCCACTGCGCAGTGAACCTGGATTTCAAGAGCTTGCGAGAAAACTCGCCCTGCCGAACTAAAGGACACCCCGTCATGCACGCAGCTGTCCGGTAACGATTAAGCATGTTCCATTCAAGTGTCGATTGAATTGATGAGCAACACAACTGACGCGACTGGCACTCAAGCTGCCTTTTCTTGTGTCGAATAGAATTCGTCGTGATAAATCGCCCTAGTACTCATCAAGCGATGAGACAACAGATTCAGGCCGTAAATTGACGAAAAATACACTCACAGGCATTGGGAAGAAGCAGAAGAGTTCGAAAATCGTCCTCTAGGGCCGACCATTCTTGATAAGCAGTAAAAATGCGGCTTCGGAGCATATCCGAGGCCGCAAGTGTTTTAGCAATAAAACTCGCTGTGCTGCCTAAATGCTACCTGAGGCAGCTTCTTCTCCCGCTTCTAGTTCCGCCAGCATCTCGTCTTTGCGTTCAGCAGTCTCTTTCGGGCGATTCAACACAGTCACTCCGACCTGTCTGTCGGGTGTAAACATGTTCACTCGGCGATCACTGCCTAGAATCTTGGCACTTTGTGCGCCGCCATCCTTCCCCGCTATGGCGTTCTGGGCCAGCCTGGAACATGCAGCATCGCACCCGTTTTCGACAATCCATCGCGTAATTAACTTCCAAAACAGGCGGTTCACTCGCATGACCACCTCCGTTGGGGTGGCCGGTAACCTTCGTGAGATTGCGTCCGAAGCTGCTGACGGGCGACCCGAGACTCCAATCACAGGGACATCAGTCTGAAAATCCTGACAAAGACGTGGTACACGTTGTTCGCGTCAGCGTAGGTTCCGGTAACCGCTCCCTCGTCATTGACGCCGCAAGGAGAAGTAAAGATTGAGCCCGCAGGATCGACGGTTACGATCCGTCCCTCCGGACGTCGCAGATACCCGTGGTAGTTCCCACTTGCGTCAATATAGGTTCCCGTAATCGCGCCCCAGTCGTTGAGACTCACGGCACAATCAGAGAAACAACCGGTGCCCTGGTAACCGGCCGTGCCTGCGCCAGGAGCGTCGAAGGTCGTGATCGTGCCGTCGGGACTGCGTAGAAATCGGTGATTCACGCTGTTTGCGTCACTATAGATTCCTGCGATTGCTCCGAACTGATTGAGTCATTGATTTAGGCCGTGCTGTGAAAATGTAGCGGCCGTGATCCGGTTTGCATTGCGGGAAACTCGCGGGCGCGGCATAAGTATGGGCGCGAACGGGTACTTGGGGGAGCAGGCCTTTTCACCGCCTGGTTCGAAACGCTCAAGTCTAATAAGGAGAAGGATGAGGAAAAAAGTTTTCGCGGGACCTTGGACAGAGCTTGTGATGTGCACCGCCTTAACGATAGGACTCAGCACTGGCGCATTCGCTTCCTGTGGGGACAGCCTCGCTGCGATAGCAACTGGAAAAGCTATGGTGATTTCCGCAGTCGGTAAGCAACGGGCTACTGCCTCGCCGGGCCGACGGGACAATCAACTCTCCATCGTGGGTTTGTGGTACGTCCAGTCCCTTGAATGTCACTGAGGCACTTGCCTTGGGATCCTTGCGGCTCGTGATGTTTCCATCAAGCTGCTGAAGACTCCACATTCGGCATGCCCAGTCGGGGATCGTTGTTCGGTTAGGTTCAAAAAGTGACTTGTCGACCTTCTTACGCCAAATCGCAAACTCAACGTTTTGATCTTTCTAGCTTCATCGGAGTTAACGAACATCACGACGAATGCTATCACCAGCGAGGGCTTCGAGACCCGCTCACTAACGGTGCTATACTTGCGTGCCTGGCGGGGCACTATGGGATTCGGAATGGCGTACAGCGTGCCGGCGCTCATCAATGGAGAGCGGGCCTTTGACCTCGTAGCAAACCACTACCGCAATTTCGACCTCGAGCCCGGTCCCTCAACGGGGATGGACCTAGTCATCGATGTGCCGTCAACCGACGGCCGATACTCTACTTTCCTTGAGCTAATTCAGCTGCTGACAAAAAATGCGCAACAGGAAACTGTGCTGGTTGTGAACCACGGCATGTCGGATGCGAACAACAATCCTTTGGGCCTGATTTTGCCACTTACGTCAAGTTCCGGTGCGTCGTGGAACCCCGAGCAGTACACGCTAGGCCTGCTGGCAGGCTTCGTGGGGAAGAATCCGTCGGACGCGGACTATGCAACCGCTGAAAAAGGCTCGTCGGTGCAAAATGCGCAGGGCCAAACCGTTACCATGCCGTCTGGTACCCTCAAGCCGCTGGACACGGCTCTTCGTTCCTTGCGGGCGCTGAACAAACTGAAGAGGGTGGAATTCCGCGCTTGTAATCTGGGCGGGAACACAACAGTGATGCAATTGCTAGGGAAAGTGCTGGGGGTTTCGAAGATTGTTGCTCCGCAAGTTCACATGTTCTACTGCGCGCTGCCGGCGGCGGGTTTTCTGTCAGACAGTGCTGCGGGCTTTACCCAATGGGTGCGGCGGCATCCTCGCTCGCGAACTTTCACCGATACCCCGACTTCTCACCGGATTGGTCTGCAAATCAACGGTCAGCACGCGTTTCGGACGTTTGATTTCGATTGCGACGATCTGGATATCAAGTGGTTTGTCGAGGGTTTCGTTTGTCCCGGTAGCGGATACATTTCCCGTACGCCTGCCCGCAATGCTCACATCAACCCGTTTTCTTTTGCCGGCATGGATTTCCGACAGAGCTTCGTGCTTGCGCAAGAGGATGACTACGTCAACCAGCTGGTTGAAGTTACGCTTTAGATTTGCCCGTCGGCACAACCACGCAGGCAATCCTGCAACCATGGTCCCTTTCTCTGGCCGGCTTTCAGTACAACCATCTAGCTTTTGTGGTCGCGGCAGTCGAATAAACAGTCTTGTCGTAAGGCGATGAGGACGGGGCGGCCGAATCAGTCGAGGTACAGATTTCTGAAGCCACGAAGCGATTACAGTGAACTATTTTCCGAATCCTAGGGGCGCCTGGTCTGCCAGCACGTCAATCCAACTCAAATTTTTCCCGCTCCACGCACCCCCCTCCCGACCGCACGTCCGCGCCGCTTCTCCGTTCGCCCGCAGTCGGTTCCTGATCGGTTAATAGTATTAACTCGAACGTTCCCCTGGCCCCGTTTTTTCCGTACGCTCCACTCCCCCCGTCAAGCGGCGTTAGCAGCTTGTACGCACCGGAAAGGAAATGCGAGAGAAACGCGAAGACTTGCCGCGCTCAAGACCAGGGACACCACGACGGCGCGAGATTCTGCCGCCGCATCATGGAGCCGAAAGGGCAATTGCGGTAATGCTCCATGGCGGGAGATCTATCGCAAACGAACCTGAGACGGCTCCTAGGGATTGAGACACCGGCGGGCTCCAGACGTTGTTTTGCGAATCGTCATATTGCGCTTTGCCGTAAACCAGACTGCTCTCGACAAAACTTCTGGAGTCGTTCACGATTTGCACCGTAGCATTCGCGTCGTGATTCTCATCCAGATTGATGAGCAACAGGCCGTAGCCGGAGGAGCGCTTTCCCGCGTATGCTCTTACCATAGGCAGGGAAGTCAACGTGGGCGTAAAAACTTCGTCTCCTCCGTTGAGTGCTTGCTGCACTACAGCTCTCGCGCTTGCCCGTGGTAGTGCGGCTCCTGGAGCAGGAACAGCGGCGGCACAGCCGGGAACCGAGTTTACGGAATAAGCCTGATAGAGCGATGAAGTAAACCAATCTTGTTTCGAATAGTAGCCCGCCGGGGACGTTGGCGTACAGTCGGTCTCGAAACCTTCCCAGAGTCCCGCCGTGGCGATCCCGGCGTTCATCAGTTCGCCGTAAGCCGCGGCAGTGTAGAGTGCGCCGACGATCGTCACGCTTTGTGGACTGCCGCCGTCTGGGCCAGGAATGCCCCACTCACCGACATAAATAGGAACGTCCGGTTTACCCGCGGCGGTCAGCTCACTCCGAAGCTGTGCGACAGCCGACGAAAAATAGGCGATCCCCGACGTCAGAAGTGCGGAATCGCTGATCGCAAGGTTCGCCGGACTGGACCCGTACCAGTGCACTTCGACGAAATCGAATGATGCGTTGGCGAGTACCGTGGTGTCCCAGGGCATTGTGCGCGTACTGGCGTTGTTGTCGGGCACGACGAGATCGACACCAATTTGAATGCTGGAATCCTTAGCCTTCATGAGAGGGTAAAACTGCGACGCGACCAGGTTTGCATACGTGGCCGAACCAACCGAACCAGGATCCGTAGGCAATACGTTGAAGTCGGGCGTTGTGGGGGTTGAGCCGAGAGTCGGATCGCCGTAATACTGCTCGTTGCCGATGCTCCAATACTTGATTCCATAGTGCATTTGGTTATTGGCATAGTCGACCCAAGCCGCCGCTTCGTTCGGGTCGGCGCCACCCGTGCACGTGGAATTGCTGCCGTAGTTCACGGTTATGTTGACGTCCACACCTAAAGGCTGGGCAACCTGCTGCATGAATTGGTCGAATGTCGTGCGTGCGGTCGGATTCCAGATTGATGAGCAGGAAGAGAACGAATTGGTTTGCCGGTGGTAGTAATCGGAAATGCCCGCCATGGGCCAGCGCACAATTCCGAAATTCGCGCTTCGAAATGCGGTCATCATGGCGTTGTACGTCGTGTAGGTGTTTGTCAGATCCATCGAGGCTGAGAGGTTGACACCGAAAACATCTTTCGAGATGGTCGCAAGCTTCGGCGACTGGGCGTCGATGGACACCGTCGCGCCTGGTGGGGGCGGAGGCGAGCCGGTACCACCACAGCCGGACAATTCGACCGTCGCAAGCAGAGCAAACCAGCAAAGCTGATGGGTAATGCTACGGAAAACGCGGTTCATGCCATTCGACTCCGCGTGACAGCCTTCGACGGCAATGTCGCAGATTGTACAACTGAATTGCTGCGCGGTCGCATCCGAAGTCGGATAGGTGCGGAAAATCTTGATGGCACTGGTCTCCGCTCACTGGCCAGCAGCTGGGTCGACGGGCAAGATTTTCATTCCCGCTAGACTGTCTTGCTCTCTCGCTGTACGCTAATGCGTTCTACCGGCTCATCAGACGATATTGAGACAGGGGACGACAGGTGAACATGCGTGAGCAGCGGATTCGGCGAAGCTTCGCGAATCAGGCATTCATGTCCACCTTGGGTGCCGAACTCACCGTGGTCGGTCAAGGTTTGGTCGAGATTCGTCTGCCGTTCTCCTCGAAGCTCACGCAGCAGCACGGATACCTGCACGCCGGTGCCGTCACCGCCGTGCTGGATTCCGCTTGCGGCTATGCGGCCCTGTCGCTCGCGCCGGATGACAAAGATGTACTCACTGTGGAGTTCAAGCAGAACTTATTGGCACCCGCCGCGGGAGAGGTGCTCGTAGCCAGAGCGCAGGTGAAGCGAGCGGGAAAGACGTTGACGGTTTGTACGGCGGATGCGTTCGCAATCACCGACTCCAGAGAGAAGCTCGTCGCAACCATGCTGGCCACTATCATGAGCATTCCAGCCCGAAGCTGACGACATGGCTACCAATCGCCAGTTCTTCTCGTCCGCGTCCGGATGTAAAAAGTGTGTCATTTCGCGTCCGCGGAGATTAGATTTCCTGGCTCGCTGATTACTATTTATGAATGCTGAAAATCCATCCCATTCGCACCGGGTTTGTGCAGGTAAGGCAGCCGCAGAGGGAAGCGCGAAACGAGGGCTTCAGACGCGTCACCGATATGCTTTTCGACGAGCAGTGGACGGAGTGGCTTCCGATCTATACCTGGCTCATCGAGCACGAGGAGGGCCTGATCCTGGTCGACACGGGCGAGACGGCACGTGTTCACGAACGCGGATATCACCCTGCATGGCATCCTTTCTATCGCCGGGCGAGCCGTTTCTCCGTACATCCAGATGAAGAAATTGGTCCGCAGCTTCGGGCGCTCGGTGTTGCGCCCAGAGATGTAGGCCAAGTAGTGCTAACCCACCTTCATACCGACCATGCTGGTGGCTTAGCACACCTGACCCACGGCAGGTGCTGGGTATCGCAGGGCGAGTGGCGAAGAGCGCTCGGATTAGGAGGCAGGCTTCAGGGCTATTTGCCGCATCGTTGGCCGAAATGGTGGCAGCCGGAGTTCATTCGCTTCGAGAAGCGTACGCTCGGGCGATTCGAGCAGAGCATGCCTCTTACACGGCGAGGAGACGTGTTGATTGTTCCCACTCCCGGTCATACGCCTCACCACGTCTCGGTAGTCGTGACGGGCTCTCTCTCATTTTTTCTGGCCGGCGATACGAGCTACAACCAGGAACTCTTGATTGAACGGAAGGTGGACGGCGTTAGTCCCAGCGAAGATGTTTCCCGCGCGGCGATGGAGCGAATTCTGCAGCTCGCACAGGAACGCCCTCTCGTTTACCTCCCGTCTCACGACTCCCATTCGGCCGAACGACTGCAGCAAGAGGCCCAGATGCAAGTTGAGCCCCAAGGTCAGTACTCCCACCCGATATGCGTATGAAGCGACCGGGGACCATCGCGACGTTCATCTTGCCAACAAAAAACGGCAGGGCCGACCCCCTGCCGTCCTCAAAATCTTGTCAATGCTTGAACTATTTCTTGTTTACGGCCTTCTTGAGCTCTGCCCCAGGGGTAAACTTCGCGACCTTGCGGGCGGCTATCTTGATCGTCGCGCCGGTTTGTGGATTGCGCCCGTTGCGCGCTTTTCTCGCCGACACGGAGAACGTGCCGAAACCAATTAACGCCACGCGATCCCCTTTGCGGAGCGCAGACGTAATACTTTCAACGGCGGTATCAATGGCGGTTGTGGCCTGCGCCTTGCTCATCTCGCATGCGCCTGCGATCTTGTCAACCAGATCGGCTTTATTCATAGTTTCTCCTCGCAGGTCTCGTTCATGCCCAGCCCAGACCGGGAGGCAAACTTGGCTAGAGCTGAGTTGGGAAACCTGACCGTCTGGTATTGTCCTCCCTCCCAGGCGAATGTCAACTGTGAAAATCCGCGCCGGAAGCCTGTTTCGCACCTTTCCCGCCCGAATTGGGCCTAGCGAAGCGGCTTTTCGGATGCTACGGGTCAGTTTTCCTCTTCCGTCCACAATTCCTGCTCGTCGTTCACAGGATGTACACAGTGAATCAGCCGTTCCAGGTTGCGCAAAAGCCCACTCCCGGTGCAAAGTCAAAGCAGAGTCTTCGGCAAAAGGAAGTGTTCGCAGTGATCAAGGCCCCCGCTCAAGTCTGCCCCCTCTGCCAAGGTACGGGCTGGAAAACCGCCTCTAACGGAAGTCATGAAACGCGCAGCATCAACGACCGCCGCGTGACCCGCTGTGACTGCCAATTGCGCGCCCGCGCGGAGTCAGCTCTGAGCGCAGCCCGCATTCCGCGGCGTTACGAGCATTGCGAACTCACAAACTACGACACCGACTTCCCTGGAGCCAATCCCTCGTTGGCCGAGGCGCATTTCGTGGCCACCAACTTCGCGAAAAAATGCGATCCCCGGGGCGATAAGGGCCTGCTGATTATCGGCAAAATCGGCACCGGCAAAACTCATCTTGCCGTAGGGATCATCAAGGAACTGATCCTCAATCGGGGAATTCCCTGCCTGTTTTATGACTATCGCGAACTGCTGAAGGAAATCCAGAACTCCTATAACCCCACAGTCCAGACGACGGAACTCGACGTCCTGCGCCCAGTCTTTGACACAGATGTTCTCGTGCTGGACGAACTGGGGGCAGTCAAGCCTACGGAATGGGTCTGGGACACCGTTAGTCTGATCCTCAACACCCGCTATAACGACAATCGCACCACGATCATCACCACGAACTTCGAAGACCAGCCCGCCGCGGCCGTAGCTGGGTCTGTGTCGCCAGCAAGAGCTGCAAGCCGTGTCGAAACCTTAGGAGACCGTATCGGCGAGCGCATGCGCTCCCGCCTGCATGAAATGTGCCGCATCGTCAGCCTCGACGGCACAGACTTCCGCCAAAAATTTCGCAGCGCCAGCTTCCGGTAGCACCCACGGCTGTAACCGAGGGTTTCCTGCGTAGGGACGGACGCATTGGTCCGTCCCTCCGATCCTGAGCGAAGCGAAGGAGAGGCGTCCGCCACCCGACATCACATGTGAGCAGCGATCGAGCACGAACCGGGAGGGCACCGAGTTCAGTCGTGCCGCGGAAAAAGATCGGCGGCTTGAGCCGCTAAGGGTCGCCCCTCCCTCCCCAGGAGAGAGTGCAATAGAATCGAATTGGTGCTACCCAACCGCATTGGATTCACCCCGGAGCAGGACAAAGAGCTGTTTGCGACCGTCCCTGCGGGACCTGCTGTATTCGTGCTACGCGGCGATAATGCCCAAGCCGAGCCCTACGTCAGCAAAACCGCCAATCTCCGCCGCCGTTTGCAGCGTTTGCTAGGCCCCGTAGAAGAGCGGACGAAGAAGCTGAACCTCCGCGATCGCGTCCGCACCATTGAATTCACGGCGACTGGCTCCGATTTCGAATCCGGATTCCTTTTGTATCTCGTCCTGCGCGAGACCTTTCCCAAGGGTTATCAGAAACGCCTGCGCTTTCGGCTTGCTCCATTCGTGAAGCTGCATCTGGAAAATGAGTTTCCCCGAGCATCCATCACAACCCGCCTGAGCAAACGGAACCGCCCAGCGCTCTATTACGGTCCCTTTGTCTCACGTCTCGCCGCCGAAAAGTTCATGAACGATTCTCTGGACTTCTTCAAAATGCGCCGCTGCATCGATGATCTCCATCCCGACCCAAAGTTCCCGGGCTGTATCTACTCGGAGATGAAGATGTGCCTCGCCCCGTGCTTCAAAGGCTGCACCGACGAGGAATACGTCGCAGAAGTGAAGCGTGTCCAGACGTACTTCGATTCGCGGGGTGAGTCTCTGGTTCGCGAATTGTCCGATCAACGCGAAGCCGCCTCGGCGAATCTGGCATTCGAAGAAGCCGCCACCATCCATGTGAAAGTCGAGAAACTCCAGCCGGTTGTCACCCCGCTTCCGGAAATCGTGCAACGGTTAGACCGTCTCTACGCGCTGATGATTCAGCCGAGTCACGTGCCCGAATCAGTAGCCCTGTTTCGAATCGATTCTGGTCAGATCTCAGGTCCGATCACTTTTAGCATCCAGCCACCGGAACACGCGAAATCGCAGTCGATGGAAGCGAGAATCCAGGAGACACTCCAATTGTTGCCGCAATCGAAGGCAAAGTCCGCCGTGGAACTGATGGAGCATGTGGCGATCTTGAAGCGTTGGTACTATCGCGGAACCCGTGTCGGGGAAATCTTTTTCGCTGCGGAAGACGTGCTACCCATGCGCCGAATTGTCCGCGGAATCTCCCGTGTGTACCGCGGAGAAAAACCTGACCAGCAACCCGGAAATCCGATCCTGCCCACTTAGCTGGCAGGCGTAGGTGCGCCCTGATGCACGCCTCCCCACCGGAACCATCGCCGTGCCGCCCAGCGCAAGATTCTCCAAGCTACGGCCCCGCCCAGCGTGATGGTTGCCGCCCACAGCAGGATTGTCGGCAGAAAAAACACGAAAGCCGTTATGGCTGAGAAGTAGTTGGCAAGTCCATCCAGGCCATCACGAAATGCCATCTTGATCTGGAATAACGGCCTCCAGTTCAACCCGAATACTCGCGCTTCAGCCTCGGCTCGCAGATTCACCGTAATTGCGACGGTCTCGATCTGCTTCGATAACGCGTTGAATTCGGCCTGCTGTTGCTCGATCTGCCCACGAATCTGACCAAGTTTCTCGCTCACCTCGAGCGTATCCTTCACCGTCCGCGCTTGTTTGAGGATCAACAAATACTGCTGCTCTTCAGCCCTGAGGTTGCGCAGGTTCGCTTCCTGATCTGTGTATTGGCGAGTGACATCCTGTGCCTCGATGCGCTCGCTTTCGATTCTCACGCCCAGTTTCCGGATCTCGTCTCGGACACTGTCAAATCTCCCGGCTGGCACACGGATGGTGAGCGTTCCACCCACGGCATCCTCTTGTCCACGGACTTCTGAACTTACCAGGAAGCCTCCTTCCCGTTCCGCGAGCACGCGAATCTTTTCGGCAGTATCCGCTGGATGCTCAACCAGCATTTCAAGCGTCGCGGCCCGCACCATCTTGCGATCGGCTTCGACCTCTGCTGAAGTCCTAGAGGCTTGCGGCGCAACGTCAAGGAAGTTCGCCGCCATCATCACCCGCTTGTCCGCGTCTCTGTTCCCCGGAACACCTGTCACTACTCCCGCGACCCTGGTCTGGTGCCACCAGTCCGGCGTCTCGGCGCGTTCGGCAACCGCAGCCACACCGGTCGCCCTCGAATGGTTGATGCCGTAAGGACGCTGCGGAAGCCGAAATACCACAAGATACAGCACCACTATGGCTGCCGTCAGCATCCATCCGATTTCCAGATTCCTTCCACTTCGCAAGAAAGAACTCCACCGCGCTCCCCAACTCAGTGACATAAGCGTTCCTTTCGTGCGCCGAGGCACTGCGCCTATCCGGAATAGAGCGTTCCGCGCACGATCTTGTTCCCGTGCCTTGGTGCACAAAGAGAACGCAGACAGCGCTGAAGCTTGCATCTGACTGGATGAAAGACGCGCTGGAACTTGGGTAACTCATGGCGGTTTTGCCTGAAGGCCTCTCGGCTTAGCGCGGTGTGAGTACGATGTCGTACAGCTTGCTTGCATGGGGCCGGATATTCATGTGAATGCCGTCCTTTGCTTGCACCGGCTCGTGAGTCCACAAGTCCCGCACACTGGCCACATGTCCTGAAATACTCAACTCATCCCATTGCACGTTGGCGCTCTGATCGATATCGCCCAGATTAAACAACGCAACGTACCGGTCTCCGGGACGCGCACCATCCGCTACCCAGGATCGGATGGCTCCCTTCTCAAGCACCTGATGGCCACCGCTGCTGTGCTGGTTGACTTCGAGGACTGCTTCGTTCGTGATCAGCGCGGTCGTGGCCGCGTCGTTGCTGGGCAGATCGCCGCCGAATATCAGTGGAGAGCGGAAGATGCTCCACAGGGTCATCACGGTCTGTTGCTCATCTGCAGTGAACTTGCTTGGCCCACCACCGCCTTCTGCGCGGGTAAGGCGCAGTTTGCCAAAGGGGAGCATGTCCGCATCGGGCCAGGTATTATTCTTGGCCACAAACGGAGCCCAGTCGCGGGCGTAGTCAAACTGCTGGCGCAGCAGTCTCCAGTCGTCCCAGAAATCGTCGGAGATGCGCCACATCTGGGCGTATTTCTCGAAGAACTCAGCCTCGGAAAGCGGCGCGGGACCGGGGGAGATGCTCAATACCATTTCCCGCCCAGTCTTGCGAATGGCGAGACTTAGCGCCTTCATCTCGGCCGGCTGGTAGAGATGGCTCCCCATGTCGTCGGCCTTGATGAAGTCCACGCCCCAGGATGCGTACAACTCGGCAATAGAAGCATAGTAGGCCTGCGATCCCGGCTTGGTCGTGTCCACGCCCCACATGTCCGGATTCCAGCGACAGCCGTTCTCTTGGTCAGCGATATCGGGCGCGTGATAATTCGTGCCCTTGATCGGTAGATTCTTCTCGACGGCCTGCCGCGGGATGCCGCGCATGATATGAATCCCGAACTTCAGCCCCTTGCCATGGACGTAGTCGGCGAGCGGTTTGAATCCGGCTCCGTTGGCGGAAGACGGAAAGCGATTCACCGCCGGCATCAGCCGCCCGTACTCGTCCATGGTCAGCGGCGCGCCGGGCGTATAGTCGTGTCCCTGCGCGTTCGGCTCGTACCACTGGATATCGACAACGATGTATTTCCATCCGAACTTGGCAAGATGGTCGGCCATCCAGTCGGCATTGGCCTTCACGTTCTCCTCGCGAACCGTGGTGCCGTAAGAATCCCAGGAATTCCAGCCCATGGGAGGAGTCGGGGCGGGAGAGAGGTCGGAAGCTTGAAGAAGCAGCGGCATCGAAAAACAGAAGAGCGCGCACCCGAAAAGGAAATGTTTCGGAACCATGGGCCGGAATTGTAAACGATGAAACTGAAAAGAAGTGTACAGACGGCCGAAGCTCGATGGGCATTCTCATCGTGCGGCGCTGCTCAGCTGCCGCCTGCTTCAACTCATAGAGAGGATGCCAATTCACTCCAAGACTTGCTCTTGGCCCTCAGTTCTGAGCGAGATCGCGATCACGACTGTCTCGGCCTGATGAGACAAGGCATTGCATTCAGCTTCCTGCTTTTCAATTCTGCCGCGCACGTCCGTCAGTTTCTGGCCCACAAAAAACATGTCGTCTACGGTATGAGCCTGCTGCAGCATGGCCAGATATTGGGACTCTTCAGCACGCAAATTACGAATCGTCGCATTCTGGTCGACCTATTCCTGGGTTATATCTTTCGCCTCGAATTTCTCACTCTCGATGCGCAAGCCTAGCTTACGAATCTCCGCGCGGGCTTCTTCGAACCGGGGGCCGGCACACGAACGGTCAGAGTTCCGGCCGACGCATTTTGACCGCCACCTTTGGCGTTGACCAGCTATCCACCCAATTTCTCGGCGAGCTGGGCAATTTTTTTCGCGACTTCCGCAGGATGCTGCACCACATCTCGATCGAAGCAGTGCGGACTATTCTTCGCCCTTGGCGGAGTCGGGTACAAGCTTCGCCTCGACCGGGGACGGGGTCATAATTTCCTCGTCCTTTTGCGAGTAAGAAGCCGGTCGAGGCTCAAGTGTCGCCGCCGAATATGCGCGGACATTCTTTTGGTCGATTTCAGACTGTAGCTGTGCGGGTGCTTGTGGGCCGGCGCTTGCTTGAGGGTGCTTCCCGATTCGATGCTCCGATCGCAGCCAACAATAGCGCAAAGCCCAGGCCAATGATGTAACCGATCCGCGGCCGCTTCATTTTTCGCCCGCCTTCAACTAGCGTCGTCACGTACGTTCCTCTCCCACCACAGGAACGTACAAGCGTCTTCATCTTGCGCGCAGACCCGGGTTGGTAATCTGGCTTGAGGTTACTGATGAAAGATCCCGACTTCAGGGCTGATGAGTCAAAATGCGTTCCAAGTAAGAGAGGGCGGCGATGAGCGCCGCCCTTTTTATGGGTGCAAAACTCGCGTAAATCCCGGACTGAAAGAAGCTTCGTTAAATGTCCAGGTTCTTCACGTCCAGCGCGTTCTCTTCGATGAACTTGCGCCGCGCTTCGACGTCTTCGCCCATTAGGGTGGTGAAGATGGTCTCGCATTCGGCGATATCTTCCAACTTCACCGAAAGCAAAGTCCGCCGTTCCGGGTCCATGGTCGTTTCCCAGAGCTGCGGAGCCGTCATCTCGCCCAGACCTTTATAGCGCTGGATCGAGAAGTCCTTGCGGCCTTCGTTGATGACGTGGTCGCGCAACTCGCGGACATTCGTCTTCTCGACGACTTCCACTTCCTTGCGCTTCGGCGTCTTCGCGGCCGCCTTCTTCTCGGCCTTGTCTTCCCCCGCTTCAGCCTCACCGTCAGCGCCGTCCCCATTCGAAGTGGCGGGACCGCCCTTGGCAATCGTCTCAACCACGAAGGGTGGTTCCATGTAGGGCTCGATCTGCTTATACTTGGCGATCATCTGGCGGCACTCGGCGCTGGATACCAGTTCCCAGTTGATGACGTGCTCGGCCCCGTGCTTGTTCACAAAGCTCACTTCCCACAGGTTGTGCTCTTCGTCGAATTTGGCTTCGACGCTCTTGAAGCCGTCTTCCTTCTGCAACTTGTTGAGCTCTCTTTCCAGACGTTCGATCTTCTTCGGGCGCTCCTTCTTCTCGCCTTCGAAATCCGCCCGCTTGGATAGATCGAGTTTGGGAATCAGCTCCGTGACTCTCTCATTGCGGACGCGTTTATCGACCTTCTCGAAAAATCCGAGATATTCGTCGAGCACGGTCATGAATCGCGCCAGATCCTTGCCTTCGAGCTTGGCGGCGCCTTCGCCGTAGCGGATCGTGAGCCCGTCCGCCGCTTTCTTGACCATGACCTTCACGAATTCGCGCTCGTCCTTGATGTACTGCAGCGACTTTCCCTTCTTCAGGGAGAACAGCGGCGGTTGCGCGATAAACACATTGCCGCGCTTGATCAGGTCCTGCATGTGCCGGAAGAAGAACGTCAGCAGCAGCGTCCGGATGTGGCTTCCGTCGACGTCCGCATCGGTCATAAGGATGATTTTTCCGTAGCGCAACTTCGTCGCGTCGAAATCATCCTTGGCAATGCCGGTACCCAGCGCGGTAATCATAGCGCGGATTTCTTCGTGCGCCAGCATCTTGTCGTACCGCGCCTTCTCGACGTTAAGAATTTTTCCTTTGAGGGGCAGAATTGCCTGGAATCGCCGGTCGCGCCCTTGCTTCGCCGTCCCGCCCGCGGACTCGCCCTCGACCAGGAACAACTCGCAACGGTTCGGATCACGTTCCGAGCAGTCCGCCAGTTTGCCGGGCAATCCGCCGGAATCGAGAGCACCCTTGCGCCGCGTCAAATCGCGGGCTTTGCGAGCCGCTTCGCGTGCGCGGGCTGCGTCAATCGCCTTGTTGATGATCTTCTTTGCGACCGTGGAGTTCTGCTCGAAGAATGCGCCCAGCCGCTCGTTCACAAACTGCGTGACCGTCCCGGCAATATCGGAGTTCAGCTTGCCCTTGGTCTGTCCTTCGAATTGAGGCTGGGGCAGCTTCACGCTGATCACCGCCACCAGACCTTCACGGACGTCATCACCGGTCAGATTCTCCTTGACGTCCTTGAAGAGACCCATCTGCTGTCCGGCATAGTTGATCGTGCGCGTCAAGGCCGTCCGGAAGCCGGATAGGTGGGTCCCGCCGTCGATCGTATTGATGTTGTTGGCGAAGCTGAAGATCGTTTCGGAGTACGCATCGTTATACTGCAACCCAATTTCCATGTGGACGCCATTGCGGTCATCCTCCATGTAAATCGGTTTATCGTGCAGCACCTGTTTGCCGCGGTTGAGGTGCTTGATGAATTCCGCAATGCCGCCGTTATACTTGAACTCGCTGCGCTTCGCCTCTCCGGTCTTGGAGTCGGTGACGCGTTCATCGGTGAGCGTGATAACCAGGCCCTTGTTCAAAAACGCGAGTTCGCGCAGTCGCTGCGCCAGCGTATCGTAGTTATATTCGGTGACTGTGAAGATGCTCTTGTCGGGAAGGAAGTGTACCTTCGTGCCTGTCTTCACCTTGGCAACGCCGGCCTTCTTCAACTTGCTCGTTGGCTCGCCCTTCGAATAGGTCTGCTGCCAGGTTGCGCCATCGCGCCAGATTTCCAGCTCCAGCTCTTCGCTGAGCGCATTGACGCAGGAGACGCCGACGCCGTGCAGTCCTCCAGAGACTTTGTACGTCGAGGAATCGAACTTTCCGCCGGCGTGCAGCTTGGTCATTACCACCTGCGCGGCAGATACCTTCTCGCCATCAATCTCCATGTCATCGACCGGAATGCCACGTCCATCATCGACGACGGTGACGGAGTTGTCGGTCTCGATCGTGACTTCAATCTTCGTGGCAAATCCGGCAAGCGCCTCGTCAACGGAGTTGTCCACGACTTCGTACACCAGGTGATGCAACCCAAGTTCACCGGTCGATCCGATGTACATCGCGGGACGCTTGCGCACCGCCTCCATGCCGCCGAGGACTTTAATCGAATCGGCTGTATAGTCGCTGTTGCCGTTACCTCCGTTGATCGGAGTCACCTTGCCGTTTTTTGTTTTGGTTTCCGTGATGGGAGTATTGATCTCTTTGGTGGCCATTCCGCTCCGCGAAAATGTCCCGAATTTTTGTCGCTAATGCCTGGAAATTTGGCTGGGAAAACTCGTCGCGATTCCACCTGCCCTGTAGCCGCTAAAACGACTTCAAGTTGTTGAAATCTCTAATACTTAGGATCAGCGACGACTACAAAGATTATACCACAAAGAAGCTCGGAAAAGAGGCCGCTCAGAGCGCCGAATCGAGTCAGTAACAGGTGGATTTTGCAGTGCTTACGGGCGCCGCAACGCGCCAAAAGGAATGGGCGGCCACATGGCCGCCCATCCTATGGGAAGGCAAGATTATTTACGCGGTCGCGGGCCGTTCTCCGCCCTTCGCGCGCCCCGGCTGCAAATCGGGCTTGATCACGTGCTGCACGCCATCATCCGGCTTGGAGGACGGAGGCGGCATCGGGGGGAGTTCCTTGCCGTCGACCAGCATCTTGATCTCGTTCGCATCCAGAACTTCCCGCTCAATCAGCGCCTTGGCGACTTTCTCAAGCGTATCGCCATTGTCGGACAGGATTTGCTTCGCCGTGTTGTAACCGTTATTGACCAGCTTGCGGACTTCCTGGTCAATCTTGATCGCCGTATCCTCACTGTAATCGCGATGCTGTGCGATCTCGCGGCCCAGGAAGATCTGCTCTTCCTTCTTGCCGAAGGTTAGAGGGCCGAGTTCACTCATGCCCCACTCGCAGACCATCTTGCGCGCCATGTCCGTGGCGCGTTCGATGTCGTTGCCTGCCCCTGTGCTCATGACACCCAGGAACATCTCTTCCGCGATGCGACCGCCCATCAAGATGGCGATCTGCGTCTCGAGATAGTTCTTGTAGTAGTTGTGACGGTCATCCACCGGTAGTTGCATGGTCACGCCCAGCGCCATTCCACGCGGAATGATCGTTACCTTGTGAAGGGGGTCGGAGTACGGCATCTTGGCCGCGACCAGAGCATGGCCAGCCTCGTGATACGCCGTATTCCGTTTCTCCTCATCGGTGAGGAGCAACGACTTGCGCTCCACGCCCATCAGAACCTTGTCCTTGGCAAGCTCAAAGTCATACTGCAACACGGCCTTGCGATTCTGCCGGGCCGCTGCCAGAGCCGCTTCATTGACCATGTTGGCCAAATCAGCACCGGAGAAACCAGGTGTGCCCCGAGCCAGCACCGAGAGATCTACGTCCTCGGCGAGAGGAATCTTCCGTGTATGCACCCGCAGGATTTCTTCGCGTCCGCGAACATCCGGACGGCTCACCACGACACGACGGTCGAAGCGTCCAGGCCGGAGCAGCGCCGGATCGAGCACGTCGGGCCGGTTGGTAGCGGCCATCAGAATAACGCCCTCGTTGGATTCAAACCCGTCCATCTCAACCAGCAACTGGTTCAGTGTCTGCTCGCGTTCGTCGTGCCCGCCGCCAAGACCAGCACCGCGGTGACGGCCAACCGCGTCGATCTCGTCGATGAAGATGATGCAGGGAGCATTCTTCTTGCCCTGCTCAAATAGATCGCGAACTCGGCTGGCACCCACGCCGACGAACATCTCCACGAAGTCTGATCCCGATATCGAGAAGAATGGAACGTTCGCCTCGCCTGCCACGGCACGGGCCAGCAGCGTCTTACCCGTTCCCGGAGGCCCGACCAGCAATACACCCTTGGGAATGCGGCCGCCAAGCTTTTGGAACTTTTGCGCCTCCCGCAGGAACTCGATAATTTCGCGCAGCTCTTCCTTAGCCTCTTCCACACCCGCCACGTCCTTGAACGTGACCTTCTTCTGCTGCATGGAAAGGAGCCGAGCGCGGCTCTTGCCGAACGACAAAGCCTTATTTCCGCCCGTCTGCATCTGACGGATCATGAAGAACCACAGCGCCCCCAGCAGAATGAGGGGAGCCCAAGTTCCAAGCAGCGTCAGCGGGATGCTCCCGCTGTTGATGTCCTTAAACTTGATGAGCACACCCTTGTCGTGCAGGTTCTTCAGCATTTCGGGACTGAAGTAGTTCGTCGGGGCAGTGGTGTGAAACTGTGAACCGTCGCGGTGCTTGCCGCGAACTTCCATGCCATAGACTTCAATTTCCCGAATATTGTTCTGATCGACATCGCTCATGAATTGAGTGACGGTTAACTCTTGATCCTTCTGGCCGTCCCGGGCACTCTTGACTACTTCCCATAGCAACAGGGCCGAGACCCCGATCAGCAGCCAGAACAGCACAGTTTTTACCGTTGAATTCACCTAGAAGACTCCTAAAGTTTCGGCAGCCCACAGCGCCGCCTAATGGCATTAGATGCCCGACAGACCTGCTTCGGATCAGCTAAATTCCCAGCTTCAATTCTACATATTTCACGGCAAAAGCCCAGAGTGACTTGAACATAACTTAAGTCACGACAGGCAATCAGTTTGCGGCGGCAAGAAAAGGCAGGTTGCGATTAGTCTGCTCGGGCGCACCCAGACCGTAGCCCACCAGGAACGTCTCGTCGACAAGAAATCCGAAATAATCCGGCTGTAGCGGCACCCTCCTAGCCGACTGCCGATCCAGCAGAGTGACCAGCTTTACTGACGCTGCACCCCTGGCTCGTAGATCATTCATCAGGAACTCGCTGGTCACCCCCGAGTGCACCAGCCCTTCCACCAGAAGGATATGCTGTCCGCGGATATCGGGCTCGTGGCTGAAAAGGATCTCCATCACATCGCTTCGCGGCCCACCCTGGGGTCGGCTGTACTTCGGCTTAATGAACTGGCACACGACCGGGACCTCGAGAGCCCGCGCCAGATCGGCCTGGAACATGAACGCATTCTCAAGCACGGCCAGCATCTGGATGGTCAGGCCCCGGTAATCATCCGAGATCTGCCGCGCCAACTCTTTGATTCTCTTCTGGATTTGCTCGGCCGAAATCACTTGCCGCAGTGGCTCGACTCGCGATTCGCTCATCAAACTTGCCGCCTCCGGACACTCTACCTACCGAATTCTAAGTCGATTCTGTTTCTGGCCACCGTCGTTCCGCGATCAAGACGGATTGGCGGCCCGTCTTGCCGCAGTATTTTCTGTGAGCCGGAAACCCCCGAACCCACACAATCTCGTCGCCGCTCACAACGACCGGCCAAAGCCCGCGTAGGGGCTGCGCCACATGACGCCCCTGGAGCAATTCTTTGATCTTCTTGGGGGATTTGCTATGCGCCGGCCAAAACCGGTCTCCTGCACGCCAGTTCCGTACCCTTAAAAGTCCGGGCAGCGAATCCAGGTCCAGAAGTTCGTCCGGATTATACTCTGCGACCTTATCCGACGGAATGTGGCGCACCTCGATGGCAATCCCAACCTCAGGCAGAAAGGCTCTGCCGGGCACGCTAAGCTCGTGCTCGTAGTCCAGTGGAGGGTCCGCCTTGCGCAAATCTGGGGTAACAAAAAGCAGTTCATCGGCGTGCCGCACGAGCTTCCACCCAAGAGGCAGAGTGAGTTCCCTTCCGCGCCCTTCCTCCGCGGCGAAGACCACTATCTCCTCCACATGCTTGAACTCAAGTGGAATCCCGGCATGCTTCCCGATGGCCTTCAGCACCCGGCGCTGCACGGCGACTGGTTCGCTTAGAAACCATGGACGACTCACCGAGGCATTGGCAACGAGCCACGGCACATTGTCGATTTCTGATTGGAGCGTGTCGTCGACAGCCGCAGAAGTCGGCGTGCCGGACAGCGAAATCTGTACCAGTGCGGGATTCTGTTGTACCCACTCCGGCTCGACCCAATGCACTGCGGTCCCCATCCAGCCCGCAACTTCGTTCTCCCAATACTCCTCTTCGCCTCGCGCAATCTTCGCCAGCTCGGCCAGATTCTCGGTGATGGCCGGATTAAATTCCTTTTCCAGCAACGGAAGAACTAGCTTTCGCAGCCGATTCCGGGTAAAGACATGATCGGAGTTGGTCGAATCCTCCCGCCAACCCTGGCCGATGTCTGTGAGGTACGGTTCCAGTTCGCGGCGCCCTGCACCAAGCAAAGGCCGAATGATCTCACCGCAGAGTTCCCCGGCGTCATTCTCAACCACAATCCGCGGATGGATTCCACTCAACCCGTCAATACCGGTGCCGCGGATAAGCCGAAGGACAACGGTCTCGGCCTGATCATCAAGCGTATGTCCCGTAACAATCTTGTCCACCCTTGTCGGGTAGTGTGCGACAGGGCCTGCCCTGAGCGCAGTCGAGGGGTGAAGATTTTGACTTTCTATGGGAGCGGTACAGTGTTGAGACGCCGTATTGAGTGGCGCAGCGCTTTCAGCGCCGCGACCCGAAGCTTTACTTGGAAGACGGGCTTCAGCCCCCGGCGTGCCTTCCGAACCTAGAAGCCGCCGGAAAAAGCGATAGCGCAATTCCCGCGCGGCCGCTTCGACACTGAGGCCCTCTTGCGACGCATACTCGGCGACATTCTCGCTGTCGGAAACAAACTCCAACTCGTGCGCCCGTGCCAGACCGGCAACGAAGTGCTCATCCCCGTCCGACTCTGCCCCGCGCAGTCTGTGATTGAAATGAACAACAACAAGGACGATTCCCAGCTCCCCACGCAATTCCAACAGCACCCGCAAGAGGGCAACTGAATCGATCCCGCCGGAAACAGCCACACCGACGCGATCCCCAGGCTTGAGTAACTCCTGTCGCTGAATCTCTCTCAGCACGCGGTCAGCCAGTCGAGGCACGAAAACATGGTACAACCACTACATCGACATCGGTCATCTTCTGTGCGGAGACCATCCCATGCAATTCGAAGAAAGCGCCAATGGAAGCGAAGTAGAAGTTTCTGCCGGAGAAGAATTCGATGTGTCGCTACCCGAGACACCGACCGCGGGTTATCGCTGGTTTCTCAAGCGTGCAGTTGGAGCGGAGTGTGCTCCGCTGGAATCATCCCACGGCGGGACGGGAAAGATTGGCGGCGCGGGCACTCACCTGTGGCGCTTTCGCGCTCCCGCGTCCGGAACCTGTTCGATTGTGCTGGAGTACAGACGATCGTGGGAATCAGGCTCTGAACCGACGCGAACTTTCACCCTGCAAGTCCGCGTCCGGTCATCAGCGTCATTGCTCCCTCGCACTGCTTAGTGCTTCTTCGCCTTCTTCGAGGCCGACTTCTTGGGTCCCGTTTTTTTTCCGCTTCCGTCGTCCTCAACCAGCCGGATCGTCCAGAAATCGTCTGAAAGGTTGGGCTCCATCAGGTATTGATACGGGATGGTAAAGTAACCTTTCATTCCCCAGTGGGGTCCCCACGAGTTGCGGATGATGAACCATTGGTGGTGGTCGTCATAACCTACGGCCATTATGGCGTGGCCGCCCACGACTTTTTCTCCGGGCTGCGGCATGTTGAGGTGCCCTGTGTGCGCCACCTGTGCCCCTTCAAACGCGTCGTACACAGTAAATCCGAAAACAAACGGATAGCCTGAAGCCAGGCATCCTTTGAACTGATTGAGAACTCGAGTCACGCGATGATACGAGCTTACCTGATTCTTGGCAGCGTCCTGAAACGCGCTTGCCGGCGGTTTCTCAGTGAATTTGTTGATGTCATAAGGCCAGTCGGTTTCCGGTGGCGCACCTTGCTTCGCAACCACTTTGATGCCGTCCCGGATTTGCGCTCCGCTGTCGGAGTTCACCGTGTGCTCGACCACCCGCTCGTTGTAATAGATGAACAGACGGGACGGAACGAAATCACTGAGTCCCTGTTTCAACCGCTCAAATTCAATAGCTCCGCCAATTGCATTCGCCGTACAGCTGCCTAGTTGACCTTGATCGTAGACCGCCGGGCAGTGGGGACGCAGGTCCACTGCTGTTGGTAGAGCTGTGATAAACGCCGGAGGCGCCGAATACACCAAATCGCGCTGATCCGGCAGATCCGGGACCCAACCGTAATGTCCAATACTCATAAACGCACCTCTTTCGGCGTGGCCTGAAAGCCGCACCGTCCTTGTCGCAGTGAACTGATCAACACCCTGGAGGGGAAGAGGAAACACATTACCGCGGGATTGGCTCTTTCACAACGTGATAGTGAGGTTTGTTCGGAATTCGTATCAGGACTAGGACAGACGCAGAGACAGCCGCCTTGGCTGTCCGTCGAGCGAGGCTCAACGGTTGTTGTTCGGCTCTCGAAGAAATCGGGCCTTGCGGCCCGGACAGCCGAGGCGGCTGTCCCTGCAAAAGCTACTCCAGCCCCGCACTCTTCTGGGCTATCAATTTCCGAATCTTCTCAACAAACTCCGTTGCTAGCATGTCCTCAGTAATCTTCTCTTTGCCACGCGTGCGGACATTTACCTTTCCTGCCTCGGCTTCTTTGTCCCCGACGACGAGCAGAAACGGTACCTTCTGAAGCGCGTGCTCGCGGATCTTCCCGTTCATCTTCTCGTTGCGGACATCGACTTCCACCCGCACACCGATCGCCGTAAGTTGCGCCGCCACTTTGTTGGCGTACTCCGCATGCCGCTCGCTGATCGGAATCATTACCGCCTGCACTGGCGATAGCCACACCGGGAACGCGCCAGCGTAGTGTTCAATCAGCACACCAAAGAATCTCTCCACGGACCCAAACAGCGCTCGATGCACCATCACCGGCTGCTTGCGCGTCCCATCCTCCGCGACATATTCCAATCCGAAGCGCTGCGGCAGGTTAAAGTCCACCTGCACAGTCGAAAGCTGCCACAGGCGACCGAGCGCATCCACCAGCTTGATGTCGATCTTCGGACCGTAGAACGCCGCTTCTCCGGGGATGGTCTTGTATTCAATCCCATGCGCCTTCAGTACTTTCTCGAGCGATTCGGTGGCGTGATTCCACTGCTCTTCGCTGCCCACGAAATTCTTGCGATCATCAGGATTCCAGGTCGAAAGCTCAGTCTGGAACTTCTCGAAGCCGAAATCTTTCAGCACATCGAGCGCGAACTCGAGGCAGCCTGCGATCTCGCCTTCAACTTGCTCCGGCGTGCAGAAGATATGCGAGTCATCCTGGGTGAAGCCGCGGACGCGCAACAGCCCGTGCATCACACCCGATCGTTCATAGCGATACACCGTGCCCAATTCGCCGAGCCGCACCGGCAGATCGCGATAGGATTTCAACGAGTCTTTGTAGACCAGGATGTGGCCCGGACAGTTCATCGGCTTCAGCCGATACTCGGCATCATCGAGTTCCATCGCGTCGAACATGTTCTGCGAGTAGTAGCCCTCGTGCCCTGAGGTATAGAAGAGCTGCCGCCGCGCCACGTGCGGCGTGTACACCAGAGAGTATCCACGATTGATGTACTGCTCGCGCATCCAGTCTTCCATCTCCTTGCGAATGATCCCGCCTTTCGGATGCCAGAAGATCAGCCCCGGTCCGGCCAGCTCCTGGATCGAAAACAGATCCAGCTGCTTGCCCAAAACGCGGTGGTCGCGTTTTTTGGTCTCCTCGATGTGCTTAAGATGGTCGTCGAGCTCCTTCTTCGAAAAGAAAGACGTGCCATAAATTCGCTGCAGCTGCGGATTCTTCTCATCCCCCAGCCAATACGCACCCGCGATGTTGAGCAGCTTGAAAGCCTTAATCTTGCCGGTCGATGGGATATGCGGCCCGCGGCAGAAATCGACAAATTTCCCGGTACGGTAGATCGAAATTTTTTCATCGGGCTTGGTGAATTGCTCGATGAAATGGCACTTCATGAAGTCGCCTTCTTTTTTAAACTCCGCCAGCCCCTGGTCGCGTGGCAGAAACTCGCGCGCATACGGGATGTTCTGCTGCACAAGCTCCTGCATCTTCTTCTCGATCTTCTCAAGATCTTCAGGCGTAAATGGAGTCGGGCGATAAAAGTCGTAAAAGAATCCCGCGTCCGTCGCCGGTCCGTGCCCCAGTTTCGTCTCGGGGAAGAGTTCGAGCACTGCTGCCGCCAGCAAATGCGCTGAGGAATGCCGATAGACTTCGAGCGCCTCGGGATCCTTCTCGGTGATGAGTCGCAGGTCGGTATCACTCTCCAGCGGCTTCGTGAGGTCGATCAGATTTCCATTGGTCTTGGCGACGAGCGCGGCATCGGCCAAACGTGGGCTGATGTCCTTGGCAATCTGAAGAGGAGTCGTGCCTTTGGGAACTTCTTTATCGCTTCCGTCTGGAAGCTTCACATGAATGCTCTCAGCCATAAAGGAAAACCTGTAGTGGTCCTGAATTCCTCAGTTTATTGGACCTGATTCGAGAGGGTCAAACGGGCGATTTGCACTAGAGCATGTTCGACCGCCGCTTACCCACTTCCCCGGATGGCTGCGTCCCCGCCTCGGCTTTTAATCTGCCCAAGGCGTAAGTGACTCGCCTATTCGGAGGGCCCGATCGATGCTTTGGACAATCGCGGTATTGCTTCTGATCCTTTGGTTGTTGGGGATGGTCAGCTCCTACACGCTGGGAGGGTTCATTCACATCTTGCTCGTACTCGCCATCATTACGGTCCTGATCCGCGTGATTCAGGGCAGGAGTCCGGTGGCCTGAGGAAGCAGCACAGACGGGTCTGCGTACATTGAATTGGAGAAAATCATGGACAAAGATCGCGTACAGGAAAAGTGAAGGATATCGCCGGTCGCGCACAGCGTCAGGCCGGTGAATGGACTGGCGATAGCGAAACCCAAGCTAAGGGCGCGCGGAAGCAGGCCGAAGGCAAAGTACAAAATGCCTGGGGCAAAGCGAAGGATGCCGTTAAGAAATCAAGTGACCGAGCAGACGATCATCCTGAAACGACTGACGTCGAGGACGAAGACTCCGCTGCTCAGCGCCGCCGCGCTAGCTAGCTAGGGACTAGGCAAATACAAGGTCCTGTCGTTCTGAGTCGAAGCATCCCTACCCGAGGATTACTGCTTTAGTTAAGGATTTCTTGCTCAGCTCGGAATAACAATCTCAATTTCAGTGGGAGAGCGCAGATGCACCCTCCCACTTTTTCTTTGCGCCGGGGATCACAGCTAGTAGCGCACGTCCTTAACGTGCGTGGCAATGTACCAGGTGTTTCCGAATGTATCTTTCACCGCGGCATTGCGGTCCCCATAGGGCTGATCAGTGGGTTCTTGGTGGGAAGTAGCCCCAGCCGCTAACGCCTGCCGATATACCGCGTCCATGTTCGGAACGTAAAGATAGAACATCGCCGGCATGGGCTCGTATTTGCCATGGGCCTCCCCCATCTCCAGCACGGCGTCGCCCACACGCAGCACGGCGTGGTGAATCACGCCATCCGGCGACGGATATTTTGTGATCTCTTGTGCACCGAAAGCACGTTTGAGGAAGCTGATGAGGGGTTCTGCCCGGCGCGGGTGCAGGTAGGGGTTGACGCTCTGTAGACCTTCTGGGATATGACTCTTACCGTGGTGGGTGGCAATGTACCAAAAGTTTCCGTGGGGATCTTTCACCGTTGCAGAGCGTTCACCGTACTCCTGATCTCGCAGTTCATCGATCAGAGTTGCGCCCGCGGCAACCGCTTTTTTCGTGACTGCCTCGGCATCTTCCACATATACGTGCAGCGCGCCGGGCTGCAAGGTTCCGGGGAACTTCTTTCCGGGTAGCCCTCCGCCCATCATCAGGGTCGTGTCTCCGATTCGCATTTCTCCGTGCACCCCAGTTGGCATCACCGCGCGCATGATTTCCTCAGCATCGAATGCCTGGTGCACGAAATCCAGCAGCCCCAAACCGTCATCCGCTACAAGGTAAGGAGTCAGGGTCCGGAAGCCGCGCGGAACCGGACTAACACTGGTCTTCCCGGCTGCCTCACCGCCCTCGGGCCCTTGCGTAAGGCCCTGCATCCGCCGATGCATCTCCTGCACCGACATCTCTTCGGTCACCGCAAAGACACTCCACGTATAACCGAAGGGGTCCTCAAGCATGGCGTCGCGATGTCCATAGAACTGATCCTTGGGCTCGCGCACAAGCTTCATCCCTTCCGCCACCGCATGGTCTGTGAATGTATCTACGTCGGCCACCTGGATCGACATCCAAACCGGCGAATGTCCTAGCGTCTCAGCGCTGAAGCGCCCGCCTTCGGGCCATTCCCCAGTTACATTGATGGTAGAGTCGCCGATCGTGAGTTCGGCATGCGGAATGTCATTTCCAACTTGGAAACGGAACTTCTCCTTGGCCCCCAACGCTCGCTGGTAGAATTCAATGGCTTTTGCAGGATCTCGGAATGCCAGTCTCGGTGTTGCAGTCACGCGAACAGCTACGACGGGCTCGGCAACGGTGGACATACGCTTCTTGCCTCCTAATTCGGATTTCAATCTTGCCTTGAAACTCGCGCTCGGCAGATTGCGCAATTCCGCCGCAACGCGTACCAGGCCCTCGATCTCCTCCGGTGCCTTGCTTACCCGCCCATCATTCCGTGCCAGCATGGCGTCGAGCGCTTTGTTCAGCTGCTCGATCTTTTTCTGATCACCGCTTCCGGGTTGTAGAGAGCGCTTAGGCATTCGCACCCTCCATGCGCGCCTTTAACGTGCTCAGCGCGCGGAATTGTAGCTGCTTCACTGCCCCCTCAGTCTTGCGAATGGCACTCGCGACTTCTTTGATGCTTTTCTGCTCGACGAACCGCAGTAGCACGACCCGCTTTTGTTCCGGCGGCAGATTCTCGACCAGCCGATAGAGCGTCGCCCGCCGTTCCACTTCCTCGATCTCCGCGGGACTGACTTGGGCCGATTCGATCGCCTGCTCATCCGCCAGTTCCCGTCCCGACCGCTGCCAGCGGTCCGATATCAGGTTCGCGGCGATCCGGAACAGCCATGCTGCAAACGGAATTCCGCGCCATTCGAATCGTTTCAAGTTGGCCAAGGCCTGGTGAAACACTTCTGCCGTAAGGTCTTCCGACTCTGCCCGATCCTGTACTCGCTTCACAACGTAGGCGTACACACGTTCGAAGTTGAGTTCATAGAGATCGGCAAAGCAAGCGGGGTCCGCCTGCGCAGCTTCGATCAGAAGCCGCTCGTCTGCTTCTTTCTTCAGCGCCTTCAACGAGTTCTCCGCGGTTTGGCCTTACACCAGCTTAAACGACGATTCCCGGGAAAAGGTTACGGCGGAGAGAAAAGAGAATCTATACAAATTTCTGATATGCTGCCGGGGCCGATTCTGGCATCCAAATCCCGATCCGGTCAGGCCAATGGAGGGCAGATGGAATCCGTTACTGGTATTTTCTCAACCCGAGCCGCTGCCGAGCAGGCATATGAGCAAGTCCGTCAGGCTGGTATTGCCGCAGATAAGCTCACGCTCCTCACCCCCGGCAGCGCGGATCACATCGACAAAGAGGTCCAATCCGTCCCTACCGATGCCTCGGAACAACCGGGGATGGGCAACGCTATCGGCGCCTTGGTAGGCGGGGCAGTCGGCATTACCGGCGGTTCCGTGCTGATGGCGCTGGTGCCCGGCGTCGGCCCAATCACCGCTCTGGGGTTGCTGGGCGCCGCTATCGTGGGTGCTGCAGGTGCCACCGTTGGCGCCGCGGCCGGTTCCAAATTCGAGAAATCCACCTATGAAGGCCTTCCCGAGGACGAGATTTTTCTCTACGAAGACGCGCTCCGTAATGGTCGCAGCGTAGTGATCGCGCTTGCCCATGACGAGCCTTCCGCATCCACCGTTCGCGACGTGCTCAAGCGGGCAGGTGCCGACTCCATCGATGCAGCACGGGAACAGTGGTGGACGGGTCTCCGCACCGGAGAGCAGAGTCGATACTCCACTTCAGGCCGCAGCTTCAGTGAGGATGAAGAATTCTTCCGTCTCGGCTTCCAGGCGGCGATGCACGCCCGCAACCGCTGCAGGGAGTTCGATCAGATTTCAGCCGAGATGGACGCCGCCTTGGAAGACGTCCAGAACCAGTTTCCCGGCAAAGATGTCGAGGAGCCCTTCACCCGTGGATACCAGCGCGGCCGCGAGCATTATCAACAACTCTGTCAAGAAGGCACAAAGGCTGCCTGAGCCCGCAGCAAACGATTTGAGGGTGCCCGACTTCCGGCCGATTTTGCCAGAAGCGGGACTCTGGACCACACGAAACAAATCTATCTCTGGGGTTCTGACGCGTAATACAAATCTTCCAGCGCCTTCTGCACCCTTCCGGATAACGCTTCCATATCGCGAAGCGTCAGTCCCGCGGTCGCAATGGGCTCTCCCACCCGCATTTCCAAAGGCCGGCACTTGATGTGATACGTATCCATGGGCAGCAACTCGTATGTGCCCACTAGAGCCACAGGTACGATATCGACCTGCGCCTTGATGGCAAGAAAGAACGCTCCGGGCAGGAACGGCTTAATGTCCCCGTCCGAAGTCCGTCCGCCCTCTGGGAAAATCACAAGGGGCATCCCTTCCTTTAGACCTTTTAAGGCCGCCCGAATGCTTCCAATCGAACGCGCCGGATTCTGTTGATCGATGCAAATCTGCCCCGACCTCTTCAGATGCCATCCCACCACGGGATATGCCAGCAGTTCCTTCTTGAAAGCGATCCGGAACTGAAACGGCAGATTCACGTACAGCACAGGAATATCGAGCGCCGAGGCATGATTTGCAGCGTAGACGTGCGGCTTGGAGGTTAGGATCTTATCGAGACCAGTCACCCTGACGGGCGAGAGAATCGTTTTCATGATCATCCACGACCACGCCCGGGCAAACCAGTGCATGATGCTGCCGTCGCGATCGAAGAAGCCGGGAATCAAGGCGAGCGGGCCCAGAATCAAGGTATACAGCCATATGAGGGGATCCAGAATGAAGTAGGAGCGCAGATGGCTCAGCAGGCCATAGCCCCGGCCGGGAAGTGCATGCGGGCTCTGGCGCGGTTGTACCGCGGCCCCAACCTGCGGAGTCCCCGGTTTCGCCTGTCCGCTACCCAACTGCTCGAGTGATGAATTCACTTCCGGCACACGTCCATTCTAAGGAAAAACACCCGGTTTTAGGCTTGCACTCCCAGCGCCTGCATGGCTTCGCCCACCAGATAAATCGAGCCAGTGATGACCACCACTGCTTCACCGCTCGCGAGTTCCCGTGCCCGCTCCAGGGCTGCCGTCACTTCTGACACCATCTCAATCTCGGTGCCGGTGCGCTCCCCGGCCTGGTGAATCTCTTCCGAAGACGCAGACCTTGGATTATTCGGGCGCGTTGCGATCACGGCTTGCGCGGTCGGGAACAGGATTTCGGCCATTTCCGAGATTGCCTTATCGCGCATCGCTCCAAAAACGAAAATCAGCGGACGCTCGTGGTAGCGTTCCGAAAGGGCAGAGCGCAATGCCCACGCCCCGGCCGGATTGTGCGCGACGTCGAACACGACCTCCGGCCAGCCGCCGCGCGCGGGAACAATCTGGAACCGCCCCGGCCAGCGCGTTTCCCGGACACCACGTTCGATGCTCTCGGCCGAGATGCCCGTGATGCCTTTCTTGCTGAGTTCCGCCGCCGCGGCAATCGCTAACGCCACGTTTCTCAATTGATGACGGCCCACGAGTGACGATTCGATCAAAATCTCTTTTCCAAGCACCTCAAGCCGGTAGCGAGACCGTACGGAGCCGCCCTCAGGACCCGGGACTCGGAACTGGGCACTCCCAGGTGAAATCGGCGGTACGTAGGGCACCGCGTTTATACCGACCGCATCGAGGTCGAGGATGGTGTTACCGATGACCTCATTCGCCTCCGCTTGCTGGGGAAGCGTAACAACAACTCCACCTCGCCGAATGATCCCGGCCTTCTCCCGCGCGATCTCGGGGACGGTGTTTCCAAGAAACTTTTGGTGATCCAGCGAGATATCAGTAATGACACTGACCAACGGTTCCGCCACATTGGTTGCGTCAAGCCGGCCACCCATTCCGACTTCCAACACCGCAATATCTACGCGTTCGCGGGCGAATTGCAAGAATGCAATTGCCGTCATCATCTCAAAAAAGCTCGGGTGCCACGGCAACTCACCCTTATCCACGAGCCCTTCGGCAACCGAATCCACTTCCCCATGCAGCTGGGCAAAGTCATCGTCGCTGATCCCGATTGCGTCAATGCGAATGCGCTCATTGATGCGCACCAGATGCGGAGACGTATACAGGCCGGTTTTCAGCCCCGAAGCCAGCAATATCGAGGCCAACGTGGCGGCGGTCGAACCCTTTCCATTAGTGCCGGCAATGAGCACGCTGCGAAAGGCCCTCTCGGGATGACCCAAAGCCTCAAGTATCACCCGCATGTGGGCCAAGTCGAACTTATGGGACGACGTCTGGGCCAACTCGTGCCCAAGCGCAAACATGCTCGCCACTGCGGTTTCGTAGGACATAAAAGAAGGCGTCCGGCGTCGGGCGCAAGGCGTCAGCCCTGTGACTGAGGCCTCCGACAGAATCACTAGATTAGCAGGGGCTGGATTTGCCCCAAAAATCACGCAGCATGGCAGTCATGGACAGGCCATTCGATGGGGCTGGGTTCCGCGGGCCGGGTCCCATATCGGATTTCCTGACGCCCGTTGTCTGACGCCTGCATTTCACGCCGCCATGAAATCCAGCGCCCTTGCAATGTATGGCTTCAGCTGCTTCCGAGGAACAACCGCGTCGAGCATCCCATGTTGCAGCAGGAATTCGCTCCGCTGAAATCCCGGTGGCAGCTTCTGCCGGATCGTCTGCTCGATCACTCGCGGACCGGCGAACCCAATCAACGCGCCCGGCTCGGCGATGTTCAAGTCTCCCAGCATCGCAAACGAAGCCGTCACGCCGCCTGTCGTAGGATCGGTCAGCAGCGAAATGTAGGGAATCTTCAGCTTGTCCAGTCTGGCCAGCGCCGCCGAGATCTTTGCCAACTGCATCAGGCTGATCACACCCTCCATCATGCGCGCTCCGCCCGATGCGGACACGATGACTAAAGGTGTTTTTGCGTCTCCGGCTCGTTCAATCGCTCGGGTAATCGCCTCTCCCACGACAGCCCCCATACTCCCGCCGATGAACGAGTACTCCATGACACTCGCGATCACGGGGCGGCCCATTAACTTTCCCTGCGCGTTGATTACCGCATCCTTGAGCCCAGTGTCCTTTTGCGCTTGCTTCAGCCGAGAAGAATAGGGCTTCAGATCAACAAATTTCAGCGGGTCAGTGGAAGCAATATCCCCATCAAATGTTGTGTATTGATTCTCGTCGAGCAGTTGGGCCAGCCGGGTCCGTGCGTCAATTCGAAAGTGCTTGTCGCACTTGGGACAAACATTCAGATTGTCTTCCAGATCTTTTTTCCAGATGATCTGCCGGCAGTTCTCACACTTCACCCACAAGCCCTCGGTCCGGACTTTCTTCTCGCCCGAGGTATCCAGCTCGCCGGATTCGCGCTTAAACCAAGCCATGTCGGTCGTGAGTCGCGAGTTGCGCGTCCCGAGTTGAAGCGGATGGTCTGGCGGCTCGGGACTCGGGACTCGGGACTCGCATTAGTATTCAATCCCCCTCTGCGCCATCACGCCCTTCTCATACGCGTGCTTCACCTGGCGCATTTCCGTAACAGTGTCCGCGATTTCTACGATGATCGGATGCGCATTGCGACCCGTTAAGATAACATGCACCATCTCCGGTTTCATCTTGAGAACATCCACGACCTTCGTAGGATCAAGCATGCCGTAGCTGACCGCATAGTTAATCTCATCCAGCACCACCAGATCCCACTGGCCGGATTGAATTGCTTTTTCAGCCTCAGACCAGGCCTGCTCAACCATCCGGACGTCTTCGGGGTCGGGCTTCTCGGCTCCTACTTTCACGAAACCTCGTCCCATCTGCTTCATCACAAACTTCTCGCCGAAGGCTTGCACAGCGTCGAGTTCGCCATAGTGCCAAGACCCCTTCAGAAATTGCAGCATCAACACCCGCATGCCCTGCCCTACAGCTCGCAACGCTGTTCCCATGGCCGCGGTCGTCTTGCCCTTGCCAGCGCCCGTATTGACGATGATGAGACCCCGACGTACGTCCGTCATTCCTATCTCGAAGCTGATTCTACTAAATCAATCCCTGACGTGTGTAAGGCACGGTCCGACTGCTAATCTTACCTGTCCACAATCGGACAGTCCCCCTCGGGAGTGGACAGGGCGATTCCACGAACTCGGCCTGCGTGCTCATTTCTAAACCAGTTACAGCATGGGAAGCTGGAAGGGTTGTTGCACCAAGTCAGACAGTGAAGCCAGACTTAGGAGAAAAAAACAAACAATGACCTCATATGTCTAGTCTGTCACTCTGGAAGGTGCAAACCCGGTTCCCTCCATTCACAACCTGACCCGGTGGGTGGTGCAAAACATGATTCACCAGATCAAGCACTTTTTCACGGAACTCCTGCATCCAATCATGCGTAGTTGGGTCCAGCGGATCTCTGTCCCCTCGCACACCGCGGAGGTCTCATGGTGATCAACAAGTGTTTGGCGTTT